>ENA-ORVG01001526-ORVG01001526.1-human-gut-metagenome-genome-assembly--contig:-NODE-1526-length-26902-cov-3.634931_pt1 | contig 26902 bp, 26 predicted proteins | sample MGYA00242091_ERZ509233 | MGnify/ENA primary metagenome ERZ509233 (study PRJEB26280, sample SAMEA2338840) | human gut metagenome | biome: human gut; feature: human-associated habitat; material: faeces... | reverse complement strand
AGTTTATAACAAACAGCACTACCGACTGAATAAGGCGGAACGCTGCAAACCATTATCCGCAATAGTAAAACAATTAAAAATTAAAAGATTATGGCAACAACAGAAGAAAGAGACATCTTTAATAATGAGTATGTTCAAATTTACACAAATGGTTCTGGTAACATTGTTCTGCTCTTCCAAAATGAGGTTGAAAAAACATTGGCAATAGGAGAGCAAATGAATGAGATAAACGAAGAGGCGTACATGAATGGTTACAACTGGGATGCCTTCTTCAACTACTATCTGGAAGAAAATGCACCAGACATTTTGGAAAGTATGGAAAGCGACCCTGAAGCTGGTTCTTACGCAGCTTATTTTGAGGACACCGCAGAAAACGAGCAAAAAGCAAAACGCTTTGCCGACATTATCATCTCTTTAATAGAAAACGAAGAAGAAATATATAAAATTCTTCGAGAGAAAGGAGATGAAATCGAATGGGATTAACCATTTGTATAAATAGAAATAATTATGCGGATAACACGCAGATAAGCAACCGTAACAGGTTGCTATCTGCATCCCATTATCAACCTCAAAAAGCAAAAATACAATGAATAGAATATTAACACTATACCTTTTTTTGCTATTGTGTGGCACGGCTTCCGCACAACGAACAGTAGAATGGAATGATTTGCAGACCCTAACGGATGACGCACGGCGCACGGTATATTATAAAAAAGACAGTAAACGGCCGTTGCAGGGAAAATATCGCATTATACGAGGACTTGACGAGGAACACGTGAAACTTTCAGACGGCATGATAAACGGAGACTATCGCCGCTACCGTGACGGGGTATTGCGTGAGTCGGGCATATATGTCAAGGGCAAGCGTAACGGAACATTCACGGAATACTACCAAGACGGCGTTACTCCCCGAAAGGAAACACCCATGCTGCAAGGCAAAATAGACGGGACTGTAAAGACCTATTTCCGTAACGGAAAAATAGAGATTGAAAAGGAGTACAAACAGAGTGTGGAGAACGGACGGGAACGCCGCTTTGCCAACAAGACGGGTGAGCAGATTTTTGAATCTCATTATATCGACGGGAAAAAAGATGGCGAGGAATGGGAAATCTTCGAGGACGGCCGCGCAATACGCAGCAAGACTACACGTCACTACTGTAACGGAAAACTCGATGGTTCGTACCGTGTGGAATCAACATGGGAGGGCAAACCTTATATAACCATTGAGGGACAATACACCGACGGTGAGAAATCGGGGCAATGGATACAGCATAACCACCAAGATAATACCCAAACCTGCACATGGCATGGTGAAGGTGGGGCTTAAACTGAAATGAAGACAGTCATCATAACACTACTTTTGACTTGTACATCGAGTTAGACCATTCACGATAATCTTAAATGAAGAAACAGGACTATAAAGAGCAAGAACGACATTATTATTTCTTCGACTATCTGTTCTGGTTGGGAGAAATAACATGGGAAAACTATCACAAGGTCAATTTCAAACAACCCCGAGGAAGTGACATGCTGTGGGCCTGTATCACGCTTTTTATATTCATGCCGGTTCTGACCATCGCCGGTCATTTTCTGGATGACTTGGCATTCGAGGTGTTTGGAGCCGTTCTTCTAATCGTGTACTCCGTTTCTGTCTTCATGACAGACCGTCTGTTCGGCAAAATATACCCGCCTTCCCGGCGGAAAGCGGTCGTGCAGCATTATGCGGGGCGCAAGTTCAGTCCCTTCCGGCGCAACCTGTTCTTTTTCACTCTCTATTTGCTTCTTATTCCCGCAATGGTTTTATTAGGAACTGCTCTGAAATGGATAACTGAAATACTTAAATGACAAATAAAAGAAACATTTTTAGCCGATTTTTCCGTATGATTGCGATGATACATAAAACCGCATACATCCTCGCTTACGATATGCTGCGAAAGAAAGGCGTGCATGATAGGGTGGAACGTCGGGCTGTCGGGATAATCGGGCTTCCCTACCTCTCTTTAATTTTGGTGGCATTACTTACATTAAAAGACGAACCGAGTACCGGTCATAAAATCGTTACCGGCATACTGATTGGATGGGCGGTTGTCGCTGCGTGGTGCACTTCCGGATTTCAGTTCAAACCTTCTGATTGGAGAATAGAAATCCGGGAAGAACTTGATTTGCGTTACTTGTACTGGAAAAAGGCGATAGCGGTGTACTATGCCGTTGTCATTGCAGTGGCGGTAGCGGCAGGCTTTGTCATGCCCTATATATAAATCCGAGGTAAAACATCAGTACGGCATTCCCCACAGCCAGTGCGATGGAGATAAGAAGAATTTCAGCAAGTCTCCTGCCAATATGTTTCATATTCCGGTAATGTTCACTGATCACTTTCCGATGTCCGGCTGTGTAACGGAGCTTGCAGAATATGGAGGGCAGAAGGCAGAACAACATTACGATGACAAGGGCGACAATCCAACTGAAAAAGCGAAACATCAACGGTATTCCAAGCGGTATGGTTATGGCGAACAGCCAACATAGGAAAAGCAACATTCTCCCATTGAGATTGCTATGTTCTCGCTCGCTCCATTTTTCGGCGACATACCACATATAGTCGATGAAGCAGAACCGGTATTTCCGATTGTTCTTTCCCATACCGTTATTTCCATGCAAAAAATATCGTCAGGCAGGCAATTATCGCCATGCCAACCAATACCATCTGAACCTTGCGGCGTGTTTCAGGCTTGCAACCGTCAAAGAACCATAGCGTGCTGTTGAATTGCCAATGACACGCCCATTTCCAACGGAGCAGCAATCCTGCAAGCCAAAGGGCAAGCAGTGCGGCTGCAAACAGCAGTCCGTATTTCGGATGAGCCTGCGCCCACTCGAAAAAAGATTCTGCCTTGCTGTTCATAGTTTCGTATATATCGGTAATCGTCATACTTATGATTAAAAGGATTCCGAACACAAAAATAATGTTTTCCGCTCACTTAATCATCACGTTATGCCGAAAAACAATGTGCCGGATGTCCTTTGTCTGCCGCAAAAACAGTATTTTTGCGAAAACGAAAAGCAGAGATGGGTTTCAGACGGAAATATAAGTTCAGTATAATAGACCACCTGTATTATACGGGTAGCATACGACGTATCCACAACAGGTGGTTTATGCCGTTGGAAGCCATCTTTTTTTGTGTCTTCAGTGTTTTCCCTTCGCTTCTTATAATGAGATTCCTATATTTGGTGATACCGTCGTGGCTGTTGTCGGCTTTGTCTGTCGGTTGGGTCTGGGCAACAGTAGAGGTGTATTCAAAGATTGAAAAGAAGTACTTTACCAAAGCGAGGGAACGAGCCTATTACCGCCGGTATCCTGAAAGGAAAGATAAAAACTACTTCTGGTTGCAGTTGCTGTTACCCCTCTGCCTGTATTCGATAGTTTTAGGCATAAGTCTTTGGCTTTTCTTAGTATGAGCAGGAAGAAGGATAATAGTTCATGGTTCTGATAATTTTAAGATTTACACAATGGGCAAAATTCCAACGATAATTGCGATAATGTTATTATGCGGTTGCAGTTCCATGAAACACTACGGCGTGTTTCAATGTGACAACGGCAACGATTATGTCAGCGAGGGACTGTACCGTATCGTGGACAAGCGAGGGCGTATCGGGTACGCGGACGAAAGCGGCAGGACGGTCATCAAGCCCCGCTTCGCCTTCGGCTTCCCATTCGAGAACGGCAAGGCTAAAGTAACGGACAAGGGAGAGATGAAAGAAGTGCCGGGTTCTGGTGGAGAATACCACTATGGGGAAAGCGACGAATGGTATTATATCGACAAGAAAGGGCAGAAAAGTGAAGAAAGTACTCCAAATATGTAGTACTAGTACCCGTCAGTTGTCTGATTGCTAACAATGGGGCTTACATCGCAATTAACACACTCCCAGTAGGATTGATTTTAGCAGAAGAGTTTGCGACAGCTTCCTCTGTTATACTTTCTGGAATATCCGAAATCAATCCATCATTTAAATCTCCTGTTTTAAGCCAAGGTATATTTCCACCATAATATGTTTTTGTTTGAACGACTAGGAGTTCCACTTGATTGCCAAGTGCCTACTTCATCCAATGCCGTCCACACCCAATTGTTAGGTGTCTCAAACGGCACGTTCTCATAATGGGGCGTATGTGTAGTAAGTCATCTTTGCGGATGCGTAATGGAATGCCAAACTTGAAAAACTTTGTTTTTCGTTTGTCTCTGCGCTTGCCTTTCGCTATCTTTGCATATTGTATTATTAAAACAGATTGTGATGACCCCTATATTTATAGCCGGTCCGTGTGTGATTGAATCCGCTGATTTGTTGGACGAGGTGGCGTGCGAGCTGGTTCGGATAAAGCAGAAATTTAATATAGAGATTTACTTTAAGGCTTCTTTTGATAAAGCCAACCGTACTTCTGTGCATTCTTATCGTGGCCCCGGACTGGAGAAAGGTTTGCAGATGTTGGGTGACGTGCGTGAGAAGTACGGTCTTAAGCTCCTGACGGATATTCATGAAAGTTTTCAGGCCGCTCCGGTGGGCGAAGTGGTGGATGTCCTGCAGATACCGGCCTTTTTGTGCCGTCAGACCGATTTGTTGGTAGCGGCAGCCCGTACCGGTAAGATTGTCAACATCAAGAAAGCTCAATTCCTGTCGGGACTTGACATGAAATACCCCGTGGAAAAAGCGCAGGAGAGCGGAGCAAAGGAGATTTGGCTGACCGAGCGCGGCAATATTTACGGTTACAATAACTTGGTGGTGGATTTCCGTAATATTCCGGATATGAAAGCCTTTGTCCCCCGTGTGGTCATGGATTGTACGCATTCCGTGCAGCGGCCCGGTGCGGCAGGCGGAAAGACCGGTGGAAACCGTGAGTTCGTGCCGGCCATGGCCTTGGCTGCGAAAGCGTTCGGTGCGGACGGATATTTCTTCGAGACGCATCCCAACCCGGAGAAAGCCATGAGCGACGGCCCGAATATGTTGTATCTGAAAGATTTGGAAACCGTAATCGCATCATTGCTATGAGCCAAGTGAAAGATATTGCCGTCAAGTGCTTCCGAGACGAAGCCCAGGCCATTTTGGATTTGATACCTCAGTTGGATGAACATTTCGATGCTGCGGTGGATTTGATGCTCCGTTGTACCGGAAAGGTAATTATAACGGGAGTGGGCAAAAGCGGGCATATCGGTGCCAAGATGGCCGCTACGTTGGCGAGTACGGGGACACCGGCTTTTTTCATCAATCCGTTGGATGTCTTCCATGGCGACTTGGGGGTGATGACACCTGATGATGTCGTCATTGCCATTTCCAACTCCGGCCAGACCGATGAACTCCTTCGTTTCATACCTTATTTATTGGAACATCATATTCCTTTGATTGGCATTTCCGGAAATCCCGATTCTTTGTTGGCCAAGTATTCCACGTGCCATTTGGTGGTCAAGGTCAGCCATGAGGCGTGCCCTTTGAATTTGGCACCGACATCCTCCACTACGGCCACTTTGGCTATGGGCGATGCCTTGGCCTGTGCGCTCATCGAGATGCGTCATTTTCAGGCAAAGGATTTTGCACAGTTCCATCCCGGCGGGACGTTGGGCAAACGCCTCTTGACCACTGCGCATGATGTGATGCGCAGCAACGACTTGCCGGTCATACCTCCCGGAATGAAGTTGGGCGAGGCCATTATCCATGTGAGCAAAGGCAAGTTGGGTCTGTGTGTGGCGATGGTAAATGATAAGGTAGTCGGGTTGATAACGGACGGCGATGTGCGGCGCGCCATGGAAAGTCTGCAGGACAAGTTCTTCAACGTCCCGGTGGAGCAGGTGATGACACGTACGCCGAAATGCGTGTCGCCGGATACCAAGATTGCCAAGATTCAAGATATCATGCACAATAACAAGATACATACGGTTTTGGTGGTGGACGATGACCGACATTTGTTGGGCGTGGTAGACCACTTCAGTTGTATGTTCTGACCAATGTATTCAATATAAAATTTATAAAAAAGGATTGAAGGCCTCGGCTCAGGTCGAGGTGTGGGAACAATTATGAGTAAATGGCGTGTCATATTCTGTGGCGTTTTGTTGTCGTTGGGGCTTGTGTCTATGGCACAGGCAAGCCCGAGTGATTCTCTCACGGTAGAGGACTTGAAAGAGAACGGTGTACTGTTTACGCCCCGTAACCGGGTGACGTTGTTACCGAGCGGTGCGGAAAAGTTTGAAGACATGTTCAAAGCGATAGAGCAGGCCCGTCATTATATCTATCTGGAGTATTTTAATTTTCGCAATGATTCTATCGGGAAAGCTTTGTTTACCTTATTGGATAAAAAGGTGCGCGAAGGGGTAAAGGTCAGGGTGATTTACGATGATTTTGGTAATGTCAGTAACGACCGCCCCTTGCGGAAAAGACATCTCAGGCAATTAAAGAGCCGGCATTTTGAGGTGGTCGTATTCGATCCCATCGTGTTTCCATGGGTGAACCACGCCTTGCACCGCGATCATCGCAAAATTGTGGTTATTGACGATAAGGTGGTGTACACCGGAGGAATGAATGTGGCCGACTATTATATCCATGGCCGTCCGGAGTTCGGTAAATGGAGGGATATACACATGCGTTTGGAAGGAGATTGCGTCCCCCTTTACCGGCGTATATTCTGTGAAATGTGGGAACGTTGTACCGACCATAAGATCGACAGTTTGGAATATCAGCCGGATAGCCTGGCTATCCAGACTGACTTCCGGGGGCTGAAAGAAACAGCCTGCGCGGATTCTTCCGGCATTCTTTTAGGCGTGGCCAACCGTGAACCGAAGAGAAGTCCGGCGATAATCCGCAGGAGCTATATAGACGCTATTGACAATGCGCAAAAACGGATACAGATTGTGAACCCCTATTTTACTTTGGTGCCCAGTGTGAAAAAGGCCTTATATCGTGCGTTGAAGCGCGGAGTGAAGCTTGAGGTCATGTTGTCTACCAAGTGTGACGTTCCTGTCATGCCCGATGTGGCGGCCTACCATGCCAAAAGATTGATGAAACGCGGAGCCGATATTTACTATTATGAGGACGGGTTCCATCACTCGAAAGTCATGATGGTAGACAGTACGTTTTGTACGGTCGGGTCTGCTAATCTGAATAGCAGGAGCCTGAAGTTCGACTATGAAGTGAACGCTTTTATCATCGATTCCTGTACGACCCGTGAGTTACAGAACATTTTCGAGGCAGACAAACACCATTCTACTTTACTCACTCCGGAGAATTGGAAAAAGCGGCGCTCTTTCGGACGCCGCTTTATGGGATGGTTCTACCATCTTCTCATTCCCTTGATTTGATTTTGACATTCAGCTTTCCGGTTCTGGTTGGAGAATGTCCCGCATCAGGCTGATGTCCAAATCGTTCAATCCGTGTAGGAGCAATTCTTTCCGGTCTTCATCAAAGGGGGATAGCAAAGGCTGTGCCGTATCCTTCCTTTTGCTGCGGTAGAGTCTGAGGTAGTTTTGGTATTGGGTGATGGCTTCCGTTGTTTGCTTCAGGCACCATGCCGTATGTCCGGCATTGAGATAATCTTCCCATGTCACCTTGTCCTGTTGCAGTATTTTCCGGTAGTATCTGTCTGCCTGTTCCAGACGTCCCATCTTGAAGTTGCACCAGGCGATGGCCCGCCATGACGGTACTACTCTTTCCCCGTTGTATTCCAATTCATAAAAACGTTGGGCGGCCTCTTCGTAGCGTCCGAGTTGCATCAGGCATAATCCGATTTCCGAAATCAGGCGGGTATCGCCCGGGTTCATTTCTTCCAGACTCTTCAGGCAGTCGAGTTCCTGTTCATAGCGTCCCAAAGCGGAATAACACAAGTACATTTGTTTCAGAATCCATTCGTTATTCGGGCTCAACAGGTCGGCTTGTTGGTAATAGTATATGGCCTTGCTCGGTCGGTCTGTATGTTGATAGCAAAAGGCCACCTTTTGTAGCATTTCAGCGTTTGCCGTTTCGTGTTTGAGCGCTTCTTCCATATAGGCAATGGCATCCTGGTAACATTCCCTTTTCATAAGGAACGAGGCCGTCTCGCGCAAATAAGCCGGTGTTTTCAGCATACTTTCCAATACTGTATAACGGGTGAATAACTGGTCTCCCTTGAACGGGTCGTCAAACTGTGACTTACGCGGATGAAGTTTAAAGAAACGGTACAAGTCCTGCAAATAGCTACGGTAGACAGAGCCGATGTTCATGCTTTCCTTGGCTACATCCCGTAGACCTTCTTCGTTGCCTTCTATCTGTGAGCCGATTTGGGAAATCATCATGTCCCGTTGCGAAGGGGCTATTTGGTTGAACATCATGCAAAGCGAATATTTGTCCGATTCGCAGAAGTTGCCGGCTTCCATAAGCATCTGTATCGGATTGTGCCGTACGTTTGGGGGAAAGATGCCTTTCACTTCAGGTCTCCGTTTGTTGAATGGCGCGAACCAATGTGCGACGGATTGGAAAAATGAGAAGCCTTTGAGCGAGGAAAAAGTACCCAAGTTGATGTCTATCCCTTCCTTACCCATGGCGATGATGGCTTTCATGTTGTCGGCCAACTGTTTGTTGCCCCGTAACTTTTCCCATTCCGCATTCGGTTCGCCGCGTAAGGCTTTTGCCAAATCTTCCTCCATTTGCTCGAATCCCATTTTATTGCGTTGGTAGTTCCTGCTTCTGAGCAAATCGGGGAAAATTTCATTTTGCAATTTCCTTTCAGCCTTAGCCGTTTCCAGGCTGAGCAGGAATTGCTGTTGCAGGAGGATGAGTTCCCCTTTTAGGCGTTCGTCTTGCGCTAACAATGATAGTCCGTCCGAGAGGTCGGGATAGTAGACAAATCGTTTTTCGTATTGCATGTAGGTCCACACGGCAGCTGTCATGGCCCGTGCGCGGACTTTCGTATGCTCCGTCCGGCAGAAATGAAGCAACAGGCGATATTTTTGCGGGTCGAAATATCGTTGTATGTTCAGCATGACGGCACTGATGAGCAAGGCTTGTTCATCGGCTTCCTGCCGTTCTATGAAACTTTTCAGTTTTTCAGCGTCGGACGCATGGAAAAGAGGAGCGGTCCAAATGTATTCGAACAGCTTGTCGTACACATTATAGAAATTGTTCTCCTCTGCCTCTTCCGTATAGGCCTTTCTGCAGTCCTCTGATAATTTATCCCGTAATAAATCAGCTGTTTCCATCCATTGGTCAAATGGGGAGGATTGCTCTGTATAACAGCGATTGAACGTTTCCGTATACAGGTCGTTTTCGTAACGGACGTGGTAGAGCCGTGCGGACTTGTCGAGTAGTGCGAAAGTCCGATGGGTCAGGTTACGATGGACGAGGGCTTGTTGGGGATCCGTGCCGCCCTGCGCCATGAAAGTGAGCATCATGCCATAGTCCTGTTGTACAGATTCCAGTTCACGGTTCAGTTCCGGATTCTCTGTATTGAACAAAATCCCCTGGATACAGTTCAGGGCATCGTGCATGTGGCGTGAGATGAGAGCCTCTACGGCATCGTGATAAAGAAGTTCAAAACTTTTCCTATCCATAAGTTTAAGGGATGAATGGTGTGTGGATGAGCGTGTCGCCCGTATATTCAGGCGTAATCAAATGTCGGTAAGTCAGGAAACTGAGGGCTGTGGCCACGTTGTCTTTTTCCGCTTTTTGGGCTTGAGGGTAAGCCGGTATTTTCAGGGAATCTATCGTTTCCGGTTCCACTGGGTAGCCGAGCAGTATGTTCCGTATGCTGTCCGTTTGTTCCTTACGGTTGATTTGTTCCACGGCTTTGTTGTAGCCTTGCAGCAGCAAGCGCATTTGTTCCGATTTCCTTTTGTCGGCCACAACGTCGGACGAAACCATGAAGGCCATGAGCCGTATGTGTGGCTTCCGGCTGTCGTAGATGCTCCTATGTCCTTTCAACTTGGCTTGCGTGGCATACGGTTCGGGAAGGAAAGCTGCGTCTATCGTGGCATTGTTCAGCATGTCGTACCGGAGCCGGATGTCGTTGATTTGGGGATGGTAGACCGTAGACGGTTCCAGACGTGCCTGTCCGATGACCGTGTCTAACAAGAGGTCTGTCACCGAGTGGCGGGCCATGGCCACCATCCGTTCCTTTAAATGTTTGGTCTGTCGTATGCGTCTGCTTTTGGCTGTCAACAATTCATGGTGTCCGTCCGCCTGCATGAATACATACAACCCCGTACCTTTGCTTTGCATCCATGCGGCACGAATCAGGTCTGTGTAGGACACGTCCACGTGCCTGCGGGCGAAAGCTGTATCACAGTCCATTTGGGCATTGAAAGTTTGCAGGCGGATGTCCAGACCTAATTCTTTGAACAGTCCGCATCGTTGGGCATAGTAGAATGGCAGGCAGTCCAAGGTCGGCATCAAGGCCACCTTAAGGGCTAAGGAATCTTGACGCGTTTTTTCGGTCTGCGAGGTAGCCGTATCGTTCTGTCCGGAGTGGCATCCGCACACGATAGCCAATAAGAGGAGTAGGGGAATTAACTTCTTCATGGAGTTTTGGAATGAAGAAGGGCAACCCGTATGCACAAGTCGCCCTTCGTATTTCAGAATGTCCGCCGGGACGGATTAACCTTTAATGGCTGCGATACCCGGAAGAATCTTGCCTTCGATGGCTTCGAGCAAGGCACCACCGCCCGTAGAAATGTAAGAAACCTGGTCGGCCATGCCGAACTTGTTGATACATGCTACGGAATCACCACCGCCGATGAGTGAGAACGCGCCGTTTTTGGTAGCTTCGGCAATAGCCTCGGCAATGGCACGCGAACCGGCTGTGAAGTTATCGAATTCGAATACGCCGGCAGGACCGTTCCACAGAATCGTCTTGGCACCCTTGATGGCTTCGGCAAAAGCTTTTTGGGTAGCCGGACCTGCGTCTAAGCCTTCCCAACCTTCGGGAATGTTGTTGGCCGGAACCACTTGTGTGTGCGCGTCGTTGGCAAAAGCGTCGGCAGCCACGCAGTCCGTACCCAATACGAGGTTTACGCCTTTGGCCTTCGCCTTTTCGATGATATCGAGAGCCAACTGCAATTTGTCGTCTTCGCAGATGGAGTTACCGATCTTGCCGCCCTGGGCTTTGGCAAAAGTATAAGTCATACCGCCGCACAGAATCAGGTTGTCCACCTTGTCCATCAGGTTTTCGATGATACCGATTTTGGTAGAAACCTTAGAACCGCCCATGATGGCCGTGAACGGACGTTTGATGTTGCTCAACACGTTGTCTACAGCGTTCACTTCTTTCTCCATCAGATAGCCGAGCATCTTGTTGTCGGCATCGAAATAGTCGGCGATGACAGCCGTAGAAGCATGTTTGCGGTGAGCTGTTCCGAACGCGTCGTTTACGTAGCAGTCTGCGTATGAAGCCAATGTCTTGGCAAACTCTTTCTGGGAAGCCTTCATGGCTTTCTTGGCCTCTTCGTAAGCGGGGTCTTCCTTGTCGATGCCTACAGGTTTGCCTTCTTCTTCAGGATAGAAGCGGAGGTTTTCCAACAACAGAACTTCACCCGGTTTCAAAGCAGCGGCAGCGTCAGCGGCCTTGGCGCAATCGGGAGCGAATTTTATGGCTACGCCCAATTTCTCTGAAACGGCATCTACAATCTGGCTCAAAGAAAACTTCGGGTTCACTTTGCCTTTCGGCTTGCCCATGTGGCTCATGATGATGAGCGCACCGCCTTCGGCCAGGATTTTCTTCAGCGTCGGCAATGCTCCGCGAATACGGGTATCGTCTGTAATCTTACCGTTCTCATCCAAGGGGACATTGAAGTCCACACGTACGATTGCCTTCTTGCCGGCAAACTTGTAATTGTCAATAGTCATAATTTTAAATCTTTATTTAAAGGTTTTCTGTCGTTTCTTTCTTTAATATGATGCTTTTACAGCACTGCAAAATTATACTTTTCCGCTCATATTTGCAAGAAAGCAGACCCTTTATTTGCGGAGGACGGGCTACGTTTTCGTGCGGTGTTTCCGCTCGTCGTGCCACGGGTTGTTTACGGTTGGGCGGAAGGGCGTGCCGCTCCGTGGGTACGCAGGTAATGCCGGCATATCATTTTCAGTCCGCAGGCCTCGCATTTGGGCGTACGTGCCGTGCAGGTATAGCGTCCGTGCAGGATGAGCCAGTGATGGGCTTTGGGGATAATGGGAGCCGGGAAATAACGTACCAGTTGTTTTTCCACGCTGTAAGGCGTGGTGCAGGTGGCAGGGACGAGCCCGATGCGGTGGCTCACGCGGAACACATGGGTGTCTACGGCCATGGCGGCTTTTTCAAAAACGACGGCTTGGATGACGTTGGCCGTCTTACGTCCTACGCCGGGAAGCTTGACCAACTCGTCCAAATCGGAAGGAACCTCGCTGTGGTAGTTTTCCACCAACATGCGTGCCATCCCTACCAGGTGCTTGGCTTTGTTGTTGGGATAACTCACGCTACGGACGTATTCATAAATGGTTTCCGGCGTGGCGGCGGCCATGGCCTCCGGAGTGGGGTAGTCGCGGAAGAGCGGAGGGGTAATCATGTTGACCCGTTTGTCCGTACATTGGGCGGAAAGTATGACTGCTACCAACAGTTGGAACGGGTCGTGGTAGTGCAGCTCGGTTTCAGCCACGGGCATTGCTTGTTCAAAATAAGCAATGACACGGTCATAGAGTTCTTGCTTTTTCATTTGCTTTTATGTCGTTTTATAAGCAAAAATAATGAAAAGTCCTGAAGTTAAGTTCCTATTGGGGTGGAAAATTTAATTTCGTATCTGATTATCGGCTACTTCCGATTGATTCACGGCAAAGGCGGTCGAGCGTGGTCACAAGTTCGCGTATGTCTCCTCCGAACACAACGGCACGTATGATGCCATTTCCGTCTACAATCAGGTTGGACGGGTCGGTGATGATATGGAACGAGTGCATCAGAGAACGTCCTGTATCAATGACCACGGAGACATCGCGCCATTTCCAACATGCGTTTTCCAAAAACGTTCGTACCTCGTCCTCGGGGTCACCTGTTAAAGCCACGAACTGCACACCGGGAAAGTCTTCGGCAAGTAAATCCAATACGGTCAGTTCGGCAATGCAAATGCCGCAGTATTTGTTCCACGAACTGACAATGGTGAAGTTCGCGGCGTTTACGTCTACTTGTTTCCCGTTGAGATCCGTGAATGTCTTGCGTGGGAGAGGTAGTCCTAACAGGGTCTCAGCAGTGGGGTGCTTGTAGGTCAGGTAGTCTTCCAACGTGCTCCCCACTTCTTTGGAAGTAATGATGTATTTTCCAGTGGCAAGGGAGTCGTTGAAAGCTTTCAGGGTGATGGGGATGCCGTCTGCCGTGAAATGTAGTATGGTGTCGGCTTCCACCATGATGGTGGATTCGTCCACACGCCACGTTTTTACTCCTTGGGCATGGGCGGAGAAGGAGAAAATCCCCATGAGTAATATCAGGTATGTTAAGCGGTTCATCGTTTCTTTCTTTAATAATGGTATAGAATCGGTTTTGAAGATCTCAGCCGTACGGGGCATGCCGCACGGTTGAGGCTGACGTGGAGAGTTTAGATGCTCGTTTCCGTTAACTCGCAATATTTCCTTTGCCCTTCAGGGCAAAAACATTCTACATTCCCATCTGTTTTTTTGACGACACTACAGTTGGGGCATTTCTTTCTGTCGGTGCTGCTACATGTGTAGACTTTTTCTCCGGAGCTTCCTGATAGATGATTTCTGTGATTCTGATGTCTTTGTTTTCTCGGAAAGTTTTTTCGACCGCCTTGCTGATTTTTCGTGTCAGGCTTTCCATATTTGAGGCGACTTTTTGCCCGTTGGGTGCTGTGAGACTGTAATTTTCTTGCATACCCCATCCGCCATAGGCTCCGTTTGTGTCGCAACTTCCCAAAAGTGTGCAGAAAAAAAGCCCGATGATTGTTAAGTGTTTCATATTCAAGAGAGTTTAATATGTTATTTCATGTAATGAACAGCCTTCGGATTTTCCTTTGTCGCAAACACAATACTTTTGCCCACTTTTTGAATTGACTAACCGGCAACTTGAGCACAAGCCCGAACTATTTTCTTTGCATGAGTATGAGGAAATGCCAATGCCTCCTCCGCTTTCGCCTCTTTTCCGAATTCTGTGCCTGATAGGTCCTTTTTCAAAAAACACATTGCTGGAGTATCCGTCTTCCGTCGTGTAAATGACTTCCGCCAGATAACCTTCCTCTTGTGGGTAGTATTTGATTTCGTCAATTTCGAAATCCTTGCTTTCCCGTTGGTTCGATTCCACGTGAGGTTCCATGAGCTTTTTCAGTTCTCGGACATTTTTCGCGATGTATTCTCCACTTGGGGCACACAAGTTGAGTGCTTCTTCGTGAGCCGTGGGGTCCAGTCCGTACGGATTCTCTTGATTGCAACCGAATAAGGCGAACGTTGCGGTTGCAAGTACCCATCCGATGATAATTCTTTTTTGCTTCATTTTTTTCATGTTTTTTTGTTGGTAGTTTAAGTGTTACTCTCATCGGGCATCCCGTTATATATCCTCCTTTCTTGTTTGGGCTTGCCTTTCAGCTATGATTCTTATTCTTTTTATGGGATAAATCCCGTTATTACGTATGATGATTTCCCGTTCTATTTGGCCGTTGCGGTCGGCGGTGAACTCGAATTCCAGGTTTCTTGTTTCGCCCGGCATGAGGGTGAAGTCCGTGTCATCAAAAAGTTCCAAGCACGAGCAGCTCATTTCTATTCCTTCTACGTCCAATGGCTTTTTTCCGGAATTATTGACCGGGATATGGAACACCTTGGGCTTTCCTGTCATGCATCCGTGTAGGTTGACGACGGAAGGAGCATTCAGGTTAGCTTCCTCTGTGGCAACAAAACCGGGTATGGTATTTTCCCGGGCCGTGATGGACAGGTCGGGATATAGTTCCAAGTCCAAATCACCTTCGTAGCTGCATAACCGTAAGGTCAGGGAATCCGTTTTTTCCTTGTCACCATTCCGGATGGCATTTACCATTTCAAGGTAGGTAAGGAAAGGATACTCTATGTTTTGAGCGATTTGTTCCAATCGTAGTGTTAAATCTGAACCTTTTTCCAGAAGGAGGTTACATTGCCATATTTCATCGAGCAAAGGGATGATTTTGGCCTTGTCCATTGTAAAATTATTGTAGTATTCTAATTCTGTGGTCATTTTTCCGATTTGTAAGACTTCGTCTATGCATCTGAAGCATTTACGCGATGCGCCCGGGATGATGTCCGTCAAGTGGCCGTCGGGAGAGAAAATGCACGTGACTGGCGTGGCATCGGAATAGAGCCATTGTTCATAAACGTTGCTTTTTGTGAAGTCGGTGAAGATGATGTTGAATAGTGCCTGGGACGCGGTCTTTTGTAAACGTTGGAGGTAGATTTGCGACGTGGTTTGAGTCGTATCTAACAAGACGATGCAGAATCTTTGTCTATGAGTTTGGCACGTTTCCATCGTGCTTTGGAAATCCAGCCCGTTTACTATCCTCTTTTCCTGTCGCGTGCAGGCGGTGAGGAACATCAGCATGATTGCCATGGTGAAGGCAAGGGTGTTGCATTTTTGTTTTTTCATTTGTTGCTCCTTTCTGTCATAGAATGATGGATGTCTGTGATGGTAAAGTTAGGAGGTGTGGAGCATAAAACCAAATATTTTAGTTTGCATTTAGTTTGATTGCTTGATTTTTATATGATTGATAATCAAGGAACTATTTTTTTGAATCCATGGTTTTGTTTGATTAATATTCGTTAACACTCCAGTTTTTGCCTTTCAGTGGCTTATTCCGTTCTTTTGCGTGTTCATAGAGTGGGAGGAACAAACCTCGTCGGGTGTTAGTTGCGGAAGGCCGGAAATTGGGTGTGGGGGGATGCTGTAGAAGGGCAGAGAGGCAGTGTGACCACCGGTTTGAAGGTGGGTGGTAAAAGGTGGGAAAAACGTTCGGTGGAGAATGGTTTTCCAATCTGCGCCAAATGAAAAATCAATCTCAGCCAAGTGATTTTTCATTCGGCGCAGAAATTTTTTCTGTTCTGCAGAGGTGATTTTTATATTGTTATTTGGTTGGAAGTCAGAACTATGTGAGATAGTCTGTGTCTCTTCTTTTTACGGGTTGGGACGAAAGGAAAAAGATAGACACAGATTCAACTCCGGTTCATTACCTGTAAGGTTGTTCCTTATTCTTCTATCAGTGAGAAAAGTTTCCAGTGCTTGTCTTGTTTGTATTTCTCTGTAGAACCTTGCGGGACGTGGAGCCGGCAAATGTTGAACCTGATGCTTTCGAAGGTGTCGGCATGGATAGAGGCCGGTTCCGCAGCTTGGCAATAAATGTTTTTCAGGCCGGCACAGCCGTAAATGGCTTTTTCGCCCATCATATAAAGTGAAGCCGGAAGGTGGAGTTCTTTCAGCACAAAGCAATTCATGAGGCATTTGGACGGAATGACTTCGCATCCCTCCAATATGCGAAGGACGGAAAGGTTGCGGGGAAGGTAATAGTTTGTTTCCTTTCCCGTTTCGTTATCCTGGCTTATTTTCCGCATCTCGGTGTCGGGGGTAGTACCGAAGAGTTCGCCGAAGTTAGAATCGGTGGCCGGAGTGCCACAGGCCGGAAAGGGGACGGTTAGGGTCTTTAGCGAGCGGCAACCTGAGAATATGTGTTTGCCTAAATGATGTACGGAGGGAGGAATGGTTATTTGTTCCAACGCATGGCAGTCAGCGAAAACGCGGTCGCCGATATGAACGATTTTGTCCGGAATGTCGATTCGTGTAAAACTGTTGCATCCTTCGAATGCGGAATTTCCGAGATAGGCCACGGTGGGGGGCAGTGATACAGAAGCGAGGGAGATACAGCCCGCAAAACTATTGCTTTTGAGTTGCAACAGTCCTTCGGGGAGCTTTATTTCCGTCAGGTTTTTGCAATCGGCGAACACTTCGCTTCCCAACAGGATGGCATTGTCGGGTATGGATATGCGGGTAAGGCCGTGGCAAGAACAGAAAGCGGCTTTGCCTATACTTTTGAGTGTGGCGGGCAGGGTGAGTTCCTGCAAGTGGTAGCAGTGCGCAAAAGCGTAATCCTTGATGTGTTTCACTCCTTCGGGCAGAAAGACGGAGGTCAGGCTTTTGCAATAGGCAAAGGCGTGCTGTCCTATGCCAGTCAGTGTGTCCGGAAGTTCTACGCTTGATAAGGACGTGCAGTAACTGAAGGCCTGGAATCCTATGTAAGTGATACCGTGGGCGACGACCACTTTTCGGATGTGATCCAGATGGCTTTCCCAGGGAACTTCTTTTTCACCGAAAAAATCGAAAAGTGGTCCCGTACCAGTGATACGGAGTTCTTCGTTTTCAGGATTCAGGTTCCATTGAGCACGAGTTCCGCATGAACCGGAATACGGTTCGTGGGAGGATAATTCTTGCCTTTTGGGAAAGAATATTTGTGATAGGATGTTTTTGACTGTAGCCATTTGTCTATGCTGATTTGATTTATATTCCATCATTTTATTGCCCGTAGCAGATTGGTGGAGAAAAAGGGATTAAAAGTGGGGGCAATATTTGATATAAATATAGCGCAGCCTCCATCCCGTTTTTCTAATGTTGAGGTCCTGAGAAAACCCTAAGTCTGGAAAGACGGGAATGGAAGCCTGCGCATGACACAGGCATCCACCCACACTTTCTCATCAGACTTGTTTTTGAAATTTCTCAGGTTTCAACATTGACAAGAATATGCAGCAAATGCAATTTTGTTCCCACAAAGAGGATGTGTCCCGACGCTTCGTTCTACATCGCATCGGCAAAATTAAACATTTTTTCTCTAATGAAAAGAATTTATGAATATTTTTTGTATAAATGTGAACAATGAAAAATCCAAAGCTACCTACAACGGACTTTGGATTTTTCATTAAAGAGATACGACGTAATGGTGATAATCCGGAATGGCAGAGGGCTAATACTCTGTTTTGTCCGTCGTGTTCCGCCATAGGTCGAAAGCCGCGATGGCTTCTTCGGGCAGCAGTTCTTCCATAGCTTTCTTGCGGTCTTGACGGGGGAGAGCCAGTTCTTCGTAGATAAAGGAATCGTCAAATCCGATATCGGCTGCATCGTCCTTATTATTACCGTAGTATATTTTGTCGAGATGGGCCCAGTATATAGCACCGAGGCACATCGGGCAAGGCTCGCAAGATGTGTATATTTCGCAACCGCTAAGGTCGAAGGTGCCCAGTCGGCGGCAAGCTTCGCGGATTGCGCTGACTTCCGCATGGGCCGTCGGATCGTTGTGGGCAGTCACCCGGTTTACTCCGGTTGCGACGATTTCATCTCCTTTTACGATGACGGCACCGAACGGGCCGCCGCCGTTTTTTACGTTCTCTACTGAAAGCTCAATGGCTTTGCGCATAAATTCTTTGTTTCCCATACGCTTTGTTTTTAGTATGTTGTGAGTGAAAAAGAGAGGAACGGTATTTACGGGTTCTTCCTCCGCTTTTTGGGAATGAATACCCGAAATACGTCCCGCCACGTGTTGAAGTCCCGTTTCAGTCCGATTCCGACACCTTGAGTGGTCAGCGACGATTTGGTGAAGTAGCGGTCGTTGGTTTTGCTGTATGCCTTCAGGCTTACGTTTCCGCTCGGGGTCAACAGCCACTGCAGGTCGAAGTCGCCGATGAAGTTACCGTTCGGGTTGGTGCTGTTGTCCCGATAACCGAAATTTCCGTTGATGAGCAGGCGGTTGTTGAGCAGCCGTCCGGAGAGCAGTCCTTCTACGTCCATGTCGCTCCATCCCGTTTCGCCTGTGCTGAGGTTCGTCCCGATGTTCCAGTTGCTGTTGTTGCCGAGCAGCGTGGAAAACATTTGGTTGAGTTGCCCGCTCAGAGTAGAGGACAACAATGACTTCATGGCCACGGAGGATTGGCTTTGTTCCGTGTTGCTGTAATCGTAAGTGTAGAAACGCCCGATGCCGAGGAGGTAAATCACCTGCATGTTTTTTTCTTCTTCCGTGCTGATGAGGCTGCGCACCATCTGTTTCTCGTCTTCATTGACGTTGGGCAGGTCGAAGTCGAAACTGATTTGAGGAGACTGGGCCTTTCCGCCAAGGTTCATCAGGCAGTTCACGCGTACGTTGTTCTGGCTGAAGGTAGAGCGTGCGCTCAGGTCGTTCAGCGATACGGAGGGTACGGTGTAGACGGCTTGCAGGTTGAGGTCGGCCTGAATGGGCGGACCGCCGAATACGATGGTGCCGCCGGGGTTGAAAATGAAGTCCTTGCGGATGACGTCCTGCAACGAGAGCTTATAAATGCCATGGTCTATGGTGTACGTGCCATACATCGTAAAGTCTCCTTTATTATAATAGTTGGCACGGATATTCCCGTGTCCGTTCAGGGCGATGTAGTCACCGGCCTTCGGGTCCATAAGAATCTTCATGGTAGCTTCCGGTGTCAGGTTAAGGCGGAAATTGATGCGCATGTCCGATTCCGGTTCCGGGAGAGAGGGAAGACCAGGGGAATGGGAATGTCCTTCGATACTGTCCTCATGTGTCTTGTAGGTGATAAACTGGTTGTCTGTCAAAGTCGTTGGAGAGGACAGGTTGTAGACGAACATGGTGTTTTCTTCGGGGCGGGCATCGATGTTGATGTTCAGGTTGCCCGGCTGTCCGTTGAACCCGATTTTTCCGGTGGCGTATGCTGTCCCGCAGAACACTTCGTCCCCGAAATCCTTGACGTCATAACCCAGAATGTTATAAGCATCGATGTCGAAATCAAAACGCATGTGGGAGAGGTTGGAATGTTGGAGCACACCGTTGACTACGGCATAGTGTTCGTCTTTGCCGGGAGAGCCTTGCCGGTCGTAAACCATGGCATTACGGAAATAAATGTTGTCCGGGCGCAGGATGACGGAATCGTTGACGAGGCGGTAGTCCACTTCGGTTGCGTTGACTTTCATTCCTCCTTCGCTGACTAGCATGTCGCCTTCCAGATTGATACCTTTGAACGGGCCGAATACGCGGGTCCATCCCGAAGCTCGTCCGTGCAAGCCGGTGAATATGCCGTCTGTGTAGTGGTTCAGAAAAGCCAGGTCTATGTTTTCGGTACGAATCATCAGGTCGAGGCCTCCCTTGGGGGCAGCGCCTATTCGGATGTCTCCGTCTACACTGGTCATGCTTCTGTGGGCCGGGTCTGCCATGCGTGCGTGCAGGAAAATTGCATTTTTCTCCTTCTCCCAACCGCCGTGCAGGTTCATTTCGCCCAAATAAGCTTGGTTGAAAGTGAAGTTCCGGACATGGAGATGGGCATCCACTTCGGGGCTTTTCATCAAGTTGGCTGCGTAGATCCGTCCGGTGGCTTGTCCGGCAAAATCTACGGCGTGGAAATTGATGATGTTGAAAATGTATTCCAGATTGATGTCTTTCAGGTCAACCGTCAATGAATCGCCCGGGTTGCCCGATACGTTACCGTTGAGAATCAGGTGGCGGTCACTTTGTTCGATGGTGAATCCATTGATGTTGACTAAGCCCGGCGCGGCATGTACGCTAGATGCGTGTACGTTCCAAGCCGAGTCGTTGACGATGATTTGTGAGGGATGGAATTTGATGTCAGTCAGCATCTTTTTTTCTTCGTTTCGGGTAAACCGGGTGTCTGCCGATATGGAACCTTGATAGATTTTTTCGGCATGGTTGGTCCAATTCAGTCCTGTGTAGACATTGTCATGGGCGGCGCGGGCCAACAACCTGAAATCTACGGGAGCTTTGCCGATTTGCTTTTTGAAATCGAGAGTGCAGGTGAGGGAATCGTTGACACGGCCGGCCAGAATCCGTATGTCGTCCAATTGCTGCCCGTTGTAGTTGAACGCCGGGATGGAGGCATTGAAGTCCAGTTCCTCGGTACGGCTGTTGAAATAACCGTTGATGTGTCCGGCTTTCGGGATTTGCAAAGGGATGTCGAAAATCTTTTCAATAGGTTCCGTGTGGTCGATGTGCACGTACAAGGCTACTTCGTCCGGAGTGTCTTTTTTAAGTTGGGGTGTTTTGACGAAAGACGGGATATAGGCATGGAGCAGTTTCCGGCTGTGGGCGATTAACGTGCCGAGCCTGAAATCTCCCTCCATTTCTGCATGTAGGAAGTCGCTGTGCAGCGAGAGGTTGCGTTTGCCGGGTTCATTGGTGGCTTTAAAACATATCGGTCCGAGGGTATAGTTTTCTTCCGATGTAGACATGCAAAAATCGTTCAGGCTGATAAGTCCTTCCATGTTTTCAATGTTGTGCCCTTGGAAATCAGCTTGCAGGTTACCTTGGAACACTGTTCCGGCATACTTGGATGTTAGGGCGAGGGCATGTGGTGCGAAATGTCGGACAGAAGCTTCCGCCTTAATGTAAGGCGTGGATGAATGTAAGTTGAACTCTCCTTTCGTAGTAAGAGCGAGGTGAGGGTCATTGATGCTTACGTTGCCGGCGAATCCTCCTTTTCGGTAATCTACGTCGACTGTGATATCGTGGTAGTCGTAATGGTTATAAGAAAAACGGCCGATGGTTCCTTGCAATGAAAGGGCAGGATAGGCACCGGAGCGCAGGAGTCCTTTGCCCGATAAGTCGAAGGCCGTCTCGCCGAATTGCTCTTCCCGTCCTGCTAGCTTGCCGAGCTGGAATCCGGGAGTATGCACTTCCGCCTCGATTTCGTTTCCTTTGGCGAAAGAGCCGGATACGGCCAGGGAGCCTAAATCGGTATGTAAATTGAGATGGCTTTTGAGATATTGGGGACGATAGGACAGGGCTCCTGTGGCTTCTAATGTGCCGATAGCCTGTAAATAAGGTGAAATGGAAATCTTGCCGTTTGGAACCCATTCAGACAGTTGCTTGAGGCCGGTCGGGGTGATTTGCAGTTTCCGGATGTCGGCTTTTATCGTTCGTTGGGCCGGATTTTCGAGGTGACTGATAGCCAATGGGGCTTCGAGTACCATGCTCCGGTCGGGAGTGTAAAGTGTGAATTGGTCTATCAGGACTTGTTTGAGGTTTCCGTTGAACCGCGCTTCGACAGTTAATGTCGGAAACTCCTCAAGAGTATGGCTTTGAGTTGGTTTGTGGTAGAGGGGAATGAAGTCGGCGAAAGAGAATGCCCCCTCTTCAATGCTGCCTTGGAATGTGAAATCCTGATACCGCCCTTTTCCGCTTCCTTCTTTTATATGACGGTAGCTCATGGTGACCGGATGGAGGGCTAATCGGGAATGGGGCAGTTCGATGGTGAAGTGGTCAAGCAGTGCTTTTTCCCGGTTGGCCGTAATCTTGAAAGACAGTTGTTTAAGCTGTAGGCCGGAGTGTTCTTCAAAGGAAAATTTCTTGACGTTCAGGTTCAAGGAATCTGCCGTATAACTTTTCAATGAAAGCGTGGCACTGATTTTGTCCAACACGATGTGGTTCGGATTAAAACGGCCGGGAGTAGGAGGCTTGTCATAACGGTGCCACGACAGTTTGCCCCGCCGGACAAGCACGGAATTGATGCGGAGGTTCGGGTTGGAAGGCAGACTGTCTTTTTTCGCGAAAGTGTCTATGAGAAACTGGAAGTTCGGCTTTTCCTTCTGCGTACGTTGGTAGAGGTGGATGTCGAATCCGTAGAACTGGACATTTGAAATGGATATTTTGCCGTGTAGCAATGAAGCCCATTCTATTTTGGCCGACAGGCGGGCTGCCTTTAGCAAATCCTTGTTCTTTTGGTCTTTAATGACCACGTCATCGAGAATGATACGGTTGAAATATCCCAAATCCACCCGGCTGATGGAAAGCTCTGTGTGTAAAATATCTTTTAAGGCTCCAGAGATGAGCAACGTGACACCTCTTTGCACGGCCGGAACGTGGAGTAGCGCAACCGACAACAGGTAGAAGCCCACGGCTATACCTGCGAGTACTCTGAATATTTTTCTTAATCTTTTAATATGACCCTTATTTATACGACAAAATTACTATTTTCTTTTTAGAATCCTTCACTTTGTCATATTTTTAATGTAATTTTGCGACGTTTTAATTAAAACCAGTTTATTTAATCCTATAATAATGGCAAATGTAATTAAATTACGTAAGGGCCTTGACGTGAATCTCAAGGGCAAAGCTGCCAAGGAGGAATTTCAGGTGAAGAAACCGGCTGTCTATGCATTGATGCCGGATGACTTTACGGGAATGAAGCCCAAGGTAGTAGTCAAAGAGAACGACGTGGTGAAGGTCGGGGATGCTTTGTTTGTGGACAAGAACCATCCTGAAATCAAGTTTGTCTCTCCCGTGAGCGGACGGGTAACCATGGTGGAGCGCGGCGATCGTCGCAAAGTATTGAGCGTTCGCGTGGAAGCCGATGCAGAGTTGCAGTATGTGGATTTCGGCAAGAAGAGTGCGGGGCAGATGACGGCTCAGGAAGTGAAAGCTCTCCTTTTGGAATCGGGTCTGTTCGCTTTCTTTAAGCAACGTCCCTACGACGTGACGGCAAATCCGACGGATACTCCGAAGGCTATCTTTGTTTCCGCCTTCAATTCCATGCCGCTTGCAGCCGATTTTGAATATGTGTTGCGGGGGCGTGAGGCTGATTTCCAGGCAGGACTCGATGCTTTGGCCAAAATGGCGAAAACTTACTTGGGCGTAAGCTCGAAGCAGACGGCTACGGCGTTGACTGCAGCCAAGAACGTGGAAATAAACTTTTTCGACGGGCCGGCACCGGCGGGAAACGTAGGCGTGCAAATCAATCACATTTCTCCTATAAACAAAGGTGAAGTCGTTTGGACGCTCGGTGCGGAAGAGGTGATTTTCATCGGGCACCTGCTGAATACGGGACGTTTGGACTTTACCCGCGTAATTGCATTTGCCGGTTCGGAAGTGAAGAAGCCGGCCTATTGCAAAATGACGGTAGGACAGCAACTGGGCACTTTAATCGAAGGCAATGTGGCGACGGGCAAGAGCTTGCGTGTGATAAACGGCAATGTGATGACCGGCGTGAAAACTTCGGCAGACGGCTTCTTGGGTGCCCACGTGACGGAGGTGAACGTGATTCCGGAAGGAGACGACGTACACGAAATTTTCGGTTGGATTATGCCTCGACTGAACGACTATTCTTCCAGTCGCGCTTACATGAGTTGGTTGATGGGCAAGAAAGAGTATGCGCTTGATGCTCGTGTAAAAGGCGGCGAACGCCACATGATCATGTCGGGCGAATACGACCGCGTGTTCCCGATGGACATCTTCCCCGAACAGTTGGTAAAAGCCATTATCACCGGCGACATAGACCGCATGGAAGCTTTGGGCATCTATGAGGTGGCCCCGGAGGACTTTGCCTTGTGTGAGTTCGTGGATTCTTCCAAACTGGAGGTGCAACGCATCGTCCGTGAAGGGTTGGATATGCTTCGCAAGGAGATGGCTTAATTAATTTCATCACAGGTTTAAATGATTTAGATAATGAACGCGTTAAGAAAATATCTTGATAAGATAAAGCCGAACTTTGAAGAGGGCGGCAAGCTTCACGCATTTCGTTCTGTGTTTGACGGTTTCGAGACTTTTCTCTTCGTGCCGAATACCACGTCGAAGTCGGGAGTGAACGTACATGATGCGATAGACAGTAAGCGTATCATGATTTTTGTGGTTATAGCGTTGTTACCGGCTTTGTTGTTCGGTATGTACAACATCGGGTATCAGAACTATGCGGCCGCCGGAGTGGGCGGGACATTCTGGGAAATGTTCGGTTTCGGCCTGTTGGCCGTGTTGCCTAAGATCATCGTGTCCTACGTGGTGGGTTTGGGTATCGAGTTCATCGTGGCCCAATGGAAGCATGAGGAGATTCAGGAAGGTTATTTGGTAACGGGTATCTTGGTTCCGATGATTGTACCGGTTGATTGTCCGTTGTGGATTATTGCGATAGCTTGTGCTTTTGCCGTCATTTTCGCCAAGGAAATTTTCGGAGGTACGGGTATGAACATTTTCAATGTGGCTTTGATTACCCGTGCATTCTTGTTCTTTGCCTATCCTACGGCAATGAGTGGCGATGCTTGTTGGGTGGCCAAGGAAAGCATTTGCGGTTTGGGAAACGACCTGCCTGATACGTTTACGATGGCCACTCCTTTAGGAGAAGCGGCAGTAGGGACTGTGCCCGCTTTTTCATGGGACCAGGTTTTCGGTTTCATTCCCGGTTCTATCGGTGAGACTAGCGTGATAGCTATTGCTATCGGTGCTGTGATTCTTCTGTGGACAGGTATTGCCAGTTGGAAGACGATGTTCAGCGTGTTTGCCGGAGGTGCGCTTCTGGCATGGGTCTTCAATGTATGGGGACCGGAAGGAAATGCCGGTGCAGCCATGCCTTGGTACCAGCATCTGGTATTGGGCGGCTTCTGTTTCGGTGCCGTGTTCATGGCTACCGACCCCGTGACTTCGGCACGCACTGAGACCGGTAAATACATTTACGGTTTCCTCATCGGTGCCATGGCTGTTATTATTCGTGTGTTGAATCCGGGTTATCCCGAAGGTATGATGCTTGCCATCTTGTTGATGAACTTGTTTGCTCCGCTGATCGACTATTATGTCATCCAGAGTAATATCGACAAGCGGGCTAAACGTGCAATTAAAAAATAATAAAGGAACTATGGCAACAAAGAAATTCAAATGTAAAGTGTGCGGTTACGTCCATGAGGGTGACGCTGCGCCTGAAAAATGCCCGGTGTGTCAGGCTCCCGCTTCTGAGTTCGAAGAAATCGTGGAGGCCGGAGAAACGGATAAACCAGCGAAGAAAGGGCTGAACACCGACGGTAATACTTATACCATTATATACTCATGTGTTGTGGTCGTTATCGTGGCTTTCTTGTTGGCTTTCGTTTCCAAGGCTTTGGAACCGCAGTCAATGGCTAACGTACGTATCGACAAGAAAAGTCAGATTCTGGCCGCTTTGAATCTTCGTGATGTGGAGAAAACCGAAGTGGAAAAAACATACGATGAAGTCGTAGTGGCCGATGAAATCATCGACAAGGACGGCAACGTGGTGAAAGACGGTACCTCCAAAGATGCAGACGGTTTTGCCGTAGAAGACAAAAACATCTCGGACAGTAACCTCCCGTTGTATGTATGTAAGGTGAACGGAGAAACCAAATATGTCATTCCCGTGACGGGTAAAGGTTTGTGGGATGCGATTTGGGGATATGTGGCTTTAAATGCCGACAAGAACACCATTTACGGCGTATATTTTACCCATAAGGGCGAAACGGCCGGTTTGGGTGCCATTATTACGGAATACGATAAGTTCCAGAAGCAGTTCGAGGGCAAGAAGCTGATGAATGACGACAAGTCCGCCGTAGCTATCAGCGTGGTGAAGAAAGGTAAAGTCGTGAACGGACTTTCTGATGACAGCCGTTGCGATGCCATCACCGGTGCTACCTTGACTTCGGACGGTGTGAACAACATGCTTCATGACTGTATTTCACGTTATATGACTTTTTTAAATACTAATGAATAAAGGAGGTAAGATATGAGTAAGTTATTTTCTAAAGAGAATGGAGAAGTATTCTCGTCTCCCCTTAACCTCAACAACCCGATTGCGGTTCAGGTGCTCGGTATCTGTTCCGCCTTGGCTGTCACTTCGCAAATGGAGCCGGCCATTGTCATGGGGCTTTCGGTAACAGTGATTACGGCTTTTTCCAATCTGATTATATCTTTGATACGTAAGACGATTCCCAACCGTATCCGCATTATCGTCCAGTTGGTCGTCGTGGCTGCATTGGTAACCATCGTAAGTATGGTGCTGAAGGCTTTTGCTTATGATGTGAGCGTACAGTTGTCCGTGTATGTCGGCCTGATTATCACCAACTGTATCCTGATGGGACGTTTGGAGGCTTTTGCCATGATGAACGGTCCGTGGGAAAGTTTCCTCGACGGTATCGGTAACGGTTTGGGCTATGCATACG
>ENA-ORVG01001501-ORVG01001501.1-human-gut-metagenome-genome-assembly--contig:-NODE-1501-length-27272-cov-12.012492_pt1 | contig 27272 bp, 28 predicted proteins | sample MGYA00242091_ERZ509233 | MGnify/ENA primary metagenome ERZ509233 (study PRJEB26280, sample SAMEA2338840) | human gut metagenome | biome: human gut; feature: human-associated habitat; material: faeces... | reverse complement strand
AGGCATTTTAAAAATTCAGAGGCATATTGACTTACGTTTTCAATATGTATTTTACATTTTACCGGTATATTACTGGGAAATAATTCAATGGCAGTTGCCATAGGTCTACCCGATATCTGGGCTTTTAAATCTGTATATACATTTCCTTCATCATCATAGATTTTCGATTGCCAACCTACAATATCGAATTGGGTGTCTTTATCTCCTAGATTGTTGACTGTGAACTCTAATATAGCACTTCCTCCAGCTTCTACACAACGTAAAAATTTAACTTTCACATCCGGATGTGGAGATTTGACCTTTACCTGTGCTTCAATACCTAATGACAATAAAATGAACAGTGTAAAAAATGATATCTTCTTCATAATACTTTATTTGGGATGATTAATTACAATTATCTAAAGCTCGTTTGGCCCTATCCGCATTCTTACCTCCAGTGTCTATAACCTTTTGGTACCACACCCGGGCTTGAGGTATATTTTTCTCGGTACCTCTTCCTCCTCTATACATTTCTGCTAATTCATAATAAGCAGCTACATATCCACCTTGGGCGGCTTTGAGCATATATTGAAAAGCAGTATTGACGCTTTTACCAACTCCGTTTCCTTCTCTGTATATGGTGGACAGATAGTAATATGAAGCTACATCACCTTTGGCAGCCGCTTCTTGGAATTGTGAGACAGCCTGTGTATAGTTGCCACGATTATATGCACTTTTTGCTGCACTGTAATAATCGCCGGCTGTTTGTAGTTTAGGTTGTACAGGTACACTCTCTCTGGCAGTTGATGGTTCTGCTGCATAAGATGATGTTTTCTTGGGCTGACTTTCTTCTTTCACTTTGGGCGTAATTGTGGCTTGAGAGTGCTTTACGGAAGAAGTCGTCTTATTCTGTCTCTTAGACTGCTTATTGGTTGTTTCATTGGTAGTTGGTGTCGACTCGGAAACGATTTGTTCTGTTACCGGCTTTGTCGGAATATCTGTTTTTTCACTACCTTTATTGCTGAAAAGAAAGTATCCTCCCACTCCGATAGCTGCGGCAATAGCAATATAGAGTATTGGACTTGTTGAGCTATTGTTGGACACAGAAGTGCCGGGAGTAGGAGTAGCAGGAGGTGTAGGGCGAGTGCCATTTCCCATTAGCGTACCTACTCCTTCTGTCTTGGCTTGTTGCCGATAGCTATTGGACGATGTTGTTGGACGGATGGTAGTAGGGGTAGATGAGAGAGGATCGTATGCGTGTCCATATTGTTTTTCATAACAATCTGTACACATTCGTTTACTGTCAATATAGTATTCTTGTGATACACACCGATGGCACTTGGGACAGTTGGCCGTTTTTATAAGAAGTACGGCTTTTCCGGAGATTGCGCAATTTACTATTTTCTTGGTTTCATCTTGTTGAATCTGCTGGATGTTGGTGATATTTGTAGTGCTGACTTGTTGCTTATTAATGGTTTGTGCATTATCGCCTCCGACTTTTATATTATCTCCCGTGTGCACACTTTTGTCTATGCGGTTATCTTCATTGATCGATACTCCACTGGGTGTCGACGATACGGGCAGTTCGGTCAGTTCCGTACCACATTGGCTACAGAACTTACCGTTCGCTTCGATACCTTCTACCGTTCTATTGCATTTAGTACAAATCTTTTTCATTATTTTTTAGGTCGTTTGCTCTATTATCTAAATTGATTTTCGTTAGTCTTTCTACCAGAAAGAAATTACTTTCCTGTATTTCGCCTTCTACTTCTACTTCCTGTTTTTCGAACTGAGTAAAATAAGGGTCGTTGATATCTCCGTGTTCCTTTCTGTACATCCGATAGATATCCATATTTTCAGAAATCAAGAAGGGGATTTCTCCTTCCGATTTCGAATCTTTGTTCATGTATCTGATTAAAACTGTGCCTTTTACTATATCCATACTCTTATTGTTTAGATTTCGCTGCCGCAGTTCTGGCAGAAACGTTCGTTTGGTTCACACATGGCCTGACATTTGGAACATACTTTTTGAATACTTTTTGCCGGTCCTCCATTGGTTGTCGGAGAAAGAGAAGTGGCAGAAGGCATCGGTTGTGCATACCGTGTAGTATAGTTCAATGCCTGATCTTGATGCTGATCGTGACGACCCTGTTCGTGGTGTATCTCCTGACGGTATTCCTCTTTCATGTTCCTTTCGTTTTGTACGACACCTCCGCTGATGTTAGCGGCTGTATTTAGCATTTGCGACATGATTCTTTCCAAGCGGTCGTTTTCTTCTTTTCGCTCTTCTTTCTGTTGTTGTATCCAGGCCTCCTGTTGTTTGCGGAGTTCTCTTTCCTGCTCCACATCTTTTCCGGCAGCAAATGTTCTTGCGAATTCAGCTTGCGCGGCTTCACTCATATTAGCAATTTTTTCAGACATGATTTGTTCGGCAGTCATACCTTGGCGAGTCTTCAGGCCTTCCAATTCGATTCGTCTTCTGTCTGCTTCATCGTCCAGTAATTGTTGTTGTTCCTGCATGCGTCGTGCAGATGCCCGGTCTTCCATGTTTGCATCCAGTTCTTCTATTTGGCGGAGTCGTTCCATTTGGGCTTCACGTCCGCGTTCGGCTAAGTCATATGCAAACTCCACTTGTTCGTTTTGAGCTTGTTGGGCTTCCTTTTGCAGTTGCAGTTCGGCCCGTCTTCGGGCTGTCATTTTTTCTATTTCTTTGTAGAAACGATCGTCTTTGTAGGTATCTTCATGTTGCGTCATTTCCAGTTGGTGAAGCATGGCCTGCAGTTCTACTTCCTGTTCACCTCCTGTTCGCACCTTTTCATATTCGATGGCATTTTGCAGTTGCATCAGTTTGACGGCATATCCACGGTGGTATTGTCTCTCTTGTATCTGGAATTTTAAAATTTCCGTTTCTTCTTCACGCAGCAATCCGGTACGTTCGATATCTGCCAATGCCTGATTGATCACATCTTGAGCTTGTATTTCGGTGAGATTGCTTTGTGCTTCCTGGATTCTTCTTTCCCTTGAAAGAACCATGTAGAAGTTTTCAAATTCTTGTTCGGTCAGAAGCCGATCTTTGTTAACTTCTCCCAATCTTTTGTATAAATCCAGATCACTTTGCGCTTCATTTAATGTCTGTTGGGCTATTTCTGTATTGAGGCGGTTTTTAAAATCGTTCGTACGGTGAAGATAGTCCAGTTCCTGATCTGATAGATACAGTTCCCGGCTTAATTCACGCAATCTTTCTAAATCCTGATTGGAGGTGGTTATCTCCACTATCTTTTCAAGAACGATTCCGTGTAAAGACCATGTGGCCTGTTGCTTGAGTTTCTGTTCTATTTGTCCTACTACGTTGGAAGGAATCTGCAGATTGTTCAGTTCGACATCATTCATATATTCCTGAATGGCTGATTGTATGATTGGGGTAATCTGATGTGCCAGCGAACGGGTGGTTACGCTATTATTGTCTCCTAAATAGTGGTCGGTAAACTGGTCAAACTTTTCGATTCGGAAGAAAGCGCGCATTCCCATGTCTACATCCAGATATCTGGTCCTGATCTTCATCGGGATAAAATCATTATATTCTTCCGGAGTCGGATGCGCTGCTCCGAAAATAAGCTGAAAACTTTTGTCAACTTTGAGGGTGATGGAAATAAGATCTCCTTTCTTTAGATATTCAATGGTGTGGTCTAAAGATTGAAGCTGGCGAAGCTCATCTGCCTGATTGTTGATCTGATCTTTCACCGGTCTGCCTAAAATAAGGTTTGCTATAAAACGAAATCCGTTGCCGATTCCCGATCTTAATCCTCCGATACGCGTATTGAGAAGGCTTTCCAATTCTTCCGGCTTGATAAAGTTGTAGGCTCCTCCATGTATTTCGGCTATAAGTTTTCCGTTTGCTTTGATATAGGCTGTGGTGCCGTCATTGATAATAATGCCCAAAGCTGTGTCATATTGCATAAATTCCGCTTCATTGATGCAGCGGGCTATTTCTCCTGGTTGTACGTTCCATACTATTTTTTGTTTGTGCATAGTCATAGCAGGTGCGGAGGTTGTATCGATGGGTTGTGCACTACTGGGTGTTGTGCCTGGTTGAGTTTGTGGAGCACCACACTGGGTACAAAATTTGGCTCTCGGTTTGAGTGTAGCGTGGCAAGTACTGCATTGAGGCGTTGTTTTTGCTTCAACAGGCTGTGGAGTACCACACTGGGTGCAAAATTTAGCTCCCGGTTTGAGTGTAGCGTGGCAAGATATGCATGTATCATTCATAGTTGTTTTTATTTTGATGTTAATATTTCCATGATTTCTCCTTGGGGCGAAGTATTTACCAATAACCGGGTATATTCGTTAAGGGAGTAGGCGTACGTATACTCTTTCTTCCCATTCGCATATTTATTCAGGAAAATATGGGTTAGTTCGCGTGGTTTTATTTGGTAATATTCATATAAATGCTTGTCTATTTTCTCTCTGATATGTTGCAGGTTGATGTTAACAAGTTGTCTGACCGCCGAAAGAATAGAACTGGGTTTATTCTCATACAGGTTCTCTATTTCACATTTTGTGGTGGCAGCAGATGGTATGATCAAGAAATCTGTTTCTGATGCTTTTGAATGCTCTGAAGTTCTGGAAGTCTTTAAGCTTGGATCTCCGAATAAATTAAATTCTGTTACAGTCAGCATATTTTCTGCTGAGGCTTCCGAAGTACGTTTGAAAACTTCACTACGTGCTTTGAATAAGGCTTCACCCGCTGTGGATCCGGATAACATTTCGGACATAAATACTTGTGCGATGATATCTGCATTGCTAGTCCAAACGGAGGATTGGAGAGGCTGATCGACGGCTCCGTAAGCAATACGTGAGGAGCCTATATAGATCATTGTCTGTTCTGTGACAGCTGATAACAACATGGAGTCATTCACTTTCTTCTGGATGTATTTGGCACCGTAACAGGCTTCTGTGACAACGATATTCGCTTTATTTGCACGCGTTAGTTCCCGAGGAGAAATGCCGATACTGGCTCCTTGTCCTTCTATGATTGATTGTCCCAGAAATCCACTGACAGAAGGTGCATTGCTTCCATGCATGTTGAAATAGTACAGTTGGGCATCAGTATTGAATACTTTGTCGACAATATCTACTGTTATATCGGGCGTGAGAAAGATATGTTGATAGTAAAATCTCGGATCTATCGGGGGATCGTAAGTGGGTATGCAATTACTGTTTATGATTTCTTTCATCACCTCTATACTTACTTTTTTCCAGTGCGGATCGCATTGGGCATAAGCTTGATGAAGGGGGATGCCTTTCGACTGGTTCAATAGCACACAACGATGGAGGTAGTTTTCAAGGTGTTCCCAGGTTGCATCTGCTGCTAATGGGAGACGGCCTACATGTACAGTTTGGGGATATTGAAACAATTCCCACTTTTCAAGCTTTTGTTGTGTATCCGGTTCCGACAGAAAACTGTAAAGAATATCTGTCTCAATATCTTTTTCATTACTTGTTGGACGAAAGTGTTTCACGACCGGCATCGGGATGATGTCATCACCACCGATGATGAATACATATATCGTTTTTTTATTTTCATGATAAAGAGAATGTCGATATTTTCCAGCCAGATGTATTGCCAGATATCCTGCTCGGTCCAGTTTGAGAGCGGGAAGACGCGGATGCTTTCGCCTTTGTTAATTTGCCCGTTGTAGTTGTGCCACAGCTCCGGGCGCTGGTTTTTCGGATCCCAGGCATGATGCTCATTTCTAAAAGAAAAGATTCTCTCTTTCGCACGGGATTTTTCCTCGTCACGGCGGCCGCCGCCAAATGCTGCAGTAAACTCATATTTTTTAAGCGCCTGTTTTAATGCCTGTGTTTTCATGATGTCGGTGTAAGCGGAACCGTGGTCAAACGGGTTGATGCCGGCGTCCACACCTTCCTGATTGGTGTAAACTAACATCTCAATGCCGTTCTCTTTTGCGATGCGGTCACGGAACTCGATCATCTCACGGAATTTCCAGGTCGTATCGATATGTAAAAATGGGAAAGGCGGCTTCTCCGGGTAAAATGCTTTCATGGCGAGGTGCAGCATTACCGAGCTGTCCTTTCCAATTGAGTACAACATAACCGGCTTCTCGCACTCTGCGGCTACTTCACGTATTATGTATATTGCCTCTGCTTCGAGTTCGTCAAGATGTGATAATTCACCCATGTCTGTTACCATCCTTTTCTTTAATATTTATTGGATTCCTTCTTGTTGATAAGAATCTCTTCCTTGCTTCCGTCGCGCTTTTTGATATCCCAGGTCAGCGTGTCCGGCGTGCTTTTTACTGTCATGAGACTTCCCATGCCTCCTATGTCTGCTCCAAGATAAAGAGCAATAGCGCCAAAATGACATTCCTTGATGCAAGAGGCACAGCCCCAGCAGTCCTTAGGATATTTGATAAAGGCTTTTTTCTCTGAGTCCTGATATATCAGGCTTCCGGGGCATACACTTGTACACATGCCACATCCCTTACACTTTGCTTTATCAATCATTATGCTCATAACGTGCCTCCCTTCCGACAAGCTCTCTGTAAATCATATGAAGCTGCCCGTTTTCGTATCTGGAATTGACGTATTTCATCCAGTCATCACTCTTGTCGGGATAATCCAGATTCTCGGCAAAGCTGTGCCATCTGGTTTCCTTTCTTGCACCAAGATGTGCTATGACCGAAAGACATACCGTAAGCCTCTCCTTAAGCTCATATATAAACATAAGCTCATGCATATCCGATGCATATAAATCACCGGTCAGCTCTATCAGATGATTTATCTTTTCCTTTGCCAGCGCAAGCTGCTTGCCGTTGAACTGATAATGTGTGGAAATACCGCCTGCGTAGTTGTCCATGACCTTCTGCATGGCTTCCTCGATAGCCTCTGTTGTAAACATCTTGGACCTTTCAGTGAGGAAATGGTCGTACTCTGAAGCTTTTGCGTCAAGTGCCTTTTTCTCATCAAATGCCGATGTGTCAGGACTTCCATCGGAGGTATCTGCATCAAGCTTTGAAACCATATCTATCGCAGCAATTTCACCCTCTACCATAGCTCCTGTAACGTATTTCTGTGGACATCCTCCTGCCACATCTCCAGCAGCATAAAGTCCGTGGATTGTAGTCTCACGCTCGGTATTTACCCAGTAGCCGCTCGCTGTGTGCCCACCTACGATATACGGCTCGGTGCCCTCTATCTCCACATTCTGCTCACTTGGATTCTTACCTGCCTCCACCCACTTGAGTGTCTGGCTTGGTGCCATGTTGAGATATGCCTTTCTCAATGACTCATCCTGCTGTGGAGAGATGCCCTCTGTCCTTAAGTAGCAAGGGCCTCTTCCCTCAAGATTTTCCATGACCGTTCCGTATACACGCTCTGATGTGGTGAGACCGTATTTTGTCTCGTAAACCTCTCCAAGTGAATTGACCTGCTTTGCCCCGACTCCCTGTGCAATTGTTCCTGTCGGTGCAATTGTGTCCTTGCATCTGAGTGCGATAAATCTCATCTCAAAGGTGGTCATCTCAGCTCCACTTCTTATGCCCATCGCATATCCGGCGCCTGTGTTGAAAGGTGGATACCACATCTTGTGCCTTGAAAAGCCGGGATTGTTTGGTCTGTATAAACCGGCCGCTCCGCCTGTAGCACAGAGCACCTTTTTAGCCCTGATTTCATAGGCTGTAGCATCCTCGATTGAAAATCCGTATGCACCCTTTATGGTGTTGTTCTCAACTATATAGTCCGTGATATTGATTCTGTTTATCACTGTACAGTCCGTAAGCTTTGATACAGCTTCTGCCAAAAGCGGCTTCATGTTCTCGCCGTTTATCTTGATATTTCGGTTTCCTCTTGCTACATACTCACCGTTTTCATCCTTTAATATGACAAGTCCAAGCTTTTCCATCTTGTCCGTCACACGGTTTAAACCCTCTGACATAGTCATGAGTAAGTCTTCCCTTACTATACCGTCAGCATCCTTTTTTGCGTAGTCTACATAGTCCTCAGGCTTTCTGCCCTTTACTATGTATGCATTTATCGCATTGACACCTGCTGCAAGGCATCCGCTTCGCTTTATGTTCGCTTTCTCTGCAATTATAATCGAATAATCCGATTTCTCACGGATGGTGAGCGCTGCATAACAGCCCGCCGTGCCACCTCCTATTATGAGGATGTCCGTGTGTAGGATTTTTTTGTTTTCTATCTTCATTTATCTCCCTCTGCTTCCTCTTTCAATCACAAGCTTTAGACTATTCTTGTATCTAAATGTAGAATACATCCTGCTCCTGCATCTCGCTGTTTTCCATCAGGTATGTTTTCTCTTCATCAAATATATACAGCCTGTAAATCAGCACATGTACTTTCTCGCCGACTGCTATCAGGTCCTTTTCAAGTGAGCGCTCGCCGACCACCTCGATGCCGTTTATGCTGACTGTGATATCCATCCTGTTTCCTCTGAATACCACATCTGTAACGATGCCCTCCTCTGCCGCTGACTGATAGCGGTCTAAGTTGCCGCTCTTTGATATCTTGATAAACTCAGGTCTGATTACCGCCTTGTCGGCATTTTCTATCCTGTCAAAGCCCTTTAGCCTGTCATAGTTTTCAACGACTGTAGTGTGTCCTATAAACTGCGCCACAAAAGGTGTATCAGGCGACTTGTATATCTCAAGAGGTGTACCCATCTGCTCTATCGTGCCGTGGTTTGTGATAATGATTTCATCTGCCACCTCAACAGCCTCATCCTGGTCATGTGTGACGAAAATGCTTGTGATTCCAAGCTTTTCGACCAGCTCCTTCAGCCAGGTACGAAGCTCACCTCGCACCTTTGCATCTATCGCGGCAAATGGCTCATCCAGTAAAAGCACCTGCGGATTCGGCGCCAGCGCCCTTGCAAATGCCACTCTCTGACGCTGTCCTCCGGAAAGCTGATTCGGATATCTCTTTTCAAGCCCCGATAAGCCTGTCATCTCAAGAAGCTTGGTAACACGCTCCTTTATGAGCTTTTTCGGCATCTTCTGAAGCTCCAGCCCAAATGCCACATTGTCGTATATTGTCATGTATCTAAACAGCGCATAGTTCTGAAACACAAAGCCTATGCCTCTCTTCGAGGCCGGAATATCATTCACTCGCTTTCCATCTATATATATGTCACCTGAATTTGGCGTCTCAAGCCCTGCTATCATACGAAGAAGTGTTGTCTTGCCACTGCCTGACGGACCAAGCAGCGCCACAAGCTTTCCCTTTTCCACTCCAAAGCTCACATTATCGGATGCCAGGAAGTCTCCGTATTTTTTGTATATATTTTTCATCTCAACGTACATATACGTTATCTCCTTCCTGCTTTTCCCTTGCAGCAGATTTTATTAGTGTAAATCATATTTTCCAAGCATATCTCAGTGTAATTTCTTAAATTTATGCTCAACTATATTTCTTGCAAAAAGAATGATTAATGCAATAATTAACAGTATCGACGATACAGCAAATGCCGATGTTATCGAGCTGTCTGTGCCCGACATATACAAGGCATCAATCTCAAGCGGCAGTGTAAATGTCTCGCCTCTTGTCTTCGAGAGCGCATTTACCGCACCGAACTCGCCGAGGGCTCTCGCCGTACAGAGTATGATTCCATAAATCAGGCTCCACTTCATCTGCGGAAGTGTTATTTTCCGAAATATCGTAAAGCCGGATGCTCCCATCAGCGCTGCGGCTTCTTCCTCATCCTTTCCCTCTGCATTGAGCACCGGTATAATTTCCCTTGACACATACGGAAACGTGACAAATATCGTAGCAAGCACAACTCCCGGTATTGCAAAGGTGATTCTCACATTCGTGCCGAATATCTCATTGAACCATCTGACAACCGGATAAAACCACCCAAGCCGTCCGAAGGTCATAAGATACGCAAGTCCTACGATGACCGGAGAAATAGAAAACGGTATATCAATAAGTGTTGCAAGCACCTGCTTTCCTTTAAACGAAAACCTGGTCAACAGCCACGCTGTCCATATTCCAAAGAAGGTGTTGATAACTACCGCAAAAACTGTTGCTATCAAAGTCACCTTGAGTGCTGAAAGCACGTAGCTTGTGGAGATAGCTTTCAGATAGAATCCAAGCCCCTCCTTTAAGGCACTTGCCATCACAGAAAAAAGCGGAACCACAAGCATGACAAATATGAAGAGCACCGTGACAGTGACGAGTATTATCTTTGTGATCTTTTTTCTTCTTTCAAGCTTTATCTGTTCGGTCATCGCATTGTGCTCCTTTCCTGTTTGTGTGCATCGCATTTGATTTATATGCAGCCTTCTACAACAAATTAGTGCGCTGTGACTGTTTAACCTGCACTATGTTTACAAATAGCAGCAATAAAAATGATATGACAAGCATCACAAGTGCTATGGCAGTTGCGCTGGCATAATCTATATAGCTAAGCTTCTGCATGATGACGTAGGATACCACCTGCGTCCTGTGCCTTGCACTGTTGCCTGATATGTAGATGACGCTTCCGTACTCTCCTATGCCTCTGGCAAAGGCAAGACCAAAGCCTGTTAAGAGTGCCGGGCGAAGCTCCGGAAGTATTACCTTAAAAAATGTCTTAGAGGGTGTGGCGCCAAGCATATAAGCGGCCTCCTCATATGTATTATCCATCTTTTCAAGCACCGGCTGTACAGCTCTTATTACGAAGGGAATGCCTACAAAAACAAGTGCCACAACTATTCCTGCCTGTGTGTAAGCTACATCTATTCCAAACTTGCCAAGGCCCTTACCAAAAAAGCCTGTGCCTGAGTACAGCTTTGAGAGCGTGATGCCCGCACCGCTGTCGGCAGTGCAAACGGAAGCTCTATAAGTCCGTCAAGCAGCCATTTCCCGGGAAAATCGTACTTCACAAGCGTCCATGCCACGATGAGTCCAAATACCACATTTACGATTGCTGCGATAAATGATGAGGTGATGCTTGTGATAAAGGCATTCCTCACATTCTCCTTCATGATAAGTGCCACGAAATCGCCCGGCGATATCTTTAGCGAATACACAAGCACTGATGCTAACGGAATGAGAACGATGACTGAAAGCATCGTGACCACTATTCCAAGCGAAAGATGGTAGCCCGGTATGACTCTGGTCTTTATGTTCTTTGATTTAGTTTTCTCTTTTGCTGTTTTATCAGTTGCCGTATATTTCATCGAACATTGCTCCATCATCGAAATATGTCTTGTAGGCTTCATTCCATCCGCCGTAATCCTCTATGCTCCAAAGCCTGATATTTAAATCAAACTTGTCGGAAAACCGGTTTAATATATCCTGATTGGTTGGTCTGTAGCCGCTTTCGCCAATCAGCTGCTGTGCCTCATCACTGTAGAGATACTGTAGGTATTCTTTGCTTACCTCTTGTGTTCCGTTGCTCTTTGCATTGTCATCCACAATAGCAACAGAGGGCTGTGCTAAGATGCTGACGGACGGATTCACTATCTCATACTTACCCGGATATGAATCCATGGTCGTAAGTGCCTCGTTTTCCCACGCTATGAGCACATCTCCCTGACCGTTTTCCACAAATGTGGTTGTTGAGCCTCTCGCACCCGAATCCATAATTGTGACATTTTCATACAGCTTCTTCATAAACGATTTCTGTTCCTTCAGGCTGTCATAATTTGTCTTCGCATAGCTTAGCGCTGCAAGAAAATTCCAGCAGGCTCCGCCACTACTCTTTGGATCAGGCGTAATCACATCCACATTCTTTTTCACCAGGTCATCCCAGTCACTTATATGCTTTGGATTGCCCTTTCTTACAAGTAAAACGATTGTTGATGTGTATGGTGCCGAGCTGTCAGAAAACTCATCAATCCAGCCCTTATCAATTAAGCCCGTATTTTGTATCAGGTCTATGTCATGCTCAAGTGCCAGTGTGACAACATCTGCATTACATCCCTCCACAACCGAGCGTGCCTGTGCTCCCGAGCCGCCATGTGACTGAATCACATTTATCTTTTTGCCGTGCTCGCTCTCATAGTAAGACTCGAATATTTTGTTGTATTTCTCGTAAAACTCTCGTGTCGGATCATACGACACATTGGTTATGGTGACTGTTCCGTCATCCTTCCTGCCTGAGCAGCCTGCCAGAAGAAGTGACAGAATCATCACTGTCGACAGCAGGGCTGCCGTATATTTATGTATGTTTCTCATGTATGTTTCTCATTTTTCATGTTACAGTTTCCGGCAAAGCAAGCTTATGCCGTCAGTTTATATGCCATTAGTTTACTGTAAAAAGCGGTGTGGACAGGTATCTTTCTCCTGTATCCGGAAGCAGCACCACGATATTCTTTCCCTTGTTCTCAGGTCTTTTCGCAAGCTCTGTTGCCGCATATATTGCTGCTCCTGAGGATATGCCAACGAGAAGTCCGTCGCTCTTTGCAACCTCTCTTGCCTTGTCAAAAGCGGCCTCATTCTCCACTGGAATCACCTCATCCACTATATCCATGCGCATGACCTTCGGAATAAAGCCTGCACCGATTCCCTGTATCTTGTGTGGCCCCGGTCTTCCGCCTGAGAGTACCGGTGAGCTCTTTGGTTCAACAGCTACTATCCTTACATCAGGATTATGGTCTCTCAATCCAAGCCCGGTGCCTGTACAGGTGCCTCCTGTTCCGACAGATGATACAAAGATATCTACCTTTCCATCTGTATCCTCCCAGATTTCCTGAGCGGTTGTAGCTCTGTGGATATCAGGATTGGCCTGATTCTCAAACTGCTGTGGAATAAAGGCATTGCCATAATGCTCTTTAAGTCTCTGCGCCTCATCAATTGCACCCTTCATGCCCTCACGCCCCGGTGTGAGCTTTATCTCTGCGCCAAGCGCTGTGACTATTTTTCTTCTCTCAACGCTCATGGTATCAGGCATTATAAGTATCAGGTGAAGCCCCTTTGAGGCTGCCACAAATGCAAGTCCGATTCCGGTATTGCCACTTGTCGGCTCTATGATTATTGTGTCCTGATTTATCTTTCCATCCTTTATGCCCTGTTCTATCATAGCTGCCGCCACCCTGTCCTTTACACTTCCGAGTGGATTAAAATACTCCAGCTTTGCTATGATTTTTGCTTCAAGCCCAAGGGCTTTTTCATAATTGGTCAGCTCCAGAAGCGGAGTGTGACCTATCAGCTCAGTGAGCTGCTTTGCAATTTTTGCCATTGATATTACCTCTTTTTTGTTAATGTTTGTTTTGAGTATGTTATGAGTTCGAGCTTAGTTTGTATGGCTGGGATTTCCTACCATTCAAATATGATTTCTAAGTTATTGATATGTTACCACTAATTGATATTTTTGTAAATGTAATTAGGGTTATTAATATTTGTTAGCGGGCTATAAATTTTATTGATAGCTATAAAAAAAGAGTTCTATCATTCGCAGACACAAAGTCTGTGAAAAATAGAACTCTTTTTGATCTTCCTTTAGCTACTTACGCTTGTTCATTTGCTTTATCGGTTCTCGTGATATACTTGATTCCAACAAAGGTTCCAATCAGGATAAGCGCTCCTATGATAAAAGGTACTACAGGATTTCTGACAAAGCCTGCTATGATGTAGGTCAGACATGATATGGCAGCCACAAGCACAACGTACGGAAGCTGTGTGGACACATGGTTCATATGGTTGCACTGGGCTCCGGCAGATGCCATGATGGTGGTATCGGATATCGGTGAGCAGTGGTCTCCGCATACTGCACCTGCCATGCACGCTGAGATTGAGATGATCATCATCGTATGGTTTGTGCCTGAGAAGATGTTTACTACTATCGGTATGAGTATACCGAAGGTGCCCCATGAGGTTCCTGTTGCAAAAGCAAGGAAGGCTCCCACCAGGAATATGATTGCCGGGAACAGTCCAAGGAGCGGTCCCGATACACCTCCCACCAAGCCTGCGACGAATTTATTGGCACCAAGGCTTTCTGTCATGATCTTTAGTGTCCATGCAAAGGTCAGTATAAGTATTGCAGGTACCATCGCCTTAAAGCCCTCAGGGATTGAATTACAACAATCCGTAAAGCTTAGCACCCTTCTGATTGAGTAAAAGCATATGGTGATTATCAGTGCAAAGAAGCTTCCAAGCATGAGACCGGTTGACGCATTGCTGCCTGCAAACGCATCGACAAAGCCTGTTCCGTCAAAAAAGCCTCCTGTGTATATCATTCCTATGATGCAGCTTATTATGAGCACCAGTATAGGAAATACAAGGTCTATAACCTTTCCCTTGCCCTTTATCACATCCTGCTTTGACTCTGCATACGGTCTGTCTCCTATGGTAAATAAATCGCCCTTTTGGGCATTGGCTTCATGCTTTGCCATCGGACCGAAATCCGCCTGCAAGATAACAAGTGTCACCATAGCGATAATGGTAAAGAGCGCATAGTAATTGTATGGAATGGCCTTTATGAAAATAGAAAAGCCATCCTCTCCCTTTACAAAGCCTGTGACTGCGGCTGCCCACGAAGATATAGGTGCGATGATACACACAGGCGCTGCTGTGGCATCTATCAGATATGCAAGCTTTGCTCTGGAAACCTGATGCTTGTCGGTGACAGGGCGCATCACGCTTCCCACTGTCAGACAGTTGAAGTAATCATCTATAAATATGAGTACTCCAAGCATTATAGCTGCAAGCTGGGCACCGATCCTTGTCTTTATGTGCTCACCCGCCCATTCTCCAAAGGCCGCCGAGCCGCCTGCCTTGTTCATCATGCTCACCATGACACCGAGCACAACTAAGAATATCAGTATTCCCACATTGTCCGAATCCGATAGCACTCCAACAAGTCCGTCCTCGAATATGTGAAGCACTGATCTCTCAGCTGAAAAACCAGACTGAAATACATTTCCATAAAACAGTCCGCCGATCACTATTCCAACGAATAATGAGCTGTAGACCTCCTTTGTAATAAGTGCCAGAACTATAGCCACAACAGGTGGTACAAGCGCCCAGACTGTGGCATACATAGAAGGCACGTAATCTGCTGCCAGAATCATTATTTTCTCCTCCGTCTATCCCTTATGCTCTATCTGTCAACCGCACCGACAAGCTCTGAAATATCCTTTACTCCATACTTGTCCATGTACTCTGCGATGCCATCCACTATCTGCTCTGTGGTCTTTGGATTCACAAAGTTTGCTGTGCCGACTGAAACTGCTGTAGCTCCGGCAAGTATCATCTCTATGGCATCGGAAGCGTTTGTGATACCGCCCATTCCGATAATCGGGATATTGACTGCATGTGCTGTCTCGTAAACCATGCGCACTGCAACCGGATGAACCGCCGGACCGCTCATGCCGCCTGTCTTGTTTGCTAACACAAAGCTTCTTCTGTTTATATCAATCTTCATGCCGGTTATTGTATTGATGAGTGAAACCGCATCAGCACCGCCTGCCTCTGCAGCCCTTGCTATCTCTGCAATGCTTGTGACATTTGGAGAAAGCTTCATGATAACAGGCTGCTTTGCATATTTTTTAATCTCGCTTGTGATGGTCTCAACACCCTTTGGATCTGTTCCGAAGGCAATTCCGCCCTCCTTTACATTCGGGCATGAGATATTTATTTCCATCATATCAATAGGCTCATCTGCAAGACGCTTTACCACATCAAGATACTCATCTAGCGAATGACCGCAGACATTTACCACAATCCTTGTGTCAAACTGCTTTAAAAAAGGAATATCCCTCTTGCAGAAAAGCTCGATGCCGGGATTTTGAAGTCCGACTGCATTGAGCATGCCACCGTACACCTCAGCTACTCTCGGTGTGGGATTACCCTCCCACGGCTTATTCGCAACACCCTTTGTGGTGACTGCACCAAGTCTGTTTAAATCAACAAACTCGCTGTACTCTGCACCGGAGCCGAATGTGCCGGATGCAACTGTAACAGGATTTTTCCACTCAACACCGGCCACATTTACTGACATATTACTCATTACAGCTCCACCTCCTTCGCATCAAAAACAGGTCCCTCTTTGCATATACGCTTGTTGTTTACATTGCTGTGGGCATCCTTGTCCTTTGTTTTGCATACGCACGCAAGGCATGCGCCGATTCCACATGCCATGCGCTCCTCCATTGATATAAAGCAGTCCATATCATGCTCTGCAGCGTAAGCCTTGAGTGCACGAAGCATAGGCATAGGTCCACATGCATAAATCACGTCTGCCTCAAGAGCATTCTCCTTTATTGCATCGATGACATTGCCCTTTGTGCCGACACTGCCGTCCTCTGTAGCTACAAAGGAAGCTGCCTGCTCCTTAAACTCATCGAGCAGGAAGGTATTCTCATCGCGATAGCCCATGACGATGTTCATATCGCATACTGCACCTGCCTGTCCCGAATTTTTTTCTTCACCTGATGTCTGCACAATGCCTGCATTTATATCCTTCGCAAGCTGCAGCATAGGCGGCACTCCGATTCCTCCGCCGATAAGAAATGCCTTCTTTCCCGGCTCTACTGTAAAGCCGTTTCCAAGAGGTCCTAAAATCCTTACCTTATCGCCCCTGACAAGCTTTGAAAACTCCTCTGTTCCGGTGCCTTCACCTGTCACACGGTATACGAGGCGGATGGTGTCATCAGCTCTGTTTATGCCACAAAGGCTTATCGGACGCGGAAGCAGCTTACTCTTGTCGTTTGAGTAAACCGATACAAACTGTCCTGCCCTTGCTGCCTTTGCAATTTTGTCTGTCTTAAGTGTGAGGTCATAGATGCCATTGCCGAGTGAGCTCTGGTCAACTACAACTGCAATCTCCTCAAATTTCTCTGCCATTTTATCTCCCTGGTTTCGTTTGTTAATATATTTAAGCTTTCTAAATAACTTATTAACGATTTGCAAGTGCTCCTGAGATATCCTCAATCATATCCTCAACAGCCTTGCGTGATGCATCTGCAAAATTCTCAGCTGTGATGCCCATATCCTTGTACTTATCCTGCTTGTATGCGCAGATGATTCCGCGTGATGAATTGACAATTGCACCAAGTCCGTCCTCATTGAAGAAATGAACAAGGTCTGCGCCCTTGCCTCCCTGTGCGCCGTAGCCCGGTACGAGGATGAAGCTCTTTGGCATTACCTTACGAAGAATCTTACCCTGCTCAGGATATGTTGCGCCGACAACCGCACCTACATAGCTGTATGAATCACCCATGCAGTCAGCTCCCCACTCTGCAACCTTCTCGCCTACCCACTCATATAATGGACGTCCGTCAATCATACGGTCCTGGAACTCTCCACTTGATGGATTTGATGTCTTTACAAGAATGAAGATACCCTTCTTCTCCTCCTTGCATACATCTACGAATGGCTTGATACCGTCTGTTCCGAGGTATGGATTGACAGTGGCAAAATCCTCATCAAAGGCAGAATAGCTCTTGCTGCCGATCTGTACCTTTCCGAGATGTCCTGTGGCATATGCAGCCGATGTTGAGCCGATATCTCCACGCTTTACATCTCCGATTACCACGAGATCCTTCTCGTGACAGTAATCCACTGTCTTCTGGAACGCCTTAAGTCCCTCCACTCCAAACTGCTCATACATGGCAATCTGTGGCTTTACCGCAGGAATCAGGTCATATGTGGCATCCACAATTGCCTTGTTGTACTGCCAGATAGCTTCCGCTGCACCGGCCGGTGTCTCTCCAAGCTCATCAAATGCCTTCTTTGTGATGTGCTCAGGCACATATGAAAGCATCGGGTCAAGACCTACTACGATAGGTGCGTTTGTTTTCTTGATTTTGTCTACTAATTTGTTGATCATTCTTTCGTCCTCTTTATGCGTATTTTATTATACAGACAGATATTGTGATTATTAAATATCTGCATACAGTTATAAATATTTTATAGCATAAACTAAATTCTTGCAACCAAAATTATAATGATATGATGGCTTCTCCTGCTTTATCTGGTTTAATGCTAGTACAGAATTTGTATATGTACATCAAATGTCAAAACAGTCAATAAAGTTAATCAGACTTGATTCTCTGTAAAGCGGTTCTTTTTCATTTCGTTTTTTCTTAACCGCCTTAACATAACCTCTCAAATATGTTTCAAATTCTTTTGTAATAATATCCATATCATTCCTGATACACCTATACTGCGAATTTGGAATCTTCAATTCTGTCTGTAGTTCAATGTATTGACTATCATTTATAATTAACGCATAGCGATAATCAAGACCAGCATTTTTTCTTTTAGCCGAAGGCACAGAGTGTCCTATTCTACCAAATTTACGCACTGCATCCCCAAGATTGTTTCGAAGTGGTATATAATACTGGTTACTATCTATTTCCACTTTTATACATAAATGTGTTCGCTTCGATTGTTTGCTAGTATCTCCTGGATCTAAAACTTTTTTCAAATCCTTTTGCTCTTTAAAATAGCTTTCCCTTATATAACATAATATTGGTTCCATACTTCTCCTTTGTGATCTATCAATGAAAAAAGGGAACTTTTTCAGTTCCCTTCAAGATCAATATCTTCAGCTTTTTTTAGACAGGTGCATCTGACGAACCCCTCACAATTTCTTCAGTTTTTTATGACGGGTTCTTCTGACAAACACCCCGAAGAAGCTTCTGCTTCTACATATATATTATATGCAAACCTAACTAAAGTCAACACCAAATCAGCTTTTTTTCTCTTATTAGTAGTTCTGCGACTTTGCGTTTGGCTCTATGACTGTTTTTTTTAACATAGCAACAGTTATGTTTATTTCTTGCTATACTCCCACTATCTCATCAATCATCTTAAGTTCTTCCTCTGAAAAGCCTGTGCCCTCCATAACCTTTAAGTTTTCAAGAATCTGCTGTGGCTTTGAGGCACCGACAAGTACACTTGTCACGTCATCATCCTTTACCACCCACTTGAGAGCCATCTGTGCAAGTGTCTCACCACGTTTTGCAGCTATATCATTTAACTTCTTAATCTGTCCGATGTGTGGAGTGAGCTTTTCCTGATTCAAAAAGCGGCCGTCTGTCTTTATACGGCTGTCATCCGGAATGCCGTTCAGGTAACGATCTGTGAGCATGCCCTGTGCGAGCGGGCTGAATGAGATGATGCCCTTTTGGCACTCTCTTGCAGCCTTCTTCAAGCCGTTTTGCTCTATTGTACGATTGAAGATATTGTATGAATTCTGGTTGATGATAAACGGACATTTCAAATCAGTAAGAATCTCGCAGGCTCTCTTCATGGTCTCGCCATCATAATTTGACAATCCGACATAGAGTGCTTTTCCGCTTCTTACTATCTGGTCGAGTGCTCCCATTGTCTCCTCAAGCGGTGTCTCTGGGTCCATTCTGTGATGATAGAAGATATCCACGTAGTCGAGTCCCATTCTATTAAGACTCTGATCCAGGCTTGCAATCAGATACTTGCGGCTGCCCCAGTTGCCGTACGGTCCCTTCCACATATCATAGCCTGCCTTCGAGCTGATGATGAGCTCGTCGCGGTATGCTGACAGATGTTCCTTCAGGATAAGCCCGAAGTGCTTCTCTGCGCTGCCGTATTCAGGGCCATAGTTGTTTGCCAGGTCAAAGTGGGTGATGCCGTGGTCAAAGGCTGTGAAGCACATCTGCTTCATGTTGTCGTATGATGAAAAATCACCGAAATTGTGCCATAAGCCAAGTGATACAACAGGAAGCTTCAGTCCGCTCCTGCCGCATCTGTTGTATCTCATTGTGTCATATTTCTTTTCGTCTGCTGTGTACATATTTACCTCCCGCATAAATACATGATTATGAGGGTCAAAAGGTATTTTGACCCTCATTTATGATAAATAATTATACTACAGCAGACTTGATTTTTCTATTGTTTACTAACGAAACTTTTCTATATTCCTAATGCTGTGTAAATGTTCAGAAATCAAATAAAATCCTCCGTCAGCTTTCCGTGCTTCTCATAATTTGTCACACGCGCTATCTTGTTTTCATCATCCACAAACACAACCTTCGGATGATGCTCCTTTGCTTCCTCCGGTGTCATCTGCGCATAGCACATGAGTATCACATGGTCACCGACTGCAACCTGTCTGGCGGCTGCGCCGTTTAAGCATATCATGCCTGAGCCCGGCTCTCCGGCGATGGTGTAGGTCTCGAATCTGTTTCCGTTTTCCACATCGACAATCTGTACCATCTCATACTCCAAGATGCCTGCTGCCTCAAGCAGCTTTGTATCTACAGTGATGCTTCCCACGTAGTTTAAGTCAGCCTGCTTGACCACCGCTCTGTGTATTTTGCCCTTAAGCATTGTATAATTCATTGTTTGTACCTCTTTTCAATAATCGTTTCTTGTCCGTCTACGCAATAAAATTGTCAATCAGCCTTGTCTTTCCGATATAGACAGCAATTGCCACGAGTGTTGTTCCCTTAATCTCATCAACCGGTGTAATTGTTTCAAAATCAACCACATCTACATAATCAATTCTTGCAAGCGGCTCCTTGTTTATCTCTGCTGTGATTGCATCCTTTATCGCTTTTGCACTCTTTTCGCCATCCTCTACGAGCTGCTTTCCGATTTTTAAGCTTCTGCTCAGTACAAGCGCTGCCTGTCTTTCATCCTCACTTAAATATGTGTTTCTTGAGCTCTTTGCCAGTCCATCCTCCTCACGGATGATTGGGCAGCCGATGATTTCTGTGTCAACATTTAAATCCTTTACCATACGCTTTATGACCGCAAGCTGCTGTGCATCCTTCTGTCCAAAGTATGCACGGTCAGGTGTCACAATGTGAAACAGCTTCAGGACAACTGTCTGCACACCTCTAAAATGGATAGGTCTTGTTTTTCCACAAAGCTCAGTTGTGAGGCCATTCATATCCACATATGAGCAGAAGCCGTCTGCATACATCTCCTCAGGCTCAGGATGGAAAATAATGTCAACGCCCGCATCCTCACAAAGCTTTGCATCCCTGTTTAAATCACGTGGATAGCTGTCTAAATCCTCTGCAGGGCCAAACTGCATTGGATTTACAAAAATACTCACTACAACCTTGTCATTCTCGCGTCTTGCCGCATCGATTAAGCTCTTGTGTCCCTCGTGGAGGTAGCCCATTGTAGGTACAAAGCCTACACTTTTGCCTTCTCTCTTCCATTCCTTTACTGCTTCTCTAACCTGTTTGATTTGTCCGTATATTAACATTTTATGTCTCCTTATTCTTCTATGCTTCGTAACTATTCTTCGATATTAGTACAGTTTGTCAATTATTGTCTCATCCATCTTAAAGGTATGCTCCTCACCTGGGAAACTTCCCTCCTCAACAGCCTTTTTGTAGGCTGTGAATGCCTCATTCATCTCTTTTCCGACCTGTGCAAACTGCTTTACAAATTTCGGCTTCATGTTTGCATACATGGCAAGCATATCCTGATATACGAGCACCTGTCCGTCACAGTCTGCTCCCGCTCCGATACCGATTGTCGGTATACTTATGCTCTCTGTGATTTTTTTTGCAAGTGCCTTTGGCACACACTCGAGCACCACTGCAAATGCTCCTGCTTCCTCGACTGCGCGTGCCTCGTCAAGGAGCTTCTGTGCTGCCTCTTCACCCTTGCCCTGCACCTTGAAGCCGCCAAATGCGTTTACTGACTGTGGTGTAAGCCCTAAATGTGCACATACCGGAATTGACGCATCCACGATAGCCTTTATCTGTGGACATACCTCCTTGCCACCCTCAAGCTTGACAGCCTGCGCATGACCTTCCTTCACGAGTCGACCTGCATTGACCACAGCATCATATACTGATGTCTGATATGACATAAAAGGCATATCTGTGATGAGCAGTGTGTCCTTGATTCCCCTTGAAACAGCTGCGCTGTGATGAATCATATCCTCCATAGTCACTGAAAGTGTATCCTCATAGCCAAGCACCACCATGCCGAGTGAGTCTCCCACTAAAATCGCATTGATTCCAGCCTCATCTATCAGCTTAGCAGTCGAATAATCATACGCTGTGAGCATCGTGAGCTTCTCGCCCTTTTCCTTTGCCTGTTTAAAAGTTACTACTGTATTTTTCATTGTCCAATCCCTCTGTCTTTCTGCAACAATCCGTTTTTTATAAATTCACGGTATTGTCAGCCTCTTAGCAATTCCATCATCTGAGTGTAATCCTTATCAGGATTCTTTTTTTCAGCAATATTTGCCAGTTTTGCACCAAGCATTTTGTACAATCTGACATCATCACTATCGTCATTTTGCATACATGCAATATGCTTTTTCACTGTTTCAATATCGTTTCTCTCAATTGGCCCGGTCAGTGCGCCGTCACAGCCTGCTTCAAGTACATTTTCGATATTGCGCATCACAAGCTGACCTGTGGCTCTTAGCGCCTCATCCCTTGTAAAGCCACAGTCCTCCAAAAGAGTGTAGCCCATGTCAAGGACAGCAATCACCTGATTACTCAGAATACTCGCTGCTGCATGGTATTTTGCCTTTTTAGCGCCATCAATGCGGCATACCTCATTTCCAATAGAAGAAAACAGCCCGGATATTGCCTCAACCGCATCATCCTGCCCTTCCACTGTGAAAAATGCTTTATTTAATTGCTCATATGATGAAAATTTGTTACTGAACGGTAACATTGGATGAATTGAACAGCATGATACACTCATGCTCTCCCTTCCGGAAAATGAATCGGATGATAATGCGCCACTGCAATGACATATAATCTGATTCCTTAGAGACAGTTCTTTTAATTGTTCCCAAACCGGTATAATAAATGAATCCGGTGTGGTGATAAATATAATCTGTGATTGATCCGCCAGTTGCTTTAGCGAATCAAAGCTCTCTGTCCTTGTAAACTCCGCAGCCTCCTTAGCTGCCACAGAATCCACGTCATAATAGCCTGCAAGCTCTATGTCCTTTGTCCTTAGGTATTTACCTATAGAACAACCCACTCTGCCTGCGCCGATTATGCCTATTTTCATGCTACCACCTTCTTTCCAAGCCGGTCAGACCATTCCTATATCGCAGCCGATATAATCTCCGCCATGTGCCGTATGGCTGCGGTCGATTTATCCTGTGCGCGCCTGTCACTTTGCTGCCTGCTTCATATTCTGATACAGCAATTCGCTTTGGCCTTATTGTGTCTGCCGGATATGCTCTGTCATAAGGTGACAACACATCCTCCATGATACAGTTTCCTTCGAATACCGTTCGAAGAAAACTATACCACATTGACTATTATTTAACAATCCCTATTTTATTTTGGCTCAGTCATTGAAATGTCAAGCATTAATTGCAAATTTTTTCCAAAAATTTTTAGTGCGTATTTTACCATAAATATGCACTTTCATATACACCATATTTGTTTTTGTCCCACGACTCCTAATCCGCCTGTAACAGCCGGATTTTTTTTATGATATTTAATTTCCCATGGTTAAATGATAAGTCTCATTTCTTCCTCATACAGCTGCTGTGATGACCTTCCGCCAAACATTGGTCTCGGGTAATTATTGAGCCAGTCCTCTACCTTCTGTATGTCTTTTTTTGTCTTTCTGTCAAAGTTCGTTCCCTTTGGTATGTGCCTTCTTATCATCCTGTTCTGATTCTCGTTTGAGCCTCGCTCAGCACTGCAGTAAGGATGGCAGTAATAAACTTCTGTACGTTTCTTTCCTTTTTTATCTTTTTTCTCAATTCCCTCGCAGTCGGCAAATTCAGTTCCATTGTCTACTGTTATCGTTTTAAATATATCCGAGAAAAGCCTGCCCCACTTCCGTTCAAGGCTGTTTATACACTTAACAACTGATGCAGCTGTGTGATCCTTTACCTTGAAAATCTTTTCGTACCTCGTTTTACGCTCAGTCAAAACAACAAGTGCATTCTTAGACTTCCCCTGCTGTCCCATAACAGAGTCCATCTCCCAGTGTCCGAATTCCTCACGCGTATCAATATCAGCCGGTCTCTGTTCAATGCTTGTTCCTGCAGCGGCTCTCTTTGCTTTTCTATATATCTTATGGTAGCTTTTTCTTTTCCTCTTTATAGCAAGATTGTCTGCTGTCACCCTCATGAATATGCCGTCATATATGTACTTGTACAAGGTCTGCTTTGTTATAGTCACACTGAAAGTAAGGTTTTTCCTTTTTATATCCAAAAGCGCTGCTTCCGGACTATATCCATCATCTGCTATCTTCTCTTCAATATAATTGGCAAGTTCAATGTCTTTGCCTATCTTAAGGACAGGTCCTTTTGCCTTAAGGTTTTCCTGGTATTTTTCTTCTGCTATGTCTGCACTGTACCTTTCTGTCTCTGTCCAGTCAGAATTCCTGTGCATGTATCTTCCACGCTTCAGCTCCCTGTATATCGTGCTGACATTCACCCTCAGCGTATCAGCCATATCCTTCGCCTTTTCCCCACTGAGATACATCTTCTCAATTTTACGGCGGTCGGTTATTGTCAGCTGTCTGAATATTCTTCCCATGGTTTTGGCGCCTCCTTTGCATTTTTGTGTTAGAAGTATACCTTAAACCTCATAGTATTCCTATATGCAGACTATACAATATTATCTGTTTGGTATATTTCATAATTTACAAAAATAAAATATCATCATAATTCCACGGCATCCGGTAAATGTCACACTCTAATGGATGTATGCAGATTACACAGTCATGTTCCCATCATGCACTGTGATCACAAACATATAAAGAGTAATTATTGTATATTTTGCACAAAAATAAGGTGCAGGACTGTTTCACCCTGCACCTTATAAATTCTAAAGCCCCGGTTTATTTAGCACCATGCTGATATTTTTACTTCGTATTACTCCAAGCAGCTTCTCTGTATCTGCCGGGCGCGCATCTGCATAGAACTGCAGATATCATAAGCGAAACGCTGCCCTCAGTCTCCGAAGCTTTTCCCTGGAACTTCTTAAAACACTTGCTATTGTGTCAAACTGTGATAAAATAAGAATGTCTTTACAAGTGGAGCGGACTTGTAAAAGGTGCTGTTTACCAATTCCGAACAGCTACGGATTGAAAAAATAATATTTTAAATAATGCTTTTCGAGCATTAAAAAAGAGGGGTTTTAATCCCCTCTTTTATCATTTTTACCGGCTCCATAACATTTATAAAATGCTTCTGTTAAAGCTCCTAATTGCTCCGGTGTTAGCTCTTCTTTTAGCTCATCCGGCACCCACTTATAAGAGTTGTTGAAGCTGTCGGTACAAGTACCGATTGTGCAAGCCTCTTTAACCTTTTGGAGCTTGTACATTTTCGCTAGTTCTTCCGTTGTGATTTCTCCGTCTCTTACGGCTTTCCGTCCTTCTCTCGTTAAAATTTCCATAGCTTTTTCTTTGCTGATTGTTCCGATTCCTTTGATCTTCATATGTTATTCTCCTTTCTTGGCTTTCTAATCATCAATAGCTCTTATCAAATATCCGTATATCTTAACCTCCTCCCACTTTTCTACGTCATTGCCGTTAAAGTGAGTTCCCTCTCCTTTCTTGGCTTTCACCTCGCACTCTTTTTCATCGTCGTAAAACCAAACGTAACAATTCGTTACCTTAATGCACTTCAGCGCATCAATACTTGGCATTGTGGCTGGTTTGTAATATTTGCCGACTTCAAACTTTTTCATGTTGTTCCCCTTTCTTGGCTTTGCATTTCTTTGTTCTGTAATTATAATAAACCTTTTATCGTTTATTGTCAATACTTTTTTAAATCTTTTTTGGTTTATTTCTTCTCTACATATTTAATGATATTTCCCGGTTGCATATCCAGTAACTTACATAATTTTTCAATCGTCTTAATCCCTACCATTTCATTTTTGCGGATTTTTTGTACCGCTGACTGGCTAATTAGGTTTTCTTTTAATATACGTGTAGAGTTATAGCCGCTTTCCTTAAGCGTACCAAGCACATCTATTTTATATACAAGCATAGCTTTGTACCCTCCTGTATTTTTTCTTATATTATATAATTTGTGACTTATAAAGTCAATTCAAAAATAATCTAAAAAAAGTTTATTTGTCTATTTGTGTATTTTGTCAATTGTTTTGTGCCTTGCATTTTGATATATTTTAGTCAAATTGTATTTTTTGCACAAAAATAAGGTGCAGGACTGTTTCATCTTGCACCTTATAAATTCTAAAGCCTCGGTTTATTCTGTTTTACATTCTGTTTATTTTCCATGGTTTTTGCCCTTTGGAATATCTCTGCAGTTGTCTGGCCCGTCAGATCCGTCCACCAGCCCTTGCACTCATTATAATGTTCAATCGCCTCTGTCACATTATCAGATTTATAAGATGCATACAGATATGGTGGCTGTGGAACTCCGTCCTTGAATACCTGCATGACTATCTGCTGACGGATAAGCAGAGGACCGGTTCTCATGTGCTCCATGCCGTTCAGCTCATTCTGGAAACGTGCAAATACCTTGTCGTTTCCATTTTCAACCGTAAAACACTGCGCCCTTATATATTTACCGACTATAATGGGATTATCAATATTCAGTTTTGTGTTTTTAATTGCAAAACGTACACCATCCCTGTTTTTCTCAGCAAAGAAATTAGGCATCAATGTAATAACATCCGCACTGCTGTAAATGGGTTCTTCATCTTCCTGTATTTCAGCAGCATCTTCCGCTCCATCAATGCCTTTGTTTTCATCCTGACTTGTTTTGGGCTTACGTATCTGTCCTACATATGTAATTGCCTTGTCAAGATATGACATTTTAATTTCATCTGTATCATTTTTAGCGTAATCTTCACGAAGGCTCTTCAGGTACTGTAAATACTCTTCCCTGTCTTCAGTTCCCGAATATATTCCATCCAGGCGTTTTCTGTCAACGGCAACTCCTGCCATATTTAAGGTCTGCATTACTTCATCTTCAGTCGGACTTAAAACCAGGCTTTCAGGATACGCTTCAATAAGCTTTTCAACGGCCGCCTTTACAGTCTCATTATCCCTCATATCCGGATAATCATTCAGTGATGGCACATCTATTATTTTTCCCATTACAATATCTGCCTGCTCGTCTTCAATACTGTCCGTTCCCTCAACATGGTAATTAATTCCAATCGCAGGGATTCCGTGAAGTCTTGCCGGGTCAATCTGATTAAATTTCTCTATTGCTTCCTCAACAGTGGAAATATTGTCAATATAAGTGCCCATGCTGTGGAACTCGCTGCTCTCTGCAACAGTGAATGTAATGACTGCATTGACAGTCTTTTTTTCAGCATCTTCGGCTTTCTTCTGTTCTTCCTGAATCGCCTGCGTATTCCCGGCTGTCTGTTGTTCCCCTGAAATTTCTGCATAACGGGCGGCAATGGTGGATTCAC
>ENA-ORVG01001490-ORVG01001490.1-human-gut-metagenome-genome-assembly--contig:-NODE-1490-length-27403-cov-3.841743_pt1 | contig 27403 bp, 24 predicted proteins | sample MGYA00242091_ERZ509233 | MGnify/ENA primary metagenome ERZ509233 (study PRJEB26280, sample SAMEA2338840) | human gut metagenome | biome: human gut; feature: human-associated habitat; material: faeces... | reverse complement strand
TTCAGGGAATCCGGATTTTTACGATTCCAACGTTTTCCAGCAGCAAGTTAAATGCGATTGTATATTCTTTTCTGGCAACAATCCGGTCATTGTTCGGGCATTATGATATTGTGCATTTCCATGCGGAAGGACCGTGTATTATGCTTTGGCTGACCAAACTGTTTGGAATCCCGACAGTGGCGACGATTCATGGACTGGACTGGCAGCGTTCCAAATGGGGAAATTTTGCATCCCATATGCTGAAGCTGGGGGAAAAGACCGCCGCACTCCATGCGGATGAAGTGATCGTATTGTCGCACAATATGCAGGATTATTTTCAGGAGACATACGGCAGAAAAACCCGTTTTATTCCAAATGGAATCAACAGACCGATTTTAAAAGGCGATTCCGAAATTAAGGCAAAGTATGGTCTGGAAAAAGACGGATATATCCTGTTCCTGGCAAGAATTGTACCGGAAAAGGGACTGCATTATCTGCTGCATGCGTTTGAACAAATCGAGACGGATAAAAAACTGGTGATTGCGGGTGGCAGCAGCCATTCTCAGGAATACGTACAGGAAATGGTCGATCTGGCGGCAAAAGACAGCCGTGTGATTATGACCGGATTTGTACAGGGGGAAGTGTTGGAAGAGCTGTACTCTAATGCGTATTGTTTTGTACTGCCCAGTGATATTGAAGGGATGGCGCTTGGACTGTTGGAAGCGATGAGCTATGGAAACTGCTGTATTGCAAGCAATATTCCGGAAAATACAGAGGTGGCGGAAGATCATGCCCTGTATTTTGAAAAGGGAAATGAAAGAGATTTGCAGAAACGTTTGGAGGAAGTGCTGGCGCATCCGGAACAGACGCAGAAAGCACATCAGGAAAATGCAGACTTTATCTGTGGAAAATATAACTGGGATCGGGTGACGGAGCAGACACTGCATCTTTATCAGCATGTGCTCAAAGCACGGGAGAATCAGAAATGAAAGTATTGATTGTCAATAAATTTCTGCATCCGAACGGCGGATCAGAAACCTATATTTTTGAAGTCGGGAAACAGCTTCAGAAGATGGGACATCAGGTAGAATATTTTGGAATGGAGCATGAAGGCCGGGTCGTTTCGAACCGGCTTGATTGCTATACAGGGAATATGGATTTTCATACCGGAAAACTTCAAAAATTACGGTATCCGTTCCAGATTCTCTATTCGACAGAGGCTGCAAAAAAGATCCGGAAAGTGCTGGACGACCTTCAGCCGGACGTGGTTCATGTCAATAATTTCAATTTTCAGCTGACACCATCCATTCTCTACGCGATCCGTAAATATGAGAAACAGACCGGCAGAACGGTTCGGATCGTATACACGGCGCATGATTCTCAGCTCGTCTGTCCAAACCATCTGATGCAGAGACCGTCCGGCGAGCTGTGCCAGGAATGCCTGGGACAGAAGCAGTGGAACTGCACGAAACACAAGTGTATCCACAATTCCCGCGTGAAGAGCCTCTTGGGAAGCGTGGAAGCGAAGATCTATCAGCATAACCATGCGTATCGGATGTTCGATACGGTGATCTGCCCGAGCCATTTCCTGGAAGAAGTTTTGAAGACGAATCCGGATCTGGACGGGAAGACGGTGACGATGCATAACTTTTTGCCGGAGCAGGAGTTATGTCCGGTCAAAAAAGAAGATTATGTTTTGTATTTTGGCAGATTTTCAGAAGAAAAAGGAATTAAAACGTTATTGAAAACCTGTGAAAAATTAAACGATATTCCTTTTGTATTTGCAGGAAAAGGACCGTTGGAAAATGAAGTAAATCAGTTGAGAAATGTGAAGAATATCGGTTTCACGAAGGGAAAGAAGCTTTATCAGACAATTGCGGCGGCGAAGTTTGTTGTCTTTCCATCAGAGTGGTATGAAAATTGTCCGTTTAGTGTAATTGAAGCACAATATTATGGAACGCCTGTTATTGCGTCCAGAATTGGCGGAACGGTTGAACTGATTAAAGAAGGAATGACCGGTGAATTTTTTGAACCGGGGAATCAAAAAGAGCTGGAAGAGAAGATCAGAAATCTTTGGGGAGATTCGGAGCGGCTTGAAGAGTATACCAGAAATTGTAAGGAAACAGATTTTCTGAATCTGGATGAATATTGTGAAAAACTGCTGCAGATGTATGGCGGTTTAAAAGCCTGAGCAGAACACATTGAGCAATATTTCTACAGTATATGCTTGAAAATGAGGTGCAGTGTGAAAATTTTGATGCTGGTCAACTGGAAAGTTGCCTATGAAAATCAAATACCGGAAGGAAAACAGCCGCCGGACTATGTCGTACCGGGACAGAAATACTGGTTTTTTCGGTATCTGTCGGATGATATTTCCGTAGATGTTGTGGATATCCGTTCATTTCCATGGCTGGAACGCTTTGAAAAAGAAAAAATCCGGTTTTATATCTGGCAGACGCTGAAGGTATTGCCGAAATTAAATCAGTATGATCTGGTTTTGTCCCATGGAATGCAGAGTGGGATTGTATTGTGCCTGTGGCGCAGACTGTTCGGACATGGAAAATATAAGCATATCGTGTTTGACATCGGTGGCTTTAACAGCGCGAAGGAAGAAGGAAAAGCGCTGAAGCTGATGCAGTTTGCGAGCAAATCCCTGGACGGCGTGATTTATCATACAAAAAGCCAGATTACTTATTATGAAAAATGCCACCCGTGGCTGCTTTCTAAAAGCAGATACATTGCGTTTGGAACGGATGCAGAATATTTTCAGCCGACCGGAACACCGATAGAGAAAGAAAATCCGCATATTTTATGTGTCGGTTATAATAAACGGGATTGGGATACGCTGCTGCAGGCATACGAAAAACTGAGAAATCTGCAAAAAGAGCGAAATCAGGATGGGGTTGTTGCTTTCCCGAAGTTAAAACTGATCGGGAAAGAAAAGTTGGACCGGGAGTATGACGGTGTGGAGACCGTCGGATTTATTCCGGTCACACAGCTGATAAAGGAAATTGAAAAAGCGACCTTTTGTGTGCTTCCGCTGCAGTCCTTTAACTATTCATTCGGGCAGATGACACTGCTGCAGCAGATGCTTTTGAAAAAAGCGGTGATTGCGGCAAATGTCCCCAGCCTGAGAGATTATGTGACAGACGGACAGGATTGCCTGCTCTATGAGCCGGAAAATGCAGAACAGCTTGCAGAACAGATGGAGCGACTGATAGAAGATCCGAAGCTTGTCGAAAAACTCGGAGAGAACGCTATGAATTCTGTTCGGGAGAAATGGAATGAAAAGAGAATGGCGCAGGACATCTGGGAGTTTTGCAGGGAGATTGTAGGATAACAGGAACAGAAAAATGACAGAAACAACATCTCTAGCTCCCCTTGTAAGCATAATTGTACCGGTTTACAACGTGGAGCGCTATATAAAACGCTGCGTGGATTCCCTACAGGGACAGACGCTGCAGAATATTGAGATCATTCTCGTGGATGATGGCTCGAAAGACAACAGCGGCCGCTTGTGCGATGAGTTTGCACAGCAGGATCCGAGAATCCATGTGATCCATAAACAAAATGCGGGACAGGGTCTGGCGAGAAATGATGGACTGAATATTGCGAAAGGACGTTATGTCCTGTTTATCGACTCGGATGATTTTATTGAACCGGACATCTGTGAAAAGCTGTCAGACCGGATGGAACAGGAGGGAGCAGATCTTTGTAGCTTTGGCTATCAGATCGAGACGCCGCAGGGAGAGCTGTTTTACCGGGCGCAGTTAAAAGAACAGTGCTACGAAAACGAAGCGATCCCAAAGCGCTTTGTGCTTCATTTTTTTGGAGACTCGGCAGATGATGAGGAAATGCGGGGTGTTTCCGCATGTATGACGATGTTTCGCAGAAGTGTGATTGAAACAGGAAAAATCCGCTTCCGTTCGGAGCGGGAATATTTCAGCGAAGATACGATTTTTAATTTGGATTTCTGCCTGCTTGCAAAAAAGGCAGTGATCGATCCGGGCTGCTATTATCATTATTGCCAGAATGAGGCATCGTTTTCCCATGCATACCGCCCGGATCGTTTTCATCTGACAGAAGTGCTGGCAAATGTTTTAAAAGAATATGCAGGACGTTACGGTATAGAAAAAGAGACACAGGAACGAATTCGAAGGATGGTATGGGTCAGCCTGATGGAATGCGTGAAGCAGGAAGTAAGACGAATCGGAGAGGTTCCGCGCAAAACGGTAAAGAAACAGATCGAAAGCTATTGTGGCAGTGAGCTTGTAAAAGATGCGGTGAATGGACTGGATGCAGGAAAATTTGGCACTGCGCAGAGAATTTTTCTGTGGGCAGTAAAAGGACAGCGGACAGAAGCGGTGATTTTACTCGCATGGCTGCGAAATCGGAAAGGATTATAGGAAATAGTGATGAAAAGTGGAAAAGTACTGGTCAGCGTAGTGATGTCGGTTTATAATGATGAACAGTATCTGAAAGAATCGCTGGACAGTATTTTTGCTCAGACGATACAGGATTTTGAACTGATTATTGTGGATGACTGTTCGACAGACCGAACGGTTGAAATCATAGAAAATTATCATGATGACAGAATCCGTCTGATTCGAAACACAGAGAACAGAGGTCTGACCAGAAACTTAAATACGGCGCTCGAATATGTGCAGGGCACTTATATCGCCCGGATGGATGGCGACGATAAGAGCAGACCGGAACGGTTTGAAAAACAGATCGCATATCTGGAACAGCACCCGGAGCTGATGCTGATCAGCTGCAGGACGCATATGTTTGGCGAAGAAGATCTGATCTCGCAGATTCAGGGAACACCGAAACAGCTGCAGGCGATGATGTTGATCCGACCTGTTTTGGCGCATCCAGGTTTTATGATGCGCAGGGAGCTGATTGTGCAGGAAGGCTTCCGATATGATGAATCTTATCGTTCCGCCCAGGATTATAACTTTGCAGCGAGAGTAGCAAAAAAATTTGGAATCGGAGTGACACCGGAAATCCTTTTGGACTATCGGGTTCATAAAAAACAAGTTTCCAGTAAAAAAAGCGGCGAACAGTCAAACAACGCCGCCAGAGTGCGCAGCATGCAGCTGGAATGGCTGGATATTTCACTGGATGAAAAGCAGAGAGATGCGTTGGAAACCTGGGCAAAAGAAATCAAAAACGCTGCCTCGGAGGATTATCGACAGGCAGCGAAGCTGATTCCGCTGTTTCTTGAGCAGAATCAAAAAACAAAGATTTATGCACAGAAAGAGCTGGAAGAGGAACTGAAGCGGCTTTTATACCAGTGGATGATCCGGAGTAAGTCGGTAAAAGCGATTTTGCAGGCGGTTGGTGTGTGTGGAGTATCCGGTAAAAACTGCGGACTGATGATTACAAAATTGGCAGAAACCTTTCGATATAAGATAAGCAGGGAGTATTGAACGAATGAGTGAGAACAAATGGAAAAAGAGAATTCATTATGTGCTGAAAGCAGCCAAGCACTTTGGCGATGAACCATATATGGACTTTTTCCTTGAGCGGGAAGTAAATCCTCTTTTGCTGGAATTTAAGCAAAATGGAAGCGGTGTCCCGGATAAAAAAGTTATGCTGATCCGGGAAAACGGAAACGGATGGGGATTTTTCGCGGAAGTTCGTGCAATGCTGGCAAAGATGGTATTTGCAGAGAGATTTGGTTTAACTCCTTATATTGAATGGGGCAGCGCCTTTTTATATACAGAAAAGCAGTTGGTAAATGGAACACATAATGCATTTGAATATTATTTTAAACAGCCCAATGGAATGACCAAGCAGGATGTTCTGGAGAGCAGCTATGTAACAGAATCGAAATCTGCACAGGGAGTCGTCATTGAGCGGGAATTTAAGAGAGATACCTATGAAATGACAGCCGAATATCAGAGTAGACTGGCTGAAATGTATCGTAAATACATCAGATTGAATGAAAAAACGGAAAAAATGATCCAAAATGATCTGAAATATATTTTTGATGACAGCAAAATTCTGGGAGTACATTTCCGGGGAACAGACTATAAAGCAGGATATCAGAATCATCCTGTTGCTGTTCAGATTGAACAGACGATCACACAGGTAAAAAAATGCCTAGAAAAAAATGCATTTCAGAAGATTTTTCTGGCTACAGACGAGAAAAGTGCGACCGAGCGGTTTGAAAAGGAATTCTCCGGGAAAGTATTTTATTTTCAGGATGTTTACAGGGGAGAGGGAAATACTTCGATTGCTTTTAGCCAGTCAGATCGTCCGGAACATCATTATCGTCTTGGATATGAAGTGCTGCGGGATATGTATGCATTGGCTGCCTGCGACGGACTTGTTGCCGGATTGTCCCAAGTCGTTAACTGTGCGAGAATTGTAAAGGAAAGCTCTGGGAAAGAGTATGATACACTTTGTATTATCAATAACGGAATTAACGTAAATGGAAAACAGTTTACGAAATAACAGAGGTAGAAGATGAATATAGCAATCATACCGTGGAATGATACATTTTTGCAGGATAAAATATTCGGAGAAGTTGATCCGTCGATCAATTATGATGATCGGCTGACGCCTCTTTTGAAAATGAAAAAAGAATTCGAACGGCATGGAGACCATCTTCATACAGTAGATATGTTTGAAAATACGCAGGAGGTAGATTATTTCCTGTTTTTTGAACGGAATGATAAATGGTTAAAAAGGTTGATTAACGATAGGATGGAATATAAGGCGATATACTGTAATGCTGAACCGCCTATTGTGAATCCGATGCATGATAAAAAAAATATTTATAAACTGTTAAATTACTATCCGTATATCATGACTTGGAATATGGATCTGATTGATGGAAAACGTTTTTTTAAGAAAAATATTCCTTATGTATTTCAGCTGAAATTTGGAGAAATACCGTTTGAAGAAAGAAAATTGCTGACAAGTATTTCGGGTAATAAACATTCAAAGCATCCGGATGAGTTGTACAGCGAACGGGAAAGAGTTGTTTCAATATTAGAAGAAAAATATCCGGATGATTTTGAATTTTATGGAAGTGGCTGGGAAAAGACAAGTCATAAATCGTATCGAGGCAGAGTTGAAAATAAAGCTGAGACATATCATCATTACCGTTTTGCACTCGCTTTCGAAAACATGAAAAATGTCAAAGGATATGTTTCAGAAAAAATTCTGGACTGCCTGGTTTCTGGAATCGTACCGATTTATGCCGGTGCAGATGATATTGCAAATTATGTACCACAAGAATGTTTCATCCCTTATAATCGTTTTAAAAATCCGGAAGAAATGATGGAATATTTGAAGAAAATTGATAAAAATCAATATCAGACGTATTTAGATGCAATTCAGAACTTTTTAAATTCCGATAAAACAAAAATATTCGATGGAGAAGAGTATGCCCGGGATATCTATTATTTGGTTGACCATGCGACGATGAATTCGTTTCGGGTGGATGGATTGCATAGATTTTTTTTAGGGTATTTCATTTTGAAAGAAAGGATAACCAATCTAATTAAAAGCTTATATAAGAAATATTTAAAAAAATAAAATTAAGGTGGAAAAATATGATATTAAAAAGATACATTGAAGAACTATATAATTTCTTTTATAAGATATTTCTCGAAAAAAAACATAAAAAAAAGTTACAAACTGCTTTAGAACAAAAAGAATCTGAAGATGAAGTATATTACGTGATCAGTTGTGAAAAAATACCGCTTCTTGGTTTATTCGGATATGTTGGAATAGTATTGGCGATGATAAGGTATGCATTAGACAGAAATATGATACCAATAATTGACTGGAAAAACTATCCTAACACGTATTTAGAGACAGATGAAATAGGGAAAGTTAATGCATGGGAGCTTTTTTTTAAACAAATTTCAAAAAAAAATATTGATGAGGTGTATGCACAATGTAAATATGAAGTGGGAAATCATATGGATATAGATTGGAATAATTTGCCTAATCTCAGAGGCGTGAAAAGACGAGATATATATGTATATTGGAGTGTTATGTTTCAAAATTACATCAAGTTCTCCGAAAAAGCTGAAGAATATTGCGAAAGGGAATATAATGTATTATTAAAAGGACGAGAAAAACAAACTTTAGGAATACTCATTAGAGGAACCGATATAAAGACGGCAAAAGGTCATGCATTGCAGCCTACACTTGAGCAAGTAGAAAAAGAAATACGAAAAATATTAAAAAAAGATAGGCAATTTAAGTATATTTATTTGGCAACAGAAGAAAGAAAAAATGAGGATTTTTTAAGAGAAAAATTTCCAGAAATTACAATAATTGTAAATAAAAGGATTTACTATGATAATTTGAATTTTCAAAAAGGGTTATCATATGTAAATACGGAAGGAGAAAAGACGAAATATGAAAGAGGTATAGAGTATTTATCCTCTATTAATTTATTGTCAAAATGCGGAGGCCTTGTGGCAGGGCAATGCGGCGGCAGTTTTGCGGCTTTTTATATGAATGGAGGAAAATACAGATATACCTATTTCTGGGATATCGGTGTTGTACAATAAAGCAAAAAGTTTTGATAAAGCGGATATTGATATGAAAATTATGATCATGTCTGATGTCGTTCCGACGGCGTCCTCTAAAAATGAATATACAGACGGTGCAATAGAGAAATTGTTGTCTAATGGCTTTCGGGAAAAACTCAATGAGGCAGCGTTTAATATTGTAAATTTAGAATGCCCGTTGACGAGAGAAAATGAGCCTGCAGCAAAATGGGGCTCCAGTCTGAAAGCGCTTCCAGAGAGCATTGAAGCATTGCGGAAAATACCGGGGCTGGTTGTAAATCTTGCGAATAATCATATTCGAGATTATGGTTCGCAGGGAGTTTTGGATACCATTCAGGTTTTGGAAGAATACGATATTCCGTATCTTGGAGCAGGAAGAGAGTTGGAGCATTCTAACAGAAGTCTTATTTTAGAGAGCAGCTCCTATAAAATTGGAGTGTATTCCTGTACAGAACATGAATTTTCTATTGCGGGAGAGAAAAGTGCAGGAGCTCATCCTGTCGAAGAAGGAGAAGACATTCTGGCGCTTCAGAAATTAAAAAGACAGACAGATTATGTGATTTTTCTTTATCATGGCGGTGTTGAATTTTATCCATATCCGACACCGGAAATGCAGAAGCGGCTGCGCAGATATGTGAGTGCTGGAGCAGATTTAGTTGTTTGTCAGCACAGTCATTGCATTGGATGCACAGAAACCTATCAGAATGGCATATTGGTTTATGGACAGGGAAATTTCCTGTTTGGCGAGAGACCGGAGGTAGAAGCCAATATTCAGGATCAGGATGCCTGGAAAAGCGGTATGGCGTTGTGTGTTGATATCAAAGAGCACAGTATAGAATATTTATTTTATCGAAACAAAAATGGCATATTGGATTGGACACATGAGCCTGAAATGCTGGGAAAAATGCAGGAGCGGAATAAATTGCTGCAAACACCGGGATTTTTGCGGGAGGAGTGGGGCAGATATTGTGCCAGGCATGCGAATTATATGGAAATTTTCCAAAAAAGTTTTTTTAAAAGAAAAGCCCCGTGGAAGAGCAGAATAAAGAAGAGTATTGCTGCATTGACAGGAAAAGACACTCTGTCGGAGCAGGAATATCTGCGGATCTACAATTATTTAACATGCGAAGTACATCAGGAATTATTGAGAACGAATTGTAAAGCAGAAATTGAGAAGAGGAATACAGGATGTTTCGATTGATCAGCTGGCTGATTTATATGATGACAAATCAACAGAAAAGAGAATCTTCTGAATATTTATGGATGGCTTATGAGAAAGTAAAATATTCTCAGAAAAGGTGGGAGAGAAATATTTATGGATGTATTTTGCATCGGATTTTTCGGGAAAATGGAGCGAATATTCCGATCGAAGCGGAATTTAGAGGATATCCGTTTTTCCCGCATGGACCAAGTGGAGTATTTATTTCGCAGGGAGCAAAAATTGGAAAAAACTGCGTGATTTTTCAACAAGTGACAATAGGTTCCAATATGCTCAAAGACAGTAAAGGATTTGGGGCACCGACAATCGGCGATGGTGTTTATATCGGAGCGGGTGCTAAAATCATTGGTAATGTGCAGATTGGTAATCAGTGCAGAATTGGTGCAAACTGTGTTGTGACCAGAGATGTACCAGACCGGGCGACAGTTGTTCTGGCTGAGCCGCGAGTATTGATTCATGAAGAAGAACGGGATAATTCTTTTCGGAAGATATCAGGAGAGATCGAATGAATTTATATGAAAGAAGCTTAAATTATTTATTTAATCATTTTGGAAAAGCGATGTCCGATTCTGTTTTACTGAGAGTTCGGTATCGTACCGTATTCCATAAGCCGCTTCATTTAAAAGATCCTCGAACTTTTAATGAAAAAATACAGTGGTTGAAGCTATATGACAGAAATCCCGAATATCATGAAATGGCGGATAAATATGCGGTTCGTAATTATATCAGCAGAGTGCTTGGAGAGAAATACCTGATTCCGCTTCTGGGAGTGTGGCAGAAAGCGGAAGATATCGACTTCAATAGCCTGCCGGATCAGTTTGTACTGAAATGTACACATGATTCTCAGAGTATAGTAATTTGTCATGATAAAGCAAAACTGGATAAAGAAGAAGCCGTACGACGTCTTGGAGAAGCTTTGAAAATAGATTATTCCGTGCTTGGACGGGAATGGGCTTATCATGGAATTAAACCGTGTATTGTGGCAGAAGAATTGTTGACAGATGAATCCGGGGATGATTTAAAGGATTACAAAGTATTTTGTTTTAATGGTGAACCAAAGTTTATTCAGGTCGATTATGATCGGTTTAAAGGGCATAAAAGAAGATTATATACAACGGATTGGAAGCTGATGGAAACAAAGATTACTTATCCGGATGATGCTGATTTGGTCATGCCCAAACCGGTTTTTCTGGACGAGTTATTGGAGATTAGCAAAAAATTATCGAAAGATATCCCTTTTTTAAGGGTAGATTGCTATATTACAGAAAAACAGATTTATTTTGGAGAACTTACATTCTATCCTGGATGTGGGTTTGAACCGATCACCCCGGATACTGATGACGTAGTGTGGGGAGAGTGGTTGAAACTCCAGAAAGGAACAAAGAAGTGATAATTATAGAAGTAGCGGGTGGGCTGGGAAACCAGATGTTCCAGTATGCCCTATATCAGAAATATCTTCACATGGGAGAGCAGGCAAAACTGGATCTCTTTTCTTATGAAAATCCAAAGAGTATGCCATTTGAGCTGGATCTGTTCCATCTGCCCTATGATGTCGATACGAAACAGGAGCGAAACTGTTATATTGATCAGAAACGTTTAGTCGTGTGCAGAATCTTAGATCAGATATCGGGCAAACCGAAGCATTCCTATTATGCTGAAAAATTAGATGTCGGATATCAGCCGGAAATTTTGCAATTTGAAAATACTTATTTAAGTGGTTATTGGCAGTGTGAAATGTATTTTGAAGAATTTCGCGAGGAGCTTCTGGAATTGTTTCGGTTTCCACAAGAACAGATCAATGAAGCAAGTCGAAAATTGCAGAGGCAGATTTGCACAGAACAGGCGGTTGCTGTCCATGTCAGAAGAGGAGATTATTTGCTTCCGGAAAACAGCAGAAAATATGGAAATATTTGTACCTTACAGTATTATAAAAATGCGATGCAGTATATGAAAAAAAAGGTGCCTGATGCAAAATTCTATTTTTTCTCGAATGATTCGGAATGGGTAAGAGAAAATCTGGCGGGCGGTGATTCTGTAATTGTAGATTGTAATCACGGAAAAGAAAATTATCTGGATATGTACCTGATGAGTCAGTGCAGCCATAATATTATAGCCAACAGTAGTTTCAGCTGGTGGGGAGCATGGTTGAATCAAAATCCGGATAAGATAGTTATATCGCCAAAAAGATGGTTTAGCCATCTGGATGCTTCGGATGCGATTTGCGAAGACTGGATCCGAATCGACGGATAAAGATGAAAATGTTAGAGAGGAAAATAAACGAATGATTCAGAAATTTAGATATATATTCAGCAGAACAGATAAATTCAAATTAGTAGGACTTGTAGTGCTGATGATTATTGGAAGTGTACTGGAGCTTTTAGCGGTTGCGGTATTTAATCCATTTATTGAAGTTATGATGCAGACAAGTTCGATTGCGGATGATTCTTTTTTACAGTTTTTCTTTCAACATACGAATATCAAAAGTATTGAAGGTTATCTGATCGCGTTGTCTCTCATTATTGCGATAATTTATGTCATTAAAAATATATATCTGGTTTTTGAACAAAATGCAATTTTGTCTTTTTCCTATCGAACGAGAATGAATCTGGCAACAAGATTATTGACTACTTATATGAACGAACCCTATACGTTTCATTTGTCAAAAAATATTGCGGAAATGCAGAGATGTTTACAGTCAGACACTTCACAGTTTATGTCACTGATTAATTCGTGCCTGCAGTTAGCAGTAGAATTGGTGACCTGTCTGGCGCTTGGCGCATATTTATTTCATACAAGTCATTCTATCACAGTTTTAATTGGGCTCCTTTTAGGTGTGTGTGTATTTGTTTTTTTCCTGATTTCCAAGAAGGTATCCAGCAGACTTGGACGCCAGAATGAATTTTACAATGCTAAATTATTTCAATGGATTAACCAGTCTTTGGGAGGCATAAAAGAAGTTAAAATTCTGCAAAGAGAAAAATATTTTATTGATTCCTATCGAACAAATTATAAAAAATTGATCTGGGGAGCACGCGTAAATGAGTTATTAGCTGCGGTTCCGAGACATATTGTCGAGACCGTGGCAATTGTTGGGCTGGTTTTGGCAATTATTGTGAAATTGTTATTTGGACATGGTGCATTAGAAACATTTATTCCACAGATGGCGGTATTTGCAGTTGCGGCATTTAGACTTCTTCCGTCTGTTGGGAAAATAAATACTTATGTTAATTATGTGATGTACAATAAGGCTTCTCTTGATATGATTTATCAGGATCTGAGAGAAATTGAAAAAAATCAACCTGCAGAGATTGAGTGGGAGGGAGAACAGGAAAACTGGAAATTTACGCAGAGCGTAGTAGCAGATCATATTACCTATCATTATCCGGATTCGGATACGGAGGTTTTACATGATATCAGTTTGGAGATCCCAAAAGGAAAAACAGTTGCGCTGATTGGTCCGTCCGGAGCAGGAAAGACGACATTGGCGGATATTATTCTTGGGTTATTACCGCCGGTATCCGGTACAGTAAAAATGGATGATAAAAATGTGTATGCAAATCTAAAAAGCTGGCGGCAGAAGCTTGGCTATATTCCTCAATCAATTTACCTGTCAGATGATACAATTCGTAATAACGTAGCATTTGGTATCTATGAAGATCAAATTGATGAGGATGCAATTTGGAAAGCACTGGAAAAAGCACAGTTAAAAGAATTTGTTCAAGGACTTGAGGCTGGATTAGACACCTATGTAGGTGATCGAGGTGTACGTTTATCTGGCGGTCAGAGACAGAGGATCGGAATTGCACGCGCACTGTATCATGATCCGGAGATCCTGGTACTGGATGAAGCAACCTCTGCGTTGGACAGCAGTACAGAACAGGCAGTTATGGAATCCATTGAGAGTCTGCAGGGACTCAAGACGATGATTATCATTGCGCATCGTCTGACGACGATTAAAAATGCGGATCTTGTGTATGAAGTGTCCGGAGGAAATGTAATATTACGAAATAAAGAGGATGTAATTCAATAATGAGAGAGAAATGGTTATCAGTAAAATGGAGAGAGCTTATTAAATAAATGCGATAATCGTTTAGGGAGGACTTGAAAAGATGAAACTTGTAGTTGCAGGAACCGGGTATGTAGGCTTGGTAGCAGGCGTGTGCTTTGCAGAAAAAGGACATGATGTTACCTGTGTCGATGTGGATGAAAATAAAGTTAAGTTGATGGAATCCGGCGTATCTCCGATTTACGAAGATGGATTGGAAGAGCTGATGAAGCGGAATAATGCAGCAGGAAGACTGCATTACACGACGGATTATAAGAGCGCATATAAAGATCCGGATGCGATTTTTATTGGAGTCGGTACACCGGAACAACCGGATGGTTCCGCTAATCTGAGTTATATTGCAACTGTCTGCCGTCAAATTGCAGAAAATGTGGAAAAAGACTGTCTGGTAGTAGTAAAATCCACAGTTCCGGTTGGAACGAATGATCGTGTAGAGCAGTTTATCAAGGATTTTCTCGTGAGAAAAGAACTTCACATTGAAGTCGCATCCAATCCGGAATTCCTGGCGCAGGGTTCTGCGGTGCATGATACACTGCATGCGGCAAGAATTATTATAGGTACGGAAAGTGAAGCAGCTGAAAAACTGCTTCGGGAAATTTATGAACCGTTTCAGTTGCCGATTGTTGCAATGAACAGGCGGTCCGCTGAGATGACAAAATATGCCTGCAATGACTTTTTGGCATTGAAGATTTCTTATATAAATGATATTGCAAATCTGTGTGAAAGAATTGGTGCGAATATTGAAGACGTTGCAAAAGGCATGAGCTATGATGCAAGAATCGGGGCTAATTTCCTGAAAGCGGGAATTGGATATGGCGGAAGCTGTTTCCCGAAAGATACCAAAGCATTGAAGTTTCAGGCTCAGAAAGTAGGCTATCGTCTGCGCACTGTTGAAGCAGCGGTGGATGTCAATGCGGATCAGAAGACGGCACTGTTTTATAAATCAAGCAACCGGATGATCAGTTTTGAGCATTTGAAGGTTGCAGTTTTGGGACTGGCTTTTAAGCCCGGAACAGATGATTTGCGGGAAGCGCCGTCGCTGGATAATGTTTCGTTACTTTTAAAAAATGGGGCGGATATCGTTGCATATGATCCGGCGGCAATGAACAATTTCAAAAAGAAATTTCCGGAAGGAATGGTCGAGAAAGGAACGATTTCCTATACAGAACAGATCAAAGACGCTTTAAAAGATGCGAATATCTGCTTCATCTTTACGGAATGGAAAGAGATCCGAAAAGTTAAACCGGACACATTTAAGCAGCTGATGAGAACACCGCTTGTTTACGATGGAAGAAATATTTATGAACCTGAAAAGATGAAAGCAGCAGGCGTGGAATATTACAGTATTGGAAGATAATGAAATGAAAAAGAGCTTTTGATGTGAACTTCCTATAAAATTAACTCTCAATATTCAGAAATAGCATATTTCCTGCATTTTCAATCAAAAACAATAGAAAATTAGAGAGTTAATATTTCAGGAAGTTCACATCCGATTCATGGACTAAGGGAATGACATAGACTTAAAAGCAATCTCTATGAAAAACTGAAAATGTAAGAAAAAGAGAGTTAACAAGAGAAAAACAAAGATTTTTATGGGAGTAATGTCAATAAATACCGAAAGCGGAATGGTGATTAAGAACAGGGGCACGTCTTGTGTGGATGTCCGTAAAACGGGTACTACACTAATTCGTGTGTCCACTGTTATGGGTACATTATAATCCTTACATTGCTGTACTTTTAATGATCCCAATTATAATTATTGTAATGAGAATGGTATATTTATATTGTGTGGTTGGGATTATTTTATCATTCTTGTTTGGTTATGTCGAAAAGAAAGTTTCTGGTTGGTTATATAATCGGAAGCCATTACAACAATTCATCCTTCGGCTGCGGAGGCTACTGCTTGCCGAAGGATACGAAACAGCTACTTGCAAACTATGTCAATGTGCCGGAAAATCTGATCGAAGCGATTGTGGAATCCAAACGTACCCGTAAGGATTACATTGCTGATTATCTCTTAGAAATCGCTGGTGCATACGAAGCAAACGAGGATTTATAATCCAAGCAAGGAACACAATGGTGTAGTTAGGTTTTCCGCCTGACAATGAAATCCAATTCGGATAACTTTCGCCAGTCTTCTATTCAGGGCATTATGAAGCGCGTCAAGGCGAAGGGCGCAACGGTTATTATCTATGAACCGACACTGGAGAATGGCACGACATTCTTTGGTAGCAAAGTGGTAAATGAACTTGAAGAGTTCAAGAAACGTAGTCAGTCCATCATCGCTAACAGTTATGGCAGTTATTTGGATGATGTGCAGGACAAAGTCTATACTCGTGATCTGTTCCTAAGAGACTAAAAACGGATATTCTTGACAGGAGAAAACAAGATGATCGCTAATCATTTAACAAGTAAGTACACAAGGGAGTATTATATTGATGTTTTAAAGGGAGTAGCAATGCTGGCGGTTGTTCTCGTCCATTTTAATAATGGATGGTGTTCACCTAATTTGCTACTAAATAAGGTGTCGGCGGTAGGAGCGAAATGCCCGCAGTTATTTTTTATCATTTCAGCATACTTGACATGGGCTAGTTTGGACAGACATCCCGTGAGCTATAGTTCTTTCCTAAAAAAGAGATATAGCAGGATGGCGCCGTTATTTTATGTGGCAGTAGTTGTAGCTGTGTTGATACCAACCTTTCGTTTATTTGACATTAGTATTGGGAACTATGTTTCCCATGCCTTATTTGTTAATGGATTGAATCCGCTGTGGTATAACAGCATTATCGGGGTGGAGTGGTACATCGCAGATCTCGCACTGTTCTACATTATGACTCCGATTCTGTGGAAAATGATTACTGGATTGAAGCCTGGTATCATTTTTCTTTGCCTGTCAATAGCTTTATCATCCGCATCATTGGTTATCTCGAACAGCATTTTTTCAGAGCAGATTGCTGTGAATGGACAGTTTGAAACGTATTTCCACACAGGGTTGATTATACATCAGCTGCCAATCATGACAATAGGAGTGATTCTTTACTATGTCGTGAAAAAGATAAAAGTGGGTCAATTGAATTGTTGGAAGGTGTTAGCAGAATCTGGAGTGGTAACGGTGTTGTTCTCTGGTGTTTTCCTTGTGCTCCATATGGATAAAAAATACATGACCAATTCCCTGATTGCAGGATTGATATTTGGATGTCTGTTCTTATTTTGCAGTTGCATCAGTGGTGAGATCTGGAAGAAAAGAGTGTTTGCTCCAATTAAGTACATTGGTAAACACAGCTATGGAATTTATTGCTTTCATCAGATTGTCATTAACTGTGTATTTACTCTTTCGCTTAAGAACAGCAGCCTACAGCAATGGCTGGCAACGTTCATTTTAATAGCTGTTATCTCCTGTGGCATAGGTATTGGTGGGGAATTGATCGAAGAAAGAATAAAAATGAGGATGAAAAATTACGGAAATAGAACATAATACCGTAAAAGTAATTGGGGGAGAAGTGTAATGAAGTACTGGATTGTTATAAGGGTGTATTGATTGTGCTTGTTGTCCTTGGACATATCTTTGAATACTCCGTTTCAGACTGGAATCATAATATTTTACAGAATCTGATCTGGGAGGCACAGATGCTGGGCTTTATGCTAGTGTCTGGATACTTTTCGCTCAGAGTGAAAAATGGTCAGAAGCTGTTGGCAGAATACCGGAAAAGTGTCGAGAGGTATCTTCTCCCTTTTCTTGCATGTTTTGTTTTGATCAGAGTATTGCTGTTGGAAGATTATGAGCGCAACATTTTGACTGATCTGAGCAGATTTGCATGGAGAGTGGACGGGGACTGTGGTTTATCTGGGTGGTATTCGTTTTGTCTTTGTGTGAACTTCCTATAAATTAATTCTCGAAATCACTTTCGAACATGATGAAAATGGCTTAAAGCAAGTATATTTCGAAACTAGAGTTAATATTTCAGAAAATTTACATTTAATTACTGAAGTTGCCGCCTGTTATTCGATTACCACATCGGATACTTATTTGAGAAAAATCGTTAAAAAGAATATTTCAACAAAAATTAAACTTAAATGAAAGGTTCGAAAATAATGAAAAAGAAATATCAAGTTTTTATTAGTTCAACTTATAGAGATTTACAAGAAGAACGAGCAGTTGTAATACAATGTTTACTGGAAATGGGATGTATTCCAGTCGGTATGGAGCAGTTTCCTGCAAGTAATATGAGTCAGATGGAATACATTAAAATGATGATGGATGATTGTGATTATTATGTTTTGATTCTTGCTGGGAAATATGGGACATTGGATGCTGATGGGATTGGATTCACGGAGAAAGAATATGATTATGCACTTGAGAAAAAAATACCAGTGATGAGTTTTGTTATTAAAGATAGAGAGGCATTACCAGATATTAAGAAAGAAGATACAGAAGAAAAAAGAAATAAATTGGATGACTTTCAAAGAAAAGTATGTAGAGAAAAATTAGTTAAATTTTATACAAATAAAGATGAATTACGAGGAAATGTTGCAGTGTCATTAAATAGTTGTATAAAAACTTTTCCAGCACTTGGATGGGAAAGAGGAAATAGCATAGAGGAGCAAGAAGATATAGAGAGTCGATTTGAAAAATATATGGAGAAACACTGTGTTCTGAAAAATGGTATGGAAATAATACTTGATGGAGGTAATGCTAATTCTTAAGTATTTTGGAAAAATATATGGCTATTTTGTCTAAAGGATAAAAAATGATGTTAAAAAAATTAACTAAAAAGAAAAACATACTGAAAGCATTAATAATTACAATAGCAGCAGGGATAGCATTTTGGTTATTTTGGGTACTTCGGTTATCCGGTGAATCTATGCCGATAGGTCACACAATTGGCCTTTCCGGTGGGAACTTCACTCCGGCGATTGGTAAAATTCGGGAAATAACAATCAGTGGAACAATTGATGAACCAATAGAGTTGCAACTATCTATATACGATGGAAAAGAGCTGATCTGGGAAAATAATTATGTGATTCCAGAGATTAAAGGGATGAATTTTTCCATTCAGCAATTTGAAAAAGATCAGGAACTCGAACTGGGGAAAAAACAGTATGATGTTCGGGTGGAAATCGACGGTAAAATTTCCAGGACTGGGCATATTCGGTTGATAGAATATAATGGTTCCTATAAAGTTTTTTATTTGAAATTGTCTTTACTATGTCTGGTTGGTATTTTTGCTTTTACATTGTTTTTGCAAAACAAAAATGTCAAAATTGAGCATAAATATTTTTTCATAGCGCTGTATTGTGGGCTGCTATTTAATTTCGTAATGCCTCCGCTGGGAGTTCCGGATGAAGAAGCTCATTTTTTAGAAGCATATGGACTTTCTAATACGTTGCTTGGAAAAGAAGTCAAGCAGGATAACTATGTACTTCTGGATGAGGCGGATAAAAACAGTATAATTTATCTGCACGATATCACAAGTATTACAGAATGGCATCAAACATTTGAAATAAAAAGGTCAACAGAGAGTGTACAGAAAGCAGATATGCAGTCGACGGTTGGATCAAAAGCACCGTGGACATATCTGCCTTCTGCGATTGGAATATCGTTGGCAAGGATACTGAATATTCATGGGAATCCATTGCTGTTACTTGGACGTATATTTAATTTATTGTTCGAAGTAGGAATTACGGCATTGGCGATTAAGCTTTTGCCGTATGCAAAAACATACATATGTGTATTGGGATTGGTTCCGGAAGTTATTTATTTATATGGTTCGTACTCTTATGATGGAATAAACTTATGTCTGTGTATTTTGATTGTTTCCTATTTTTTACATTTATATGGGCAGGAAAAGATTAAAATAAGACAACTGGGGATTTTAGGTTTTCTGATGTTTTTGATGATCCCAATTAAACTGATTTATGTGTTTATGGCATTGCTGTTGATTTTATTGCCAGTCAGAAAGCTGAACCTGAATAAGAAGCAGTGTGTTATTGGTGGAATAGCGGGATTGGTTGTACTTGTAGTAATCGGAATCAATATAGTTCCTGTTATTAAAAATGCAGTTGGTTTTAATAATGTGACAGTTGGAGAAGAAAATTTAGATACCTGGAATACATTATCCTATGCATTGCAAAATAAGTTGAATACAGCGCATGTATTTTTACGAACCATATTTGGATATACCGGGGAGTACTTATACAATACGTTTGGCGAAATTGTTGGGAAAGGAAGATATAATTACTGGAATACCTTTACCGGATTTTCGGGAATGCGGATTGCAATTGTGATCATGATGATTTTAGCGCTGGAAGATAGCAATCGAAATATGCTGTCTCGTGTGAAACGCTGCATTGCGGTAGGAATTACAGGAATGATCTATTTAGGCGTGTTTGTTTCGTTATTTTTTATCTTTACCAAGAAAAGCGAAACAAGAATTATGGGAATCCAGGGACGATACTTTCTGCCGTGCTTCACAATGGTACCGCTTATTGTTAAAAATAAGTTCTTTAACCTACAGATAAATCGAGAAAAAATATGTCTGTACGGCATGACGTTTTGTGATATACTGTTTGCAGTGCTAATGTTTATACACTATGCAACAAATTATTTTACATGAGGAAGAAATCGAAATGCGTTTGTTAATGATCATTCCAGCATATAACGAGTCTGAAAATATTGAAAGAGTCGTTCGCAGCGTTCAGGAAACATACCCAGAGTATGATTATGTCGTTGTGAATGATGGTTCAAAAGATGATACTGCACAGATCTGTAAGCAAAATCGGTTTAATTACCTGGATTTGCCAATTAATCTTGGGCTATCCGGAGGTATTCAGGCAGGGATGAAATATGCATATCAAAATGGATATGATGCTGTGATTCAAATTGATGGAGATGGACAACATCAGGCAAGCTATATAGAAAAGCTGGTTGAATGCATGGAAGAAACGCATGCGGATATCGTAATCGGTTCCAGATTCAAAGAGATAAAAAAAGAAAAGAGCTTACGGATGTTGGGGTCAGAAATTATCCGCCTTTTAATTAAATGGACAGTTCACCAGAACATTGCGGATCCGACATCTGGAATGAGAATATACAATCGGCGGGTTATAAAAGCATATGCAACAGAAATGAATTTTAATCCGGAACCGGATACGATTTCTTATCTGATTAAATGTGGAGCAAAGGTGGTTGAGTCACAGGTACAGATGTCAGAACGGGATGGAGGGGAAAGCTACCTGAATTGGAAAAACTCCATTATCTATATGACAAAGGTTTGCTTTTCCATTTTAATTATTCAGATGTTTCGAAAGAGAAAGGAATTGGGATGAGTGTATTTTTCAGATTGGTGTTAATTTGTGTATCTGTTCTGTTTTTCGGCTATGTAATTCACAAAATTCGGAAATCTCAGTTATAGATTGAACATGCAATATTCTGGGTTGCTTTATCATTCCTCTTTATTTTGTTCAGCCTATTTCCTCAATTAGTGGAGTGGCTGACACATTTCTGTGGAATGGTAGCATCGGTTAATTTTCTTTTTTTGTTTATGATTTTTATCTTATTGCTCAGAACTTTTATTATGTCTATTCGGATGGCTGATTTAGAAGAAAAGGTGAAAAATCTGACACAGAAAATTGCGATTCAAAACAATGAAAATGCACATGAGCTCGAGAACTTAAAAGCTGAAATGAGGGACGACGATAATGATTAGATTGAATCTGATGGCTGGAATGGGAAATCAGATGTTTGAGTATGCATATGCGAGGGCATTGTCGCTGCAGTATCATGAAAAGTTGGAGATAAACCCTTATTTTATGACATTAGCAGGCGTAGGGGCGGGAAGAAAAGGATATTTTAATAATGTTTTAAAGTGCTTGAATTTACCGGAAGAAGTCTCTTTTATAAGTAAGAAGAAGGGATATTTATGTGGTATACCGGATATTGCAGAGTTTGTTATATTGCGAAAATATAATAGCGGTGCAAAGCTTCATGGAGAACAGCAGTTTCATCGGATGTGTGAACGTGGAAAGATATACACGGATGATTGCTTTACCTATTATTCTTATGTGGAAAGTAACGCAAAAGTAAAAAAGATAATCGGATATTATCAAAGTGAAGATTATTTCGCACCTTATAAAAATCAGATAAAAAGAGAGCTACTCGTCAAAAAAGAACCGTCCGATAGAAACAAAGAAAAGATTGAGGAATTGCAGCAATGTAATGCGGTTTGTGTTCACATTCGGCGCGGAGATTATGTTTCAAATAAAAAGAATGAGGCATTAGTAGTATGTGACGAAATTTATTACAAAAGAGGAATGGATTATATTGCCGGAAAAGTAGAAAATCCGGTGTTTTATGTGTTCTCAGATAATTTGCAGGAGATAAACTGGATTAAGGAGAACTATCATTTTGATTATGATGTACGGTATATTGAACTGAACAATCCGGACTATGAAGAATTGCGCTTGATGTATCAGTGCAGGCATTTTGTTATTGCAAACAGTACGTTTAGCTGGTGGGGAGCGTACTTGTCTGATAATGAAGATAAATTGATAGTTGCACCTAAGATTTGGAATAAAGATTATTCCGGGGAAATTGATGTATATACACAACAGATGGTATTGATGTAATTAAAAGAGGATTGGTGATGACAAAAGTAAGTGTTATAATGCCGGTTTACAGGGAAAAGGAAGGATTTGTACGGCAGGCAATAGAGTCTATTTTAAATCAGACTTTAACGGATTTTCAGTATATTATTATTCTAGATGATCCGGATAATGATGAATTAAAACAGGTTATCCATGAATATTGTAAAAATGACAGCAGAATACATTTTATTGTAAATGACAGGAACATGGGGTGCCCGCTGACAAAAAATAAAGGGATTTTACTGAGTACGACAGAATATGTGGCAATCATGGATGCCGATGATGTTTCTTATCCAGATCGCTTGGAAACCCAGTTGAAAAGAATGGAGAAGGACGAGGTGGATTTCCTGGCGGGATATGTTGAAGTGATAGATGAAGAAGATACGGTTTTGTATCGTATGGATAATCTACCGGTGAAACATGAAGATGTGGTGAAAAAAATGCGGGTTAATAATTGTATGCCACATCCGGCATGGATGTTAAAAAAGAGATCATATCTTGCGTTGGACGGATATGCGGATATTCAAGGGTGTGAGGATTATGATTTATTACTTCGTGCAATGAATGCTGGATATAAATTAGGAAATTGCGATAGAATTATTCTGAAATACAGATTATCGCAACAAAGTATCTCCAGAGATAATTTGTATAGACAGTACTTGATGATGCGGTATATTCAGGACAAGTATTTTTATCATAAATTACCATATAATTCTTATCAGGAGTATGAAAATCGAAAATATACACCTGAAAAAGCAAAACGTTATGCCAAAGCTGCAGATGCTTTTCAAAGAGCATTGATTTGCAAGAAGAGAAAACAGTTTGCAGGTGTATTAATAAATACAGCTGAAATATTTATTTCAAGAGAATACATAGAAAAAATAGTTAGATATTTATCGCAGACAATAATTTAACATAAAAAATAGATGTATGTAAGGATTGATATGAACGAAATAGAATTGAGTATAATTGTACCTGTATATAACAGTGAAAAATATTTATTAAAATGTATAAACTCTATTTTGACACAGACGTATACAGCATTTGAATTGATTCTGGTGGATGATGCATCAACGGATAATTCAGGCAATATTTGTGATACTTTAGCGTCTAAAGATAGCAGAATACAGGTGATTCATCATAAAAAAAACAGAGGTTTGTCTATATCGAGAGAGGATGGATTTCGGGCTTCAAAAGGGAAATGGGTCAGCTTTATAGACAATGATGACTATATTACTCCAACTATGTACGAGTGCCTGATGAAGCATAAGGATAAAGGGGATATCATATGCGTGCGCGGAGAGGATAAGAACTGTAAAGAAATCGAAGAATTTCAGTCAGAAATACCGAAAGCGGCTCCGCAGATAATGTCAGGAAAAGTTTTTTGTGATCAGGTATATGCAAAGAAAACAGATTTTGGATGTGTTGGTCCGATCTGGGCAAAGATAATTAAACGGAATTTGATAGAAGAAACATTAGAGAGAGTCATTCAATATAAGAAAGAATTATATTGGGTATATTTTGAAGATGTTTTATTTGTTCCCATGCTTTTCTTTTATGCTGACAGAGTTGTTTTTATCAATGATTTATATTATTTGCATCGACATATGAAATCTAACTTGTCATCTACACTGATACCAAAAGAATATCATTATGAAACAGTAGCCGCCAAAAAGATTGTGCTTCAGTTTTTTAAAAATAATGGTTTAGTAGAGGCGTATAGAGTATATTTAACCGATTGTCTGTTAGAATTGCAAAGTGTTTGGTATAAAGTGTGGAAATATGAAACGAATGATGAAAGAAAAATGAACTATAATTTTTTTGTGGATAATTATTATAATGAGTATTATAGAGAATTTATGAATTATAAAAAGAATGGATTGAGTAGTTGGGTAAAAAGAATTTCTATCATGATTTTCAATAAGGATAGGATTTTATGGGGAAAAACTATAGGGACATTATATTTTAATGCAATCCGGAAATTGTTATATTGAGATAAATAATTGTTTATAGGAAGGGAGAGCAGAATGAAAAAGGTATTGTGGATTTCTGCATCGGTTCCGTATGATTCAGTGGGACATGCAGGTGGGAAAATACATAATTATTATCTGAAGTATTTAAAAAGAGAGGGACAATGTGATATTAAATTAGTTTCTTTCTACTGGAAAAGGGAGCAGGAGTCAATTGATCTTCAAAAATATGGGATTGATTCTGTTTTATGTGAAAGGGCTATTTGGAAACCATTTCAACGTGTACTTTTTAATGTTGAATCGGCATTAAATCCCTTTAACAGATATGCTGGTATAGTGCAAAATTATACAATATATCAGCTGTTTAAAGTTTTAAAACAGTTAAAAAAGGAAAATTATATACCTGATATTGTTATTTTGCAGTGGACAGAAATTTTTATACTATTGCCTGAGATAAAAAAAGTCTTTCCAGACGCAAAATATATTGGAATAGAAGAAGATGTTACTTTTTTGCGATATGAAAGGTTATATGAAAGAGAAAAAAATATTTTTCTGAAGGCAATTAAAAAACACAAGTATGTTTATTTGCGTAAAATTGAAACGAATGTGTGTAGTTTGGCTGATAGGGTTATTTTAAATAATCAAAAGGATTGTAATTTGTTAAAAGAACAGAATGTCGATCCGAAACGATTATATGTATGGCAGCCATATTTTGATTTGATGTTAGACAGGAAATACATTGGGGACAGTAATAATATTATCTTTTATGGTGCTATGGGGCGAGAGGAAAACTGGAAAAGTGCAATTTGGTTTATCGAAAATGTGTTTTCAAAGATACAGAACAAAGATATAAATCTTCTGATTATTGGCTCTAATCCAAATGAAAAATTATTACAATATGCGAATGACAGGATTAAGATTCTGGGATTCGTAGAGGATGTGGGGGAGTTTTTTCAACATGGTCTTTGCCTCGCAGCACCGCTTTTACTTGGAGCTGGTGTGAAAATTAAAGTTCTGGAGGCTATGTCTGCAGGAATTCCTGTTTTGACCAATCACATAGGAATTGAAGGAATCCGGGCCCAAAATGGCGAAGAGTATCTTCATTGTGAAAATCCGCAGGAATATCTGGATGCAATAGAGCTTTTGGTAAGAAATCCGGAAAGAAGATACCAGATATCAGCAAATGCTCAGGCATTTATTGGAGAAGAATTTGATATATCGAAGAGTGGAAAAAACTTTGTGGAACTTGTAAATCGCTTATAATTAATCAGGCAGGAGACGAAGAATGACGAAAGCTATTAGAAAAAAGGGAATAATTGCAATATGTATCATACTTTTGGGATGGATGATTATGACAATGGTTAAGGCTAGTTCTTACAGCGTTTTAGTTGCGGATGATTTTTCGCATGGAAATGCTGTAGGCGTGTTCCATACATCTTTCTGGAATTATCTGGTAGCTTCTTTTCAGTATGCAGTGAAAGAATACCTGGAATGGCAGGGAACCTATTTCTCAATGTTTATTCAGGCGTTATTAAGTCCGATAAATAATTATGGTATGCGTCAGTTAAGATGCGTTATGGCTGTTAATTCGTTATTGATATTTGTATCCTTGCTTTATTTTATCTTTACAATGCTTCGTCAAATAGAAAAAGAACGCCTATATCTGAAACTTATTATTGCTACCATGATTTGTTTTATGGTATGTGGCTATACAGCATATACGGAAATATTTTTCTGGTTTTCCGGAGCAACTTCTTATAGTTTTCCATTTTCTTTTCTACTGATTGGTTTATCCTGTTTTATAAAAATGAACGATAAGAAGGATGGAGAAAGGCAGAAAGTAATATATATATTGATCAGCATTGTATGTGGAATAATGGCAATGGGTGGTTCTTTGACTGTAACAGGGACAGGTTGCTTTGCGCTGTTGCTAATATGGGGGTACAGATGTATTGATAAGAAAAAAGTCTTTTTAAAGGACGGGTGGGTGTTTGCAGTATGGTGCGTTTGTGCGTGTATCAATGCTTTTGCACCGGGAAATTTTGTAAGACATGAGATGGTTGACGATTCTGGCTTACATGTAATAGATGCACTGCAAAACAGTCTGACAATCGCGGTACAAAGATGGGATTTCTTTTTCAACAATACAAATTTTGCACTGTTTATGATGCTGTTTGTTCTTTTAGGATATTTAATATTTATAAATTGTGATAGTAAGAAGAATGTGAAATGGCGCCTGATAGTCAGCTTGTTTGGAATTTTGACGCCGGTAGTTACGGCATTTCCACTTGCATTGGGATATAGTGGAATCAATGTACCAAGCAGATGTGAATTTGTGATCGATATGAGTATTATTATAGCAGCATCGAATCTGGCATTTACTGTGGGAGCTTTTATTTCGCAAAAAATACAAGAGCAATTTAAAGAAATTGTAGTGTTGATTATGGCAGTGGCAGCTAGTGTTTGCTTTATGTTGGATGGTTTTGGATTCACGAACAATAAAATTACAGAAATTGCAGAAGAATTACAGGAAGGAATCTATGAAGATCATTATTATTCCTGCAAGGAATTTTATAAAAATTTAGAAACTTATGAAAAAGGCAGTGATGTTGTAATTGCAAAAGAAGACATGCCTGATGATATAGAAAATACACAGAATATTATATTGTCCAATGATCCTACAATGTGGATTAATACAGCAGTTGCGCAATATTATGGATTTAATAGTATATCAGTTAGATGATTAAAAAATAGACAAATTGGTTATTGGAAAAATATGGTATTTGGTTTTTATTGAGCGTAAATGAAAATAGAAATTAATAGATATATGCTATTCGGGAGGTGATTCAGAGACAATATGGAGAAAAAGAAACATGTTTATGTTGCAATGATAATAAGTTTTTTGGCAGTTTTACTGAATAGCTTTATTAATTTGTATTTAGTTCCTTTGATTACCAATACGGTTGGAATTGAAGCTTATGGATTT
>ENA-ORVG01001481-ORVG01001481.1-human-gut-metagenome-genome-assembly--contig:-NODE-1481-length-27484-cov-3.951548_pt1 | contig 27484 bp, 23 predicted proteins | sample MGYA00242091_ERZ509233 | MGnify/ENA primary metagenome ERZ509233 (study PRJEB26280, sample SAMEA2338840) | human gut metagenome | biome: human gut; feature: human-associated habitat; material: faeces... | reverse complement strand
GAACAGGAAACGCAGCGTGTCAGGAGATTGTTTTCGAATCATCATGGCGTTATATTTTACATATAAGTTTTCTTAATGCCCATCTTCTTGCCCTTCGGACAAGAAGCATCCCTCGCTCTAAAGAGCTCGGTCACTTTTTATTTGGCACTTGAAAAGATCCCACGGAATTTTTTCTTGTAAGCTGTCTTTTTATTTCTTGGCACTTTTACTGCCGCTTTCTTATGGATTCCCTTAAATGCCTGTTTTCCGACTTTCTTTAAAGTGGTTGTTTTCACAGTGATCTTTTTCAGATTTTTGCATCCGGAGAATGCTTTTGCACCGATTGTGGCAACATTTTTGCCAATCGTTACGCTGGTGATTTTCTTTTTGCCTTTCAGGGCATTTGCCTTGACGGAAGTGATGCGGTATGCAGTATTGTTGATCTTCACGGAAGCGGCGATCGATACTTTTTTCACATTCTCATCGGCAAGACCTGCAAAGGCAGCGGTTTTTTTTGCGGTATTCGTGATCTGATAAGAGTACTTGCCAACAGCAACGATGTCTCCCTTTTTCAAAACCTTTGTTGTATCGGAAGTGCCAGGGTTGGACGGTTGATTGTCTGTCGGCTTATCCGGAGTAGGAGTTGGTGTTGGATCCGGAGTCGGATCTGGTTTTGGTTCCGGATCTGGTTTTGGTTCCGGATCTGGAATCGGGTCCGGTGTGATCTCTTTTGTAAGTTCAGAAGCGAACGTTACTTGTTTGCTGTTTGTTTTATCAGTTCCGGTGACACGAAGGGTGTAATCTTTTGTTTTATCCAATGTATCCAGGGAAATGCTGCCGTTTGCATCATAAGCTGTTGTTTTGGAAATGGATGTTCCGTTCTGGGCGGTCAGTGTCAGAGTTACATCACGCAGCCCATTTGTATAAGAAGCAAACTGATTCATGGCAAGGGAAGCCTGATCATCTTTCTGCTCTGCAACGACTTTGATATTGGAGGCATCTGTCCAGTCACTCAGTGCATAAGAGAAATTTGCCAGTTCGGAATTTGCCTGATACAGGTTCAGCTCTTTGATGATCTGCTGGAACATGGCGATGTTGCCGCGTCCGTTTGGATGCAGGCCGTCCGGTGAGAACCAGCCACAGTTGAGGCTATCTGCATCTGCGTAGTTTGGATTGCTCAGGTTGTCATTGCGAACCGTATCGTGATAATTGTTCCAGTTTTCAAGATGATTGACAACAGCGATCTCCAGTCCCGGTATTTCTGTTTTCATTTCTTTTGCTACTTCCGGGATCGAAGCAAAGAACGCCTCGAAAGTCTCCTGACGCTGACCATAATTGATCATTGCACATGGAACACGCAGAACAATGCGGGTATTGGCATTGTTTTTGTGGATTTCACGAATCAGAGTTTTATAACGATTCTTGAATTCGGTAACGCTGATCGCACCGTTGCTGGTGGAGCCGGTAGCTGCGACGTTGTTTTCACCATTTTTTGCACAGTCGTTTGTGCCGAGCATAATGACAGCGACATCCGGCTGGTAGCGTTTCAGCCGCGTTTCAATCTGATCCAGAGTCGTTGCGATGGTGGCGTTGGAAACGCCGGTATTGATCACAACGTCATCTTTTCTTCCGAGTTCATCCAGATATTTGGCAAAAAGCTGCGGTACGTTGTCGTAGCCGTTTGTTACAACGCCATGTGTGATACTGTCGCCCATAAACAGGTAAGTTAAAGCTTTTTCGGATTTCAGCAGATCAGAGAAATCGTACTCAGAATCGGAAGTTTCAGAAATAAGTGTACCGGTAGAGCCATCCGTAATCTTGATGCTGACCGGTTTATAGGTTTCCGTTATACCATCGGAGCGGCTGTTGTCGCTGACCGTCAAAGTGTAAGTTTCTCCTGCCTTCAGACCGGATACCGTGAAATCAGAAGCAGAAGCACTGCCGGAGAAAATCTGTCCGTTACTGTCCGTCAGCGTGTAGGTAAGTTTTGCACCGGAGTCAGAAACGCCGCCTGCATGAACTTCCAGAGTGGTGCCGTTTGCTTTTGCGGTGATCTGATCAGCATTTTCCTTCTTTTCTGTGCGGTAAGAGCCTGGTGCGAGGTTTTTCAGGTGAAAATTGTAGGAAGTTGTAGTGCTTCCGAAGCCAAGTGCGTTTTTCAGAAGGTTTGCAGCCGCCTGATGACCTTCCAGTGTCAGAGTGCCGTCATCGTTGATATTGGAAACTGCGATAGAAGAGAAATCTACGATTTTTGCATCTTCAGAGACAACGGCATCAATGGCAGCTTTGTAAAGAGCAATGTTTGTATTCTGCACAGGGTCTTTGGATGGATAAGGGGTGATCACAACGGCAAGTTTTCTGGAAGCATTGATTTTATCCACCAGTTTTTTCAGATTTTCTTTGAAGGTATCCAGTCCTGCCTGGCCTTTGCTGTAGTCTTCGGCACCAACTGAGATGGCTACTGCCTCCGTGTGGTAAGCATCGATCTGTCTGTCGTAATCTGCAAGAATAGAAGCAACATCGGAACCGCGACGGGCTGTATTGAATACGAAACGTCCTCTTTCAATATAGCTGCCGCCGCTGCGCATGGTATCCTCAAAAAGCCCAATCCAGTTACGGATGGTAGAGGAGTTTTTAAAATCGGCAACCGCCTCTGTACCGCCGGTGAAGAGCCATGTCTTGCCGGTTCCGCTCTGACGCATGGCATTGAGTTTGGCAGTGACCGAGCTGACCTGTTCGTAGGAGATGGATTTCAGGTCATCCATGCTGTAGGCTTTGTCGATCACGGTGATAAAATCAATCTTACCGTTAAAATTGGCAGAAGCGTAGTCGTTGTTGTTGACACCGACATAAGAACCGCCGCCGATCTGAAGCAGGTTGTAGTCTGCCCCGGCTCCCTGGTTAAAGCCTGCTTTCCAGGAACTGCCCCAGGTGTTGGAAGCATAGTTCAGGTCCGTGCCGTCTACGGCGATGCGTACGTTGTCATTGACATAATTAAGAGACGGCAGGAAACTGATAGCAACGGTATGCCAGTTTCCATCGGCAAGGCTGACATTGAAAGAACCCTTCAGGCCGCCGGCAGGTGCACCATCTGCTTTTTTTGTATTACGCATCACAAGACGCAGTTTGCCGTCACGGATCGAGACCGTCATATTTTTACCGGTGGTGGTCAGTGCATCGCTACCGGCACCAAAGAGCAGACCATCGGATGAAGTCTTAAAACGAAGGATGATCGTCTGATCGTTCTGAGTCGTTTTCAGATTTTTCAATACATCCATGTACTTGGCATTTTTGGAGTAATCGATTCCGCCGGAACCATCAAATGACTGACCGGACAGATCAAGATCAAATGCTCTTTTGCTGCTCTGAAGCTGCAAAGCCTCGCTTCGGACAGAGGCAGAGGTTATGTTCTCTTCTGATATTGGTGCCGGGAACTGTGACTGGATATAAGCATCAGACAGCACATTTCTGGCAGAATAGTCGCTGGCAAGAACAGAAACAGATGCAGGCGAAACGACGGATGAGGTCAGTATGCCGAAAGCAAGCCCCATAGACAATAATCCATGTTTTGTTTTTTTACTTAAAATCATATTTTTCTCCCTTATTTTTGTGATGTCACAAGATGTCTGTTCAGTTTCTATGTGCCGGAGTCTATCTCAAACCTGTATTAGTACAGTGTACTCATGCAGCTGTAAAATCTGACAGATCTCCTTACTGCAAAAAGAAATAGGAATCTTTTGTGAAACGCCGTGACAAGCAAAGAGCCATTATCGTTATTGTCCATATGATTCTTAACGTCATCTACCAGATGCTGCCTACGGACATCCTGTGTAAGTATTGCATGGTTTTATGGCTTTTGAGCCTGGTATCTTTACAATACCGATAATTATGCACATATAATAGCATATATTCTGTACATATTCCACAAAAATATATTTTGCATTATATAGAAAGAAAAATAGGCTTGCAATTTAAAAAGACAGGTGCTATACTGATATTCGGACTTTGCGGAATTACGCAATTTTTATGTCCATTTGCACCTGATTTTAGGGGTAACATTGGTGAAAGGAGGCAGAACCATGAAGGTTAGATCATCTGTAAAACCGATTTGCGAAAAATGCAAAATCATCAAGAGAAAGGGAAGCATCAGAGTCATCTGTGAGAACCCGAAACATAAACAGCGTCAGGGTTAATTTATAACAAACTGAGAACTGTTTATTTGAATTAAGTGCGGCTGCAGTATGAACCGCCAGGCGGCGTTGTTTATGCTGATAACAATATATATGGGTGAGAAAGGGACGACAGTCCCGTGTGTCAGAAGATATCGGCTGACTGTCGCAGACCATGATATATTGCTTGTAATACCGGATTTGTGAGTACCGTCGCAAATACGGAAAGGCTGTACGGTTTTTGTGCGGCTGGGCGGACGGTTTTGCCGTAAGCCTCAATTAGGGACAATATAAGGAAGAATGAAAATGTACACATCATTTCAGACGTTATCATACCCGGATGGCGGGCTGTACATAACATTCTCAAAGAAAATGGAGGAATAATTACATGGCACGTATTGCTGGTGTAGACTTACCAAGAGAAAAACGTATCGAAATTGGTCTGACTTACATCTACGGTATCGGTAGAGTAAGCGCTAACAAAATCCTTGCAGATGCAAAGGTTAATCCGGATACTCGCGTAAGAGATCTGACTGACGAAGAAGTAAGCAGAATCCGTGACGTAATGGACGAGCATTATACAGTAGAAGGTGATCTGAGAAGAGAGATCGCTCTGAACATCAAGAGACTTCAGGAGATCGGATGCTACAGAGGAATCCGTCACAGAAAAGGTCTTCCGGTTCGTGGTCAGAAGACTAAGACAAACGCAAGAACAAGAAAAGGTCCTAAGAGAACTGTTGCAAACAAGAAGAAATAAGACCTGAGCAGGAAATTGCAAAGCAGATCAAGTTAACTATAGAAAGCGAAAAGAAAGTAGGTTAGTTTAAAATGGCTAAAAAAGTTACCAAAAAAGTGACAAAAAAGCGCGTTAAGAAAAACGTTGAACGCGGACAGGCACATATTCAGTCATCTTTCAATAATACAATCGTAACTCTGACAGATGCAGAAGGAAATGCTTTATCATGGGCAAGTGCCGGTGGTCTGGGATTTAGAGGTTCAAGGAAATCTACTCCGTATGCAGCACAGATGGCTGCAGAGACTGCAACAAAAGCAGCTCTGATTCATGGACTCAAGACGGTAGATGTATTTGTAAAAGGACCGGGTTCAGGTCGTGAAGCAGCAATCCGTGCTCTTCAGGCATGTGGTCTGGAAGTAACAAGCATCCGCGACGTAACACCTGTTCCACACAATGGTTGTCGTCCACCGAAACGTAGAAGAGTCTAATTAGGAGGTTAGCGAAATGGCAGTAAATAGAGTTCCTGTTCTTAAAAGATGCAGATCCCTGGGTATGGATCCGATTTACTTAGGATATGATAAAAAATCCAATAGAGAGCTGAAGAGAGCAAACCGTAAAATGAGTGAGTACGGTCTGCAGCTTCGCGAAAAACAGAAAGCAAAATTCATCTATGGTGTTCTGGAAAAACCTTTCCGTAACTACTACAAAAAAGCTGAAAAAATGCCGGGTATGACAGGTGAAAACCTGATGGTTATGCTGGAATCCAGACTGGACAGCGTAGTATTCCGTCTTGGTTTTGCAAGAACAAGAAGAGAAGCAAGACAGATCGTAGATCATAAACACGTAACAGTAAACGGTAAGCAGGTAAACATTCCATCTTATCTGGTAAAAGCTGGCGACGTTATCGAAATCAAAGAAAAATGCAAATCTATGCAGAGATATAAAGATATCGTAGAAGTAACAGGCGGCAGACTGGTACCGGAATGGCTGGATTGCGATATGGAAGCACTCAAAGGTACGGTAAAAGAGCTTCCGGCAAGAGAAGTGATTGATGTTCCTGTAAACGAGATGCTTATCGTCGAGCTGTATTCTAAGTAATAAATAGCACCGTACTGCGGTGCGTAGAACCCCTCATACACCAAATAACCCAACAAGGAGGGACTATATGTTCGATTTTAATAAACCTAAAATTGAAATAGCTGAGATTTCAGAAGATAAGAAATACGGAAGATTTGTTGTTGAGCCTCTGGAGAGAGGTTATGGTACAACACTCGGCAATTCACTTAGAAGAATCATGCTCTCATCTTTACCTGGAGCAGCAGTAAGCCAGGTAAAGATCGAAGGTGTACTCCATGAATTCAGCTCAATTCCGGGAGTAAAAGAAGACGTTACAGAGATCATCATGAATATCAAGTCCCTTGCTATTCAGAACAACAGCGAAACAGATGAGCCGAAAGTTGCATACATCGAGTATGAAGGCGAAGGCGTTGTCACCGCTGCTGATATCAAGGCAGACTCCGATATCGTAATCATGAATCCGGATCAGGTTATCGCAACCCTGAACGGCGGTACAAACTGCAAACTGTATATGGAACTGACCATCACCAAGGGCAGAGGCTATATCAGTGCGGATAAAGGTAAAACAGATGATATGCCGATCGGTGTGATCGCAGTAGATTCTATCTACACACCGGTTGACCGTGTAAACTATAAAGTCGAGAATACCCGTGTAGGTCAGGTAACCGATTACGATAAACTGACCATGGATATCTGGACAAACGGAACACTGGCTCCGGATGAGGTAGTCAGCCTTGCAGCAAAGGTTCTGAGTGCTCATCTGAATCTGTTCATCGATCTGTCTGAGAATGCGAAATCAGCAGAGATCATGATTGAAAAAGAAAGCAATGAGAAAGAAAAGGTTCTGGAGATGAACATCGACGAACTGGAACTTTCCGTACGTTCTTACAACTGCCTGAAGAGAGCAGGTATCAATACAGTAGAAGAGCTTTGCAGCAAGACTCCGGAAGATATGATGAAAGTTCGTAACCTCGGACGTAAATCACTTGAAGAAGTACTTGGCAAGCTGAAAGAGCTGGGATTACAGCTCAACCCGAGCGAAGAATAAAATTCAACCCGAGTTATATACAGTGCAGGCGGATAGCAGCCTTGGCAATCCCGGCACTGGACATTATGGACAAGACAGCATCTGTCAAGTAAGCCCGAAGAGCATTGGCAGATGTTCCACAAATGGAGGAAAATAAAATGGCAGGTTATAGAAAACTTAGCAGAACAGCAGACCAGAGAAAAGCCCTGATCAGAGGACAGGTTACATCTCTGCTGTATCATGGAAAAATCGTTACTACAGAACAGAAAGCTAAAGAAATCCGCAAAGTTGCAGAAGGTCTGATCGCTCTGGCTGTTAAAGAAAAAGACAACTTCGAAACTGTTACCGTTACTGCTAAAGTAGCACGTAAAGACAAAGACGGTAAGAGAGTAAAAGAAGTCGTAGACGGCAAGAAAGTAACTGTATACGATGAAGTACAGAAAGAAATCAAAAAAGACAATCCTTCCAGACTGCACGCTCGTCGTCAGATGCTGAAAGTTCTGTACCCGGTAACAGAAGTTCCTACAGAAGCAGCAGGAAAGAAGAAAAACACAAAACAGGTAGACATGGTAGACAAACTGTTTACAGAGATCGCTCCGAAATACGAAGGACGTAACGGTGGTTACACAAGAATCGTTAAGATTGGTCTTCGTAAAGGCGATAACGCTATGAAAGTTCTGCTTGAGCTGGTATAATCCGGACATCAATTTATAAAACGATAACAGAGCCGTTTCGAATTCACAGGATTCGAGGCGGCTTTTGTGCTATCAGGATGTAAAGCTGCCAGGCATTTTGCCCTTAACATCATTTAGAACATAAAATGGAAACGAATCGTATTTATCGGAAAGGAGACAGAAAATCATGATTTATGTAGGAAGCCATATTTCATCATCCAAAGGCTATGCGGCCATGGGAAGACAGGCCTTGAAGCTTGGGGCGGATACCTTTGCTTTTTTTACCCGCAATCCGAGAGGCGGAAGTGCGAAGGAAATCAGACAGGAAGATGTGGATAAATTTTTGAAAATTGCAGAAGAGGGTGGATTTGGGAAACTGGTGGCACATGCACCGTATACTTTAAATGCCTGTGCAGCCAGAGAAGAAGTACGTACCTTTGCCAGAGAAGCCTTTGCAGATGACCTGAGGCGTATGGAATACATTCCGGGAAATTATTATAATTTTCATCCGGGAAGCCATGTCGGTCAGGGAACCGAGGAAGGAATCCGCCTGATTTCGGAAATGCTCAACGAAAATCTGAAAAAAGAACAGACAACAACCGTACTTCTGGAGACAATGGCGGGAAAAGGAACAGAAGTCGGAAGGACGTTTGAAGAGCTGCAAAGTATCATGGAAAAGGTTCAACTTTCCGACAAACTGGGCGTGTGTCTGGATACCTGCCATGTATGGGATGCCGGTTATGATATCGTAAATGATCTCGATGGAGTATTAGAAGAATTTGACCGGGTGATCGGTCTGAAGAGATTGAAAGCGATTCATATCAATGACAGCTTAAATGAGAGAGGCAGCCACAAAGACCGCCATGCAAGGATCGGAGAAGGTAAGATCGGACTTCCGGCATTTGAGAGGATCGTGCGACATCCACACCTTCAGGGGCTGCCGTTTATCCTGGAAACACCGAACGATGAGGAAGGCTGGGCAAAAGAAATTGAGATGCTCCGAAGAGCATCCCAGGATCAGTAAATATCCGGCAGTGTCAGATTAACATTTTTCCGGTTCCGGATAATCAACGCCGAATGTATCAACGGTGATTGTGCGGATTACCTGAGGATCGAGCGGAGCATCGTTCCAGTCGGTATCTGTCTCAGCAATTTTATTTACAACATCAAGACCATCGGTCACTTTACCAAAGGCAGCATATGCACCGTCGAGGTGTGGTGCTGCTTTGTGCATGATGAAGAACTGAGAGCCGGCAGAATCCGGATGCATAGCACGGGCCATGGACAGAACACCTGCTTCATGTTTCAGCGGATTATGGAAGCCATTCTGGGAAAATTCGCCGCGGATGGTGTAGCCAGGACCGCCGGTACCATTTCCCAGAGGGCAGCCGCCCTGGATCATGAAACCTTCGATGACTCTGTGGAAAGTCAGACCGTCATAAAAGCCTTTTTTCACCAGGCTGATGAAGTTGTTTACAGAAACTGGTGCGATTTCCGGATAAAGCTCAGCTTTGATCACATCGCCGTTGTCCATGGTAATTGTAATAACTGGATTTTGAGCCATAATTGTATACTTCCTTTCTAAAATGCGGTATAATGATAAAATAGAATTGTGGGAGTTACATTGTAACGGAGCAATTCGTGGGCATTTTGTAGGATATACCTTCAACAGATATATCCTAGAAAGTATATCATGCAAATTTGCAGGAGACAAGGAGATTTTCAGAGGGGACGCTATCTATGAAAACAGTCGTATTTCATTTACAGGCGAAAACATGTGAAAAAGACATTTCAAAACTAAAAGAAGAAATCTTAACTTATAATATAAGAATCGAAGAAAAAGAACTTTCCGAGGTAAAAGAAGAAAAAGACGGTATTCTGGCGATTACGGATCAGTTTTCGGATGTTGCATATGCGAAGGAACACAACATCGCAGTTATTTTCTATGAGACACCGGGAACGAACCGCAGTGTGTCCGGTGTGGACATGGTCATACAGGGATTTGAAGAGCTGGATGTAGAGTATCTGCAGCTTATTTATATGCGACATCACGGATTGCCGTGGATCATTGCAAAGACGGATCGGATCTGCATCCGCGAGAGCGTGGAGGGGGATCTTCCGGCTTTCCGGCAGCTGTACCAGGAAGAAGGGATGCTGGATTATCTGCCGAATCCGGAGTTTGAAGGTGAGGAAGGAAGAGAAAACTTTTGCCACTATATTCACAGTATGTATCGTTTCTATAATTATGGGATCTGGACAGTACTTGAACGAAACAGCGGCGAGATCATCGGAAGAGTCGGCATTGAAAATGGGGAATATCAGGGTGAAAGTGTGCTGGAACTTGGTTATCTGATCGGGAAACGCTGGAGAAAACAGGGATTTGCAAGAGAAGCTGTACAGATGGCAGAGCGGTTTGCAGCGGAAGTTTTGCAGGCGGACAGCCTCTATGCTTTTATTCATCCGCAAAATAAACCATCCCTTGCATTTATAAAAACGATCGGATATGAAAAAATGGATCAGCCAGGAGAGGATGGAGTTCTGGTCTGGCAAAAAAATCTGCAAAAGGGCAGAATTTAGAAAACGTTTAGAAAAATTTCTCCGGATTGTTTAGAAAGAGCGAATAATATGAAATAGCTCTCGCAGATGAATGAGCTTAAAAACAAAAGAGGTGGAAAAATGCAAATCGAATTTCAGATTTTAGATGCACTGCAAAAGATACATACGCCAGTTCTGGATGGCATGATGTGTCTGATCACATCACTTGGAAATGCCGGGATCATCTGGATTTTACTGACCATTGCCCTGCTGATTAATCCAAAGATCAGAAGAACAAAAGACGGAACAGCGTGCAGACTTTTCGGGGAATCCGGCAGACGAAGCGGATGTATTTTGCTTGCAGCACTGATTCTTGACCTGATTCTGTGCAACGGTATTTTAAAAAATCTGTTTCACAGAGTACGGCCGTATGACATCAGAACATCCATCGAACTTCTGGTAAAAAGACCGCTGGATTATTCGTTTCCGTCCGGACATACGGCAGCTTCCTTTACTGCAGTGGTGGCACTTTCTTTTGCCGGTGAGAAAAGGGCATGGAAAGCGGCATTGGTTCTTGCATGTCTGATCGCATTTTCCAGAATGTATCTGTATGTACACTATCCGACCGATGTGCTCGGCGGTGTGCTGGTTGGGATTGCAGCAGGATATGGCGGATACCGGGTGGTGAAAGCACTGGAACGGTATAAAAAGGAAAAATAATACAGCATTTTACGAAAGCCCCGTTCTGTGGTATGATAACAGTCAGATTATTACACTACAGAAAGGGGCATTTTCAATGGGAGATACCTCAAAATATAAAGAAGAAAAACAGATCGCACTCGGGATACTGGCTCATGTGGATGCCGGAAAGACGACACTCTCCGAATCCATGCTGCACAAGGGCGGTATTGTGGACAATATAGGCAGAGTCGATAAAAAGAATGCCTTTCTCGATAATTACGAACTGGAAAAGGAGCGGGGCATCACAATCTTTTCCAAGCAGGCGGTGTTTCGGATCGGAAATATGAGAGTAACGCTTCTGGATACACCGGGACATATTGATTTTTCGGCGGAGATGGAGCGGACGCTTCAGGTGCTTGACTATGCGGTGCTTGTCATCAACGGGGCGGACGGTGTGCAGGGACATACCAGGACGCTCTGGAGACTCCTGGAGCGTTATCAGATCCCGGTGTTTTTGTTTATCAACAAAATGGATCAGTTCAAAGGAAATGATGAGGAAAAGCAGGAAGAGCAGGAGTGTCTCCTTGCCAGTCTTCAGAAAGAGCTGAGTACTTCCTGCCTTGATTTTGGCGGAGAATGGAATGCGGCATTTCTGGAGAACCTGGCTTTGTGTGAGGAAGAGGTGCTGGAGCATTATCTGGAATCGGGAGAAGTAGAAGAGGCAGATATTGTAAAAATGGTCGCACAGCGGAAAGTATTTCCGTGCTATTTTGGTTCTGCTCTGAAAGAGGAAGGTGTGGACAAATTTCTGAAAGGTGTGGAAACTTATACGGCAGAAAGAAAATACGGGGATAAGTTTGCAGCCAGAGTTTTCAAGATTGCAAGAGATGCACAGGGAAACCGGCTGACCTACCTCAAAGTGACCGGCGGCGTGCTGAAGGTCAAGATGCTGCTCAAAGGTGAAAATCGCAATGCAGAGGAGACGGAGATCTGGGAAGAAAAGGTCGACCAGATCCGCATTTATTCCGGGGCACGTTATGAGATGGTAAAGGAGGCAAAGGCAGGGATGGTCTGTGCGGTCACCGGACTGGATCATACGTTTGCAGGGGAAGGCCTGGGCCTAGAAGAAGAAAGCACGATTCCGCTGCTGGAGCCGGTGCTTTCCTATAAGATCGAACTGCCGCCGGAATGTGATGCCCATCAGATGCTTCGCAAACTGCGTCAGCTGGAGGAGGAAGAGCCGCAGCTGCACATCGTATGGGAAGAACAGAGTTCGGAGATTCATGCAAAGCTGATGGGAGATGTGCAGATCGAGATTCTGCAGAGTCTGATCAGAGAGCGGTTTGGCGTGGATGTCTCATTTGGAGAGGGCAGCATTGTCTATAAAGAGACGATTGCAGGACCGGTGGAAGGCATCGGACATTTTGAGCCGCTGCGTCACTATGCGGAGGTGCATTTGCTTCTGGAGCCTCTGGAGCGTGGAAGCGGCGTTCAATTTGATACGGATTGCAGCGAAGATCTGCTGGACCGGAACTGGCAGCGGCTGATCCTTACGCATCTGGAGGAAAAAGAGCATATCGGTGTGCTGACCGGTTCGGCGATCACAGATATCAAGATTACATTGATCGCAGGAAGGGCACATCAGAAACACACCGAGGGCGGTGATTTCCGTCAGGCGACGTATCGGGCCGTGCGTCAGGGACTGAAGCGTGCCAGAAGTATTCTGCTGGAGCCGTGTTATGAGTTCTGTCTGGAGATTCCGATGGAGAATGTCGGAAGAGCGATGACGGATCTTCAGAATATGGGGGCAGATTTTGAGCAGCCGATGATCGAGGACAAGATGGCAGGCATCAAAGGCCGGGCTCCGGTTTCTACAATGCGTGGTTATCAGAAAGAAGTTATTTCCTACACAAGAGGATTTGGAAACCTGGCCTGCAGTTTTGGCGGTTATATCGAATGTCACAATGCAGAAGAAGTGATCGCGGCATATGATTATGATTCGGAGCATGATCTGATGAATCCGACCGGATCGGTATTCTGTGCACACGGAGCCGGATTTGTCGTTCCGTGGGATCAGGTTCCAGACTATATGCATCTGGAAGAACGCAGGATCGCAGATACGCAGTCAGCAGACGGGGAACAGGCATCTGATGATAAAAAGAGAAGCGAAAGTGGACAGGCAGACGGCAGCTGGATCAGTTCCGCAGAATACAAAAAGCGACAGGCAGATTACTGGAGGGGCGAAAAAGAGCTGGAAGAGATTTTTGCCCGCACGTACGGAGAAGTTAAAAGAAGGCTTCCGTCCGAGCAGGAATATCGCAGAGTACATGTCACAGCTTCCGAGCCGGTCTATCGTCCTGCAAAACCGAAAAAAGCGGAAAAAGAATACCTTCTGGTGGACGGTTACAACATTATTTTCGCCTGGGAAGAGTTAAAAGAGCTGTCAAAGATCAACATTGACAGTGCGAGAGACCGCCTGAAAGATATTCTGTGCAATTATCAGGGGTATCGCAAGTGTACGCTGATCCTGGTATTTGATGCTTACCGTGTGAAAGGACACCGGGAGGAGATCACAAAATATCACAATATTCATGTGGTCTATACAAAAGAGGCAGAAACAGCCGATATGTTTATCGAAAAGACCGTCCATGCAATCGGCAGGAAATATCAGGTTACAGTAGCAACTTCCGACGGACTGGAACAGGTGATCATCATGGGACAGGGCGGAAAGAGGCTGTCAGCTGCCGGACTCAAAGAAGAAGTCGATATGGCGGCAGCTCAGATGAAAGAACATCTGGAGGCAGCGAAGCCAAAAACAAAAACCTATCTTGGGGAATATTTTCCGGAAGATTCTGGAAAAGCAGAGTAAAATTTTTTGCCGGACAGAAGCCCGGAAAAATGAATATCATATAAAACATAGTATAAATGTCATATAGTGAGGTATCGAAAATGAAAATGGCAGAAGAGCTTCAAAGAGAGCTCCGCAGTATCAACCGTAAAAGTTATCCGGTGTACAAGGGGCTGAAAGGGGCATATCAGTTCCCGGATTACCAGCTTTTTATCGAGCATGTGCAGGGTGATCCATTCGCAGCACCGTCCGCACTGCGGATTTTTGTGCCGCACAGCAAGGCAAAATTTCCGGAAAGATATTATTGGGATAAGTGCAGCAAGGTTGCATTGCAGGATGCTTTGCTCCGACGTTTTGCGGAAATATCCGCAAAATTCTGTTACCAGGCAAAAGGCTCCGGTAAGAGCGGTGTGATCCAGGTCAGTCACTGCGGACAGGAAGTTCTGGAGCGAACTGCCTGTGAGATCACAAAGGAAGGCATCCACATCCGCTTTTTTGTCGGTTTTCCGGCAAATGGACGCACGATCAATTCCGGCGAACTGGAAAAGATTCTGTTTGTGTATCTTCCGAAGTGCGTGGAAATGTCACTGTATCACAGAAAAGTTCCGGAAAGAGAGACCGAGCAGGTGATCTGTTTAAAAGAGGATCAGAGGGTAATAAGGGAAGAATTAAAGAAAAGAGGTCTGATTGCATTTGTGGCAAATGGTTCGATTCTGCCAAGACAGAGCGGAAATTCTGATCTGCCGATGAAGGATGCCGTCCCGTTTCAGTCCCCAAAGAGCATGGAAATCACCATACAGCTTCGACATCGTGGTTCGATCACAGGTATGGGGATCAGAAAAGGGATCACGCTGATTGCCGGCGGCGGTTATCATGGAAAATCGACGCTGCTTGAGGCACTCGAAAAAGGCGTTTACGATCACATCGCCGGAGATGGAAGAGAATTTGTGATCACGGATGATACTGCCTGGAAACTTCGGGCGGAGGATGGCAGAAAGATTAAGGATGTTGATATTTCGCTGTTTATCAATCATCTTCCAAATGGAAGAAATACCAGAAGATTTTCTACTCTGGATGCCAGCGGCAGTACCTCACAGGCGGCAAATATTATAGAAGCGATCGAGGCGAAAAGCCAGGTTCTGCTGATTGATGAAGACACTTCCGCAACGAATTTTATGGTGCGTGATGAGCTGATGCAGCGTGTGATCCAGAAGGACAAGGAGCCGATCACGCCGTTTCTGGAGCGGGCGAGAGATCTCTATGAAAAGGCAGGCATCTCTACGATCCTGGTAGTCGGAAGCTGTGGTTCGTATTTTTATATCGCAGATCAGATCATTCAGATGGACAATTACTGTCCGGTGGATATTACAGAGAAAACCAGAAAACTGCTGAAAGAATATAAAAAACCGGACTGTGAGGCAGAAGGCTTTGCACTGCCGTCTGAAAAAAGAAGTATATCCTTTGGAAGCTCTGTGGTACGAAGGAAAAATTACCGCGGAACCGGTATGGTAGAAGAACACGAAAAATTAAAAGTGATGGGAAGAGAAAGTCTGATGCTTGGCAAAGAACAGCTGGATCTTCGCTATCTGGAACAGCTTGCGGACCGGGAACAGACCCAGACACTGGGGTATCTTCTCAAATATGCAAAAGAGCAGTACAGCGGCAAAACAACAGATCTTACGGCACTGATGGAATCCCTGATCCGGAAACTGGAAAAAGAAGGGATCGGAAGTGTGAGCGGGCAGAAAGAGATTCCGGCCGGGATGGCAATGCCACGAAGACAGGAGATTTATGCGTGCTTTAATCGCTTCTGACCCTGGCATCTTTGAATCGTTACAAAAATATTACAAATATTTACAATTTTACATATTTGTATCAAAATTGTTATGTACCATGTATGTGTCGGGGGATCTGGAAGTGCAGTACATGAAAAGATTGCCCACGACATTCTTGAAAGCATCTGTCAGGAGATGACAGGCGGAGAAAATGTGAAATGCTGAAGAGAAAGCGTGGGTGTTTTCTGTTCGGTTCGATGATAAAGGAGGTACAAAACGTATGAAACGCAGAAAATATTTACTTGCCTGCCTGCTTGCAGGTGTTACCATTGCCATGCCGACAGGGCAGCTCAGTTTTGCAGCAGGGGCACAGAACGATATCAGCCTGATGGCAGAGTCCGAAAGCCAGAGCGAGACACAGTCTGAAAGCCAGAGTGAATCGGAGACGGAGACACAGGACCCGAATGTTCCGGAAGGATACAAAGGCATTTACAAGGTCAGTGACCTGAGTCTGTTATCTTCCAAGCCGGATGGAAAGTATATGCTGATGGCGGATCTGGATCTGAGCAGTGCAGAACAGGCAAGTATTTCTGTATTTCGCGGTACACTGGATGGAAACAACCATACGATCAAAGGACTGAAGCAGGCACTGTTCCAGGTGCTTGAAGAGGGAACGGTGAGCAACCTGAATTTATCGGGTGTGCAGATCAGCGGCAGCGGCGATACCGGTGCACTTGCAAATGTCATCGGAACCGGCAAAAAAAGTGCAGTTACGATCCAGAATATCACGATCACCGGAAGTGTTACAGGTACCGGGAATACCGGAGCACTGGCGGGTGTTTTGAAGGGGACAGATGTCGTGATCTCGAGGATCGCTAACAGTGCGACTGTAGCCGGAACGGCAAATGCCGGCGGCCTGATCGGACTTGTACAGGCAACAGATGACCAGGAAGGGGCGGCATCTGTGAAGCTGACAGAGAGCTATAACATCGGAGAGGTCAGTGCGGTAACAGCAGGAGGACTGATCGGTGCAGCAGAGATCCCAAATCTGGCAGCGGCAAGAAACATTGAGATCGCAAACTGCTACAACGCAGGCGTATTGGAAAAAGGGGCCAATATCGTAGCGAAGATCACAGCAGGGAACGGTCAGGTTGTGATCAATAAATGTGTCGGTATTCAGTTTTATTATTCTGTGGCATCCGGCATGGTCGGCACGTCCACAATGGCAGCAGGCAGCACACAGACATCCGGCTGCAGCATTTCAAACAGCTACTATTACAGCATGAATCCGGTCTATGCATTTGAAACAGGAAACTGCATTACTGGAACAGCAACGGCACTCAATGATGTGCAGATCAAGACACAGAGCTATTTCAAAGATTTTGATTTCGATGGCATCTGGGCTTTGAATGCAGCAGAAAACGGCGGTTATCCGTATCTGAAACAGACCACCATGCTGCCGGTCAGCTATGTGGCACCGACTGCCGGAACGGTTCTAATAGACAGCAAAACGGGCGGCAAGTATCTTGTAAGCACCAGAAGCAAAGCAGTTTCCTACGCAGGCGTGCTGGATGAGGAGATCACTTCCGTGAGCATCCCATCTCAGGTGGAGATCAACGGCATAACGTATAATGTAACGGCGATCGCAGAAGGGGCACTGAGAGGAAACACAAAGATCACCTATGTATCCGTTCCGTACAGTGTGACGGAAGTTGGAAAATATGCATTTAAGGGATGCACATCTCTTGTAAAAGTAAGCACCCTCAAATATGTGAAGAATATTTATCAGGAAGCATTTGACGGCTGTACAAATCTGACCACGATCGGCGTAACCAATTATCGGATCACACTTCCGTCTGTTGAAATGATCGGTGTGCGTGCATTCCGCAGAGTGCCAAAGGTGCACAGAGTTTATATTTCCTCAAAGAATCTGACTACAATCAAGAAAGGTGCGTTCCGTGAGTGTACCGGCATGACCAAGTTTAACGTAGTTTCAACGAAACTGAACAGTCTGCAGAAATATGCACTGTATGGAAACAGCAAGCTGAAAACGATCATCTTCAAAAGCGAGCACCTGACAAAGAGCAATGTGGGAAGCAAGACATTTAGCGGAATCAAATCAACGGCAACCTTTACGGTTCCGGCAGGTTCCGTTCAGAATTATAAAGATTTATTTAAGAGCAAGGGAGCGGGGAGTAAATTTAAGGTTAAAAGTTTGTAAAAAAGATTGAGAAGCGTTAAGGGTATTTACAAAAAACTCATATAAAATAAAAAAACTTCTGAGATCCGGTATGGATTTCAGAAGTTTTTTAATACTTAGCTTATAACCTTTTCAGGCTTTTGCTGTGTCACGGAAGATCACATGGCTGTAATTTTTCAGGGCACTTTGCAGAACCAGTCCGATCACACCGCAGGAAAGTACTTCACCGATGCCGACTGTCAGCATCATAAACGGGATCGGCAGATTGACACCGTATCCGTAGTAAAGGACGAACGGTACGATCAGGGTGTTGGCAATGATCGGCGGCAGCGGAGCTAAGAATCTGCTCTTTTTACGCAGGGCATAAGTTCCGAGGGCTCCAAGCAGTGTGGCAATGCTGCCGAAAATAATATCAGCAGGGATTGCACCGCCGAACAGGTTGGCAATAATACATCCGACAAACAGTCCCGGAATCGCAGCCGGTGTGAAGAATGGCAGGATGGTCAGTGCTTCAGAAATACGAACCTGTACTTCACCGAAACTGAACGGTGCAAAGATGATCGTCAGCACGACATAGATCGCTGCGATCACAGCAGCCTGGGTTAAAAAGGTTACCTTGTTAGACTTTTTCATGATATTTTTCTCCTTTAGTTTTGTTTTATGAGTGGAAGGTCACGAACACTCAGCACATTTTACGGCGGTGACCGCCGGCAAGCCCGATAAGACCTTGTTTTTAAGGGCTTTGCAACGGCTCAAAGTATAACACAGTGCCGGAAAGATTGCAACAGAAAGCTGGAAAATCCATGCTGTGCCAGAATCTGGAAGCGTATTTCGACACTTCCCTGAAAGTGTATAAAAATTTGGCATTTTTGGAGGAATGTATACCAGATTTGGTAGACAAAAAGGGAAAAGTAAGATAAACTAAAATTTGTGGTAAATGCTCTTTTGCATTTACAAAGAGGTAAAAAAGAAATCATGTATCAGAAAAGGCGAAGATGGAGTATGAGGAGGAAAAATGAAGTTTGAAAAAGAAGTGATGCAGAATCTTGCTATGGTCACACAGCTTGGGATTTCTATGCTGGCTCCGATCATTCTCTGCGTATTCGCAGGCCACTGGCTGGATGAGCATTTCGGGTTTCACAGCGTGATCGTGCTGCTTCTCTTTGGTATCGCAGCAGGTGTACGCAACTGTTATCTGATCTTAAAACAGCTTATTCCGAAAAAAGGAGAAAAGAAACATGGAAGATAAGGTATTGAAAAGTCTGATTTCCGGTATCCTATTATGTGGAATACTGTTTCAGGCAGTCTTTGTGTGGTTTTCTGATGCAAAGGTCTTTTTTTCACTGGGGCTGTGGATCGGAGTCGGCGTTGCCGTTTTTATGGCATGGCACATCAGGTACAGTTTAGAAGATGCACTTGATATGTCAGAGGGCGATGCTCCGAAACATATGTACCGTATGTATGGCATCCGTATGGCAGTCGTGCTGGTTGTATTTTTTATTACTGCCTATTTTGAGATCGGCAGTATGATCGGCGTTCTGCTTGGAGTGATGACTCTGAAAGTCGGAGCATATATGCAGCCTTTGCTTCAGAAAATAAAAAAGAAAAGAAGGTGAATGAGTGAGAGCAGGTTTTTTGCTGGCGGCAAGTGGTGACGTGGATTTTATGATCCATGGATTGTTCAAGTACAGGTTATTCGGACAGGAATTCTGGATCACGACCACGCATGTCAGCATACTCGTGGTGATGCTGGTACTGTTTGTGTTTGCACTTGCGGCAAACCGGACGATGCGTCACGCACAGGAAGTGCCGGGATTTTTCCAGAACATCGTCGAGATGATCGTGGAAATGCTGGATGGCATGGTAGAGAGCAGCATGGGAAGTTATGCGAAGAAATATCGCAACTACATCGGATCGATCTTTATCTTTATTTTTGTCAGCAATATCTCAGGTCTGTTTGGGCTTCGGCCTCCGACAGCGGACTATGGCGTAACACTTCCACTGGGAATTATCACATTTTGTATCATACAGTACAACAATGTGAAGTATAACAAATTTGGTGCATTTACCGATCTGTTTAAGCCAATCCCGATCCTCTTCCCGATCAACCTGATCGGAGAGATCGCAGTGCCGTTTTCTCTGTCACTGCGTCTGTTCGGAAATGTGCTTTCCGGAACGGTTATGATGTCACTGATCTACTCACTGCTTTCCAAGATCGCAGTGGGCTGGCCGGGATTTCTTCATATTTACTTTGATCTTTTCTCCGGTGCAATACAGACCTATGTGTTCTGTATGCTGACAATGGTATTTACTTCACAGAAAATGCCGCAGGAAAATTAAAAGATGTCAAAACCCCGGAAGCGGATCCGTTCGCAGCAGGTGGGCGGCATCAACTGGCAACATCAAGAAATCATATTTTAATATTTAGGAGGTACATCTCATGGATGGAATTACAGGTAAGGCACTGGTTTTAGCATGCTCTGCAATTGGTGCAGGTCTTGCAATGATCGCAGGTATTGGTCCTGGTGTAGGTCAGGGTATCGCAGCCGGATATGGTGCAAGTGCAGTAGGAAGAAACCCGGGAGCAAAAGGTGATATTATGTCAACCATGCTTTTAGGTCAGGCAGTTGCCGAGACAACAGGTCTTTATGGTCTTGCTATCGCATTTATCCTGCTGTTCGCAAACCCGCTGATCGGCAAGCTGTAAAAAGGGGGCAAAACGTTGGAACGACTGTTTAATCTGGATCCTCAGCTGATTCACGACGCCGTTCTGCTGGCACTTGCAGTATTTGTCATGTTTACGTTTCTGTCCTATCTGCTGTTTAATCCGGCAAGAGATTTCCTGAAAAAGAGACAGGATAAGATCAAAAATGATCTGGATGACGCACACCAGCAGGATCAGCAGCAGCACGGTGGCGTACATGACGGGTTTCTGGTACCGCTGATAACCGAAGCGGAACGCCAGGTTGCCCAGGCCCCCCGCGCCCACGCTGCCGGTGATGGCCGTATAGCCCAAAATGGTGATGAGGCTGATGGACAGCCCCCGCAGCAGGCTGGGCACGCTTTCCACCAGCAGCACCCGCGTGACGATCTGCCACCTGGTGGCGCCCATGCACTGGGCAGCTTCGATGACGCCTGTGTCGATTTCCTCCAGGCTCTGCTCCACCATGCGCGCAATGAACGGGGCGGCCGAAAGCGTGAGCGGCACCAGCGCCGCCGTGGCGCCGATGGACGTGCCCACCAGCAGCCGCGTAAACGGAATGATGAAAAACATCAAAATGATGAACGGCAGGCTGCGCAGAAGGTTCACCAGCCATCCGAACACCGCGTTGAAACGCGGCGCAGGGGCCACCCCGCCCGCCTTCGTCACTGTGAGCAGTACGCCCATGGGCAGGCCCAGCACATATGCAAACAGCGTGGCAAACAGCGTCATATATAAGGTTTCCAGCGTGCCCTCCCACAGCAGCGCGCCGTATTCGTTGAAAAACTCCGCCATTGTCTTTACTCCTCTCTGCCCAGCAGCAGCTTTGTCACAGCGCTGCGCGGGCTGCCGAACACATCCGCCACCGCGCCGGACTCTGCCAGACGCCCCTCACTGATGACGGCCACATGGGAACAGATGGCCTGTACCACCGAAAGCTCGTGGGTGATGATGATGATGGTGACGCCCAGCTTTTTGTTGATATCCGTCAGCAGGGCCAGCATGGATTTCGTCGTAAGCGGGTCCAACGCGCTGGTGGGCTCGTCACACAGCAGCATCTCGGGCTGTGTGGCCAGCGCGCGGGCGATGGCCACGCGCTGCTTCTGCCCGCCGGAAAGCTGGGCCGGGTACGCGCCCGCGCGGTCCTCCAGGCCGACAATGGCCAAAAGCTCCGCCACCCGGGCCTGCACCGCCGCCCTGTCGTATCCCTTCTCCAGCCGGAGGGGGAAGGCAACGTTTTCGGCCACGGTCTTCTGCATCAGCAGATTGTAACCCTGGAACACCACGCCCATGCCCCGGCGCGCCGCGCGCAGCTGCGCGCCGGAAAGGGAAGCGATGTCCTGCCCGGCGAGCATGATCTGCCCGGAGGTGGGGCGCTCCAGCAGCGTCAAACAGCGCAGCAGCGTGGATTTTCCCGCGCCCGACATGCCGATGATGCCGTAGATGTCTCCTTTGCCGATCTCCAGGTTCACATCCTCCAGCGCCGTCACGCGCGGGCCCTTACCCTCAAAGATCTTCGTCAGATGCGATATCGTGATCAAAACCGATTCTCCTTTTCTTTTCCCCTGTGCACCGCTCTGCGGCGGAGCAAACAAAAAGCCCGTCCCCGGAACTTACGTTCCAAGGACGGGCAGAAATGCTCGCGGTACCACCTTGTTTCGCTCTTTCCTCACGGAAAAAGCCTCAGCCGCTGCGCCCGCGGATGAAACGGGTTACAGCGCGGCACTGTAACGGGTGCGCCCGTCATGCGCTTGCCAAGGGCTCGCGCACGCAACTCAGAGGCCATGTTCAGCTATGCCCGCTTTGCTCCCTTCCACCGACCGGGAGCTCTCTGAAAAAGCCTGCGCAGCTTACTCTTCTCGTCATCGTTTTTTGCGTATATTCCATATTATACACAAGTTTTCGCGGCTGTCAAGCAAATTTTTCTGCCGCGGCCAGGCCAGCAGCCCTGCGCCGCGCTCCCGCCAGCGGCCCGTTCGGTAACGCAAAAACGAGATAAGGTAATTGGCCGCCCAGCCCACAGGCACCGCATACCATACCATCCGGATGCCCAGCCGGGGCGCCAGCACTGCCGCCAGAACCACGCGCAGCGTCAGGTTGACAAGATTTGCTGCGGTAAACGCGCCCATGTCTCCCGCGCCGCGCAGCACGCCGTCCGTGGCCATTTTCAGGCCGATGAGGATATAGAACCACCCCAGGAAACGAATGCAGGACGTTCCGGTCTCCAGCGCGAGGCGTGAGCTTTCCGCGTTGAGGAACAGCGCAATGAGCTGCTGCGAAAAGCACTGAAGCGCCGCGAAGATCACCAGCGCGAACGCGGCCAAAATGCCATAGCACGCCCGGTATCCCCTGCGCACACGGCTGTACTCCCCCGCCCCGATGTTCTGCGCGGTGTAGGAGGACATCGCGTTGCCCACCGCCGCCATGGGCACGGTGCAGATGCTCTCGATACGCATGGCCGCGGAATAACCCGCCAGCGTCTCGGCGCCGAAGCTGTTCACCACGGACTGTACCAGCATCATGCCGATGGACACCGTGGATTGCTGAAAGACGGACGGCAGCGCCACGCGGGCCATGTTTTTCAGTTCCCGCACATCGAAGCACACGGCCGACGGGGCATCGTAGGCCCGCAGCTCCCGCACAAACAACAGGAAAGCAGCCACGGCGGATACTCCCTGGGCAATGAGCGTTGCCCGCCACGCCCATCTTCAGCGTCAGCACCAGATACAGGTCCAGCCCCACATTCAGCACCGAAGAAAAAATCAACAGGTACAGCGGCACCTTGGAACGCCCCAGCGCGTTAAACATGGCTGAGAGCACATTGTACATAAACAAAAAGGGCAGACCCAGAAAATAAATATTGAGATAGACCGCCGCATCGTCCAGAATGGACGCGGGCGTACGCAGCCATGCCATGATCTGCCCGCTGAAGGCAAGCCCGAACCCGCCCAGCAGCAGGCTCACGGCCAGAAATGTGAACAGCGCCGTGGAGATAAAGCGCTTCATCCTGTGATAGTCCCGCCGCCCGAAGGCTTGGCTGGTGAGAACGGACGCGCCCACCCCGCCGCCGATGGCGATGGAGATGAACACATTCGTCAGAGCATAGGAAGCCCCCACGGCCGCCAACGCGCTTTCACCCACAGCCTGGCCCACAATAACAGAATCCGTCATCGTGTAAAGCTGCTGGAATAGATTGCCGATGATCATAGGCGTTGAAAACGCGAGCAGCGCCTTTGCCGGGGCCTGCCGGATCAGATATTCCTTTTCCACTTTGACATGCTTTCCCTTCTGTGCCGGATGCCGCGCACCGCTATTCCAGCGGCACGTCGATCTTCCGGCCCCGGAAGTAGGCCTCCCTGTCCTGCGGGCCGATGGGGCGCAGCACACGGCAGGGGCAGCCCACGGCTACCACGCCCGCCGGGATGTCCTTCGTCACCACGCTGCCCGCGCCGATGACCGTGTCATCCCCGATGGTCACGCCCGGCAGGATGACCGCGCCCGCGCCCACCCACACGTTGCTGCCGATGCGGACGTCGGCGTTGTACTGCATGGCCTGACGGCGCAGGCCCGGCTCAATGGGATGCCCCGCCGTGGCCACCGTGACATTGGGGCCGAACATCACACAGTCGCCCACATAAATATGGGCGTCGTCCACCAGCGTCAGGTTGAAGTTTGCGTACACCCCGCTGCCGAAATGCACATGGCGGCCGCCCCAGTTGGCGTGCAGCGGCGGCTCGATATAACAGTTTTCACCGATCTGGGCGAACATTTCCCGCAGCAGGGCGGCGCGCCTTTCCTGCTCGTGAGGGTGCGTGGCGTTGTAATCATACTGCTTCTCCAGACAGTCCATCTGTTCGGCCATGATGGCCTCATCCCCCGGCAGATAAAGCCGGCCTTCCTCCATACGCCTGCGCGCTTCCTGTGAATCCATCGCAACAGCCATTGCTTTTTCCTCCGTTTCCCATTGCCGCGCTAGCTCCAGCTTGCGCGCCCGCGGCAGTGCCTTGACAGCGGCTTCCCGCCGCAGAGCGGCGCTTTTGTCCGTACACTGCTCCGCATATACCAGACGCACGGGCGCGCGTCCCCTGGTATACTTCGCACCGCGCCCGCTTTGGTGGGCGGCAAGGCGCCTGGCCAGATCGTTCGTCCAGCCTGTGTACAGGCTGCCGTCGCCGCACTCCAGCATGTACACCCAATCCATTATCCGTTCAGCTCCATCGCGGCCTCACACGCGGCCACAGCGTCCTCCTCCGTGCCCGCAGTGACAAGGAACCGCCCCGCGTGGCAGAACCGCAGGGTCTCGATGCCCGAAAGACCGGGCAGCTCCTGCTCCGACGCACCCGCCCAGTGCGCGGGGAACGGCACCTTCAGCGCGGGCGAGCCAAAGGACGCGGGCACAGCCTGCGCCGCCCAGCCGCCCCGCTGGGACGGATATACCACAAAACGCGCCTTGCTGGGAATGAGCTGCTGCTTCCACGGCGCGAAGCGGGAGAGCCGCACGATGCGCCGCTTCATGCGGCCCAGCGCCTCATTCACCTCGGCGGCGGCGCGCTGCACGCTGCGGATGGCCTCCAGCTTGTGAGCCAGCATATCCTGCGCCAGCGCCACGGCCTGTGCAAAGCAGTCGTCCGGACGGTCCTCGCCATCCCACCGGGGATTGTACGCGGCGATGATATTGGCCAGCTGGTTGCCGCAGCCCGTATTATCGTCCAGATCCAGCGGCTGTACAAAGCTCTCGTCAAAGCGGCCCGCGTCCACGGGGCCGACAAGCTGCGGCCCCAGCTCCCGCCACAGCAGGCCGAAAGCCGCATAGGGCACACCGTTCTCCCGCACAGGGCTGTTTTTGGCATGATGATCGAACGGGCCGTCCCCAATGTCGAATACCAGCCCTGCAAAACCTTGAGGCACCGCAAAGCCGCGCTGTATGGCAATATTGGGGTTGCATATCTTCAAAAGCGCCGCGCTGAACACATCGTCGGCGTGAAATTTTCCGCCGTGGGTAAATGCGGTATCGGGTATCTGCAAAATATCGTCTCCTTTAAAGTGCCATAAAATCAAATCTACTCCCATAGCATAACATATGGGGGGCGTGTTTGGTAGCCGTTTTTTCACAGGAGGGCGAAAAACGCGGCTCCGGCTGTCTGCACGGGATACGATTTGGATACACAAAATGGGTATGCTATGGTATAGTAAAGGCAGTATTTTGTTTTATTTTGCCGTGAACTGCGGAAAAAAGGGGGTTTTCAAGGATGCATTTCAAACGCAGGCGGCGCCGTGCGGGCCGCGTGGTGCTTTTTGTTCTGGCTACGGTGCTGCTGGCCGCGCTGGGAACCGGCATGTGGCTGCTGTGGCCCCGTGCCATGCGCCGGGATATGCCCAGTGCGGCGGCGCCCCAGGGCACGCTGCGGGGACTGCGGCTCTCGTGGAGCTATCCAACGGCTGCGGGCGGGCTCTCCTCCGGCGGGCCGGAGGTTCTGAATACGCTGTTCGCAGACGCGGCGGCCTATGCCCAGGCCCATGGGCTGAACGCGCTGTTTCTGGACGTTGCGGACGCCGAATTGTCCAGCATCGCTTTCCGCGACCGCGCTTATGAGACCTGGCCCGGCGCGGCGGCAGACGACAGCCTGTTTCACAAATACGACCCGCTGCGCGCACTGTGTGAGCAGGCGTCCCAGGCGGGGCTGGCCGTGTACGCTGTGACGCCCGAGCTCTCCGGAAATGCGGATTGGGAGGCAGCGCTGGCGCGCATGCAGAAAAAATATGCCGTTGCAGGCCTGTATGTCGAAGGCAGCGCCCTGTTCGACAGTATTTCCCGGCAGGCGGTATTCTACGCGGACGAGGCCGCCTTCAACGATCCGTCGTCCCTGTTCCTTGCTTCGCTGGACACAGACGGCTTCCACGGCGCCGTATTCGATTATGCGCGGTGCCGGGCGCAGCCGGAGGCCTTCAGCGTGCTGGCCAGCGCGCTGGACGGCAGTGCGGCGCGGCCTGCGCTGCTGGAGTATACGCCCGGCGGGACACTGGCGGTATCCTATCCGGCGGACGGTGCGGCCGTCTACACCTCAGCCTGCTTTGTGATGGGCACGTCAGACCCGGCGCAGGAGCTGCTGCTGAACGGCACACCCGTGGAGAGCCGCGGCCCGGGCGGAACCTTCGGCGTGCTGGTGGACGTGGCAGAGGGCAGCAATGTGTATACCCTCACACAGGGCGGAACCAGCGTCTCTGTGACCGTGAACCGGCCCGCGCCCGCAGGCGGCGGGAGCGGCGGCACAACGGAGGTCCCCCACGACGACACTGCGGAAGTGGAGCCGGGCACGCCTGTGCGCATCCGAAACTGGATCGCCAGCCTGCTGTATGACCCCGCGTCCGACGGAAACATCAGCGAGACCGTACGCCAGGGCGCAGTTGCCACGGTGGCCGCCTGCACCGAAACGCTGCGCGGCGGCAAGCGCACCTGGGCCTATCAGCTTGCCAGCGGGGATTTTGTGCTGGCTTACAATGCAGAGCCGCTGCCGCCGGAAACGCCCCGCGCCTCATTTACAGGCGCGGCCGCCGCGGCGACGGATACGGGCGAGGTGCTCACCTTTGCGGGCAGCGGCACACCGCTGGCCTATACCAACATGGTGGACGGCGCGCTGGTGATGGATTTTTACGATGCGGACTTCGCGGCGGATTTCGCCGTTTCCGGTTCCGCTTTGGTGCAGAGCGCCGCGGTGGATCCGGGCGATGGCTGCACACGCGTCACGCTTACCTTTACCCAGCCCGTCTGGGGGCATACCGTGGAATATGCGGACGGCACCACGCAGGTCATCCTGAAAAAGCAGCCGGTGCGCAGCGATGTATTCGGCAAGCCTCTGACGGGAGTGGCCGTGCTGCTGGACGCAGGCCACGGTGACCATGACCCCGGCGCAATGGGCGCGGCGGGCGCCGGGGCGCCCGCGGAAAAAGACGTCAATCTGGCTCTGACGCTGGCCGCAAAATACCGTTTGGAGCAGCTTGGCGCCACGGTGCAGACCATCCGGACAGACGATTCCTTCCTCTCTCTGGAGGAGCGCAACAGAGCCATTGTTGCCGGCCAGCCT
>ENA-ORVG01001467-ORVG01001467.1-human-gut-metagenome-genome-assembly--contig:-NODE-1467-length-27721-cov-4.618051_pt1 | contig 27721 bp, 19 predicted proteins | sample MGYA00242091_ERZ509233 | MGnify/ENA primary metagenome ERZ509233 (study PRJEB26280, sample SAMEA2338840) | human gut metagenome | biome: human gut; feature: human-associated habitat; material: faeces... | reverse complement strand
ATCAACCACATCAAAGACAATCTCTGTCTTGCAGGACGCCGAACCCAAAATGAGAAGACTTTGCATGCTGATCTGATTCTTGCCGGTATCACCCAACTTATTACTGTTGTTCTCGCAGATAAGATCAATCACCACGAATATATTCGAAGCTTAAAGCCTCTCATAACATAAGACTTACCAACTTAATAAGACCTATGGCTTATTTAAGTGTGCCTAAAATATTTCGTCATTTAACGTTTCTGCATTTACCATCTCCATTTATTGTGGATAACTGCTATCATATTTCAAATTTGAGTTTCGCAATTACCTAAAGTTTCAAAAAATATTTTTGCCTTTTCAAAATTTTTCACATACATTGCGATATGCTCTATTCTCATTTTAAAATGTATCCCCCTACATTTTTCAAGTTATGCTCTTTGAAAGAATCATACCATTTTCGTCTATTTTTCGCAACAAGCGAATATTCTTTTGACAAGCTTCCGTTTCTGTGCATATAATAAATGCACAGAGTTAGTTATAACTAACTTCATAAAACTACAGGTACTGCTATATGATACCTGCAACAAGATTCTGAGGGAATCTGCTCACTGTTCTGCAAAAATGGGCATATTCTTTTAAAGAAGTGGAAAAGGGGAAGTATTTTATGATACAGAAACACAAAAAGCAGCCACTAAATTTTCTTAAGTACATTGGTCCGGGACTTCTGGTCACGGTCGGTTTTATCGATCCCGGGAACTGGGCTTCGAACATTGCCGCCGGTTCTGGGTATGGCTATCAGCTTCTGTGGATGGTCACGCTCTCCACGATCATGCTGATCCTTCTGCAACATAATGCCGCCCATCTCGGCATTGTTACCGGACTTTGTCTTTCGGAGGCTGCCAGCACATACATCAACCGAATTCTCAAGAACATCATTCTGTCTACGGCAATGCTTGCTTCGATTGCCACAGCTATGGCGGAAATCCTGGGCGGTGCAATCGCTCTGCAGATGCTTTTTTCAATCCCGATCAAACCAGGCAGTCTGCTGATTCTCGTGATTGTTTTGTTCTGTACGTTTACCAATGCCTACCGGCGGATTGAAAAATTGATCATTCTTTTTGTCTCGCTGATCGGATTTTCATTTTTATTTGAGATCTGCATCGCAGGAATCGACTGGAAACAGGCTGCCATCGGCTGGATAAAGCCTTCGTTTCCTGCTCACTCCATGCCGGTCATCATGAGTGTGCTCGGTGCGGTTGTGATGCCGCACAATCTGTTTCTGCATTCTGAAATCATTCAGAGCCGCCAGTGGTCTCTTGCGGATGATGCTGTAATTCAAAAGCAGCTGAAATATGAATTCCGTGACACGCTGTTTTCCATGATCATTGGCTGGGCGATCAATAGTGCCATGATCCTGATGGCGGCAGCAAGTTTTTATCAGAATGGAAATGGAACGACTGTTGACGATCTTGCAGTCACCGGTTCTATGCTCGCTCCTCTGCTTGGAAATATGGCATCACTGGTCTTTGCAGTCGCTCTGCTGCTTTCCGGGATTTCTTCGAGCATCACAGCCGGAATGGCAGGCGGTACGATTTTTTCCGGTATTTTTAACAAGCCTTATGATACTTCCGGTAAAGAAACAAAACTGGGAATTCTGGTGACAATGGTTCCGGCTGCTGTGATCATTTTGTTTATTTCTTCGCCGTTCCAGGGACTTATCTATTCACAGATGCTGCTTGCCGTTCAACTCCCGATTACGATCTTCACACAGATCTGTCTGACTTCTTCTAAAAGGGTAATGGGCAGATATGCAAACAGCAGACGCCTGAATATCGTTCTTTGGATTACCGCTCTGACCGTAACTTTTTTAAATATCGGGCTTTTTATAACAGGTTTTTAGTATTTTATTATTGTAGCCTCGCCTAAATTATGTTAATATTTGGTTTATAGTGTCATTTTGAGTCGCTGACACTGCACTGTGTTAAAGTCTCAACTGACAAACAATCCGTACAAAGACTGCTTCGACTGCTCTTCCGTACGGAGCGTTAATCATAAACCGGATGTTTCATTTTCCGCATATGTGAATGACAACATCAAACTGCAGAAACTTAGGGAGGATTTAAAATGGATGTAACACAGATTCTAATGTTGATCACAATCCTGGTCTACCTGGCTGCGATGGTAGGTATCGGTGCGGTTCTGGCAAAACAGAATCAGACCACAGATGACTTCTATCTCGGCGGACGTACACTGGGACCGCTCGTCACCGCCATGAGTGCCGAGGCCTCTGACATGAGCAGCTGGCTGCTGATGGGACTGCCTGGCGTTGCTTACCTGTCCGGTACGGCTGATGCAGCGTGGACTGCAATCGGACTGGCAATCGGAACTTATGTAAACTGGCTTGTTGTTGCCAAGAGACTTCGTAATTATACGCATGTCTGCGGAAATTCTACGACACTGCCTCTGTTCTTTTCCAACCGTTACAGAGATAACAAACGTATTCTTTCCGTAATCGCAGCACTGCTGATCATCATTTTCTTTGTACCTTATACGGCTTCCGGATTTGCAGCCTGCGGCAAGCTGTTTGCAAACCTGTTCGGAATGGATTATCTGCCGGCAATGCTGATCAGTGCAATCGTTATCGTAGCTTACACCACACTGGGCGGATTCCTCGCAGCAAGTACGACAGACTTTGTCCAGAGTATTGTTATGACGATCGCAATCGTTGTTGTATTTGGTTTTGGTATCAGCAAAGTCGGCAGTTTCAGTGCCGTTATGGACAATGCAAAATCCATGGCCGGATACTTCAGCCTGACGCACACGCACGATGTCGCTACCGGAACAGCTTCTCCTTACAGCCTGCTGCAGATTTTCTCTACACTGGCATGGGGACTTGGATATTTCGGTATGCCTCACGTACTGCTTCGTTTTATGGCGATCGGTGATGCAAACAAACTGAAACTCTCCAGAAGAGTTGCAACCGTCTGGGTTGTGATCTCCATGGCTGTTTCCGTATTTATCGGTGTGATTGGAAATGCTATGACAAAAGCCGGTGTCCTGCCGACTTTAAAAGATCCGGAAACCATCATTCTGGTTGTTGCAGATCTGATCTCCAAACATGGTGTTCTGGCAACGATCATTGCCGGACTGATCCTCGCCGGTATCCTGGCAGCTACCATGTCAACTGCGGACTCTCAGCTGCTCGCTGCTTCTTCCAGTGCTTCTCAGAACATTCTGAAAGAAGTATTTATGAAAGACATGAGCGAAAAGACCGGTATGCTGATCGCACGTATCACCGTTCTTGTTATCGCACTGATCGGTGTATTTATCGCACGTAACCCGGACAGCTCAGTTTTCCAGATCGTATCCTTTGCATGGGCAGGCTTTGGTGCTTCCTTTGGACCGCTTGTTCTGCTGGCACTGTTCTGGAAACGCTCCACATTCCAGGGTGCTCTCTGCGGAATGGTCAGCGGCGGCGTTATGGTATTTGTATGGAAATTCCTGATCCGTCCGATGGGCGGTGCACTTGGTATTTACGAACTGCTTCCTGCATTTCTTCTTGGTCTTGCAGTAAACGTAATCGTAAGTCTCCTGACACCGGCTCCTTCCAGAGAAGTTCAGGATGAGTTCGATAAAGTAGCTTCTATGAAGTAAAAGAATATAAAAAACAAAATCCTGAAAACACAATAGGATGCCAGAGTCAAAAGACCTGTATTTCATGGAGTTTTTCCATTTAATACAGGTCTTTCTTTTTCAACGCGTGTTGTCTTTTTACTGTCTTTTCTGAATCGAATATCCCAGTTTTTCGATCAGTTTCAGTGTCTCGAAAGCAGTATTTCGATCATACTCTTTTTCACTCTCCGGCAGCTCCTCATATGGAACCAAAAGCGGTGTTGTCTTTTTCTGCGGATCTTTTTCTGCTCCGTAAACCCAGCCTTCTTTCATTCTTCCAACTGCCCATACATCGTGCACGTTGGATGCGATCTGCTCTGTCAGTGCCAGCAGTTCTTCCGGTAAGATCACATCGGAAGTATCTACCGGTTTTGGATCATATTTTTTGTCAGTCATAGTTTGTCCCCTCTCTTTTTCTGCTTTACAGCAGTTTCCTGTTCTGAATGTTTGTCTGATCAGAAGACTTTCTCTTCCATGATCTTCTTTAACGTTTCCCCGATGCTGCGGATTTCTGCTTCTTCTGATATGGTCCGGATATGCAGCTGTTCGCCGCGGCTTCGCTGCATTGTATTGTTATCCTGTGTCACATCGTTTTTCTTCGCATAAGTATTGCCAAGCAGAACTTTTGTTGTTCCGATACCAAACTGATCTGCGATACTGTGCAGTTTATGATAAAAATCAAGTTTTAATTCCACGACTGCTTTACATTCCACGATAATACTGCGAAATCCTTTGGTCAGCACCAGATCCAGCTCATTTTTTACACCGCCAAACTCCCAGCAGAATTCATAACCGCTGGCAACGTCATCGAAATAGCCGGTTTTCAAAACATCATAATATGCATAGATTTCCAGGATCTCCCCGGCTGTTGTCAGCACTTTTTTGATTCTCGGCGAAGAATAGACAAAGCTTACTATGCCGGAACCCGGTTCACTTTCCTGCACTTCACGGACAAATCCTGCCTCTTCCAGTTTTTTCAGCAGCTTGTAAGAATACTCTTTTCCTTTTCCGCCGTCGCCTGACGGATCCAGATCCGCATTTCTGACGGTCAGATCTTCATAGGTCACCTTCACAAAGGTATCCTGATTCTTTTTATATTTTCGAACATCCACCTGATAATATGGAAGCAGGAACTGTGGCTGGAAAAAGATTCTTCTGATCTGTTCTTCGTATTCCTTATTTGCCTCGATCTCCAGTTTACAGGTATCGCTTGTGTGTTTCCTGATTTCTGAATGCTCCGTTACAATTTCATACTCTTCCAGTTTTTTCAGAACTCTTTTTGCCGTAGAAAACGTGTACTCCGGAAGGAAGACGATAAATTTTATATACTCCGGATTCTGTGATCTGCTCACGGCAATCTTCGCCAGTGCCTCCCTCTCTTCTTCGTACTTGCCAAGTGCCATGCAAAGGCGGTTCCAGTTTGCCACGCCATAACCGAAATTTTTATCATACAAATAAGATCCCGTATAAATACTCCAGAGTTTTTCATAATCATCGGCAAACTCTGGAAGATAAAAACGGTTGTCGGCTGCGTTCATCAGTGCGAACATATCTTGGATCCGGATAAAGGATTTGTCCTCCACATACCGCAGATGATCACATCCGACACAGCTTTTGAATTTTTTATTTCTCCAGTCAAATTCAAAATACGGTATTTTCTGCTCCAGGAGCTTCCTGGTAAAGACGGCATTTCCATATGGTGATGAAAACAGTTGATTTCCTCCGTCAAAAAGATCGATCTTCTGCCTGCTTAAATATTCTTCCAGCTTTTCTGCGGCATCTGTCTCATCCTGCACATAAAAGATTTCTCCCTCTTCAAACCACGCCTGATCTTTATTCTTTTTATATTTATTCTGGAAATCCTTCAGTTTGATCTGAAGAAGGTCACATTCTTCATCCGGAATTTCCCGTTTGCAGGCAATGATCATTTTGATCGCACAATGGACTTTTCGTTTGCCAAAATACGTCTGTACGGCATCCAGTTTCCTGGTCAGCAGATCCACGGACGAATCCTCGTTATAATAATACAGGAAATGGATTTCTCTCGGGCTTAATACCGTAGCCGCTGCCACATTTGCAAATACGGCTTCATTTCGGCCATTCTGATATTTTCCGTCTTCAAAGACAACTGCCATAACCGGTGTGTAACGATACGTCAGGATAAATGGGATTTTTCGAACCAGAACCTCATCATTTTCTTTATAATTGCGGTACATATCACACTCGATGATCGGGAAAAGTTCATGCGTGATCACCTTCAGACGTTCTTTGATCTTTACTTTTTTCTCTTCCGGAAGATCCCTTATCCCTTCCTCCAGCAGTTTTTTGTAATAATCATACTGGCAGCTGTAATTTTCCACACCATTTAAAATATTTTTCAGTGCATATTCAAACTGTTTAAAGGCACGTACCCCTTCTTTGCAGTCGTCCGGGATCAGACCGCGGATCAGCTGAAGATCTGTATTTCCATTTAAACTGTCTTTTCGAAGTTCATCCGCATACTTTTTAAAGCAGCGATGTAGAGCAACAGACATATGATCCAGCTCATCCAGCCCCGGATCAATCTCTCCCTGGTTCCATTTTCGGTGCTGATTTTCTTCATATTCTTTTGCACTGAGCGGTGAAGTTTCGGAACCACGGACAATACATGGATGCGTCCGGTTTTCAGTATCTTTGACGCTTCCTCTTGAAATACATTCCTCCAGTTTCAGATTGCCGTCTGCATCTCTTGGTGCTCTCCATCCATCTGTCACTTTTTCCATAATCCATCTTCGATGCTCCAGATCTACCAGACGGTCAAAGATTTTTCTCGCCCGCAAAACCTGTTCTTTCTGCTCATCTGTTTCCGGCTCCAGATCCAGTTTTTCAAGGATTTCTTTCGAAAATGCTTCTGCCGCTTTCATCGGATCCTGTTCAAAAATCCCGGCACTGTGCAGTTTGTAACGTATGGAAAGAGCGTAGGCAATAGAGGAATTCCGGTTATAACATTCTTCTGCACTTTGTCCTTCAAAAAACTTTTTCCGCTCTTCAGTCATATCAAAGTTCATGGTCGATTCCCAGGAAATGTGTGCATTAAATGCCATATCTTCCAGATGCCGGTCAATCTCTGTCATATCCAGATTCTCCCCGATATATACCGGATACGGCCTCTGCGGTGTTTTTTTCTTTCGCTTTCCCCGCGTTTCACTGATGTAGCACACCGGGCAGGCATCCTGTACTTCTTCTGCATAAAGCTCTGCAACCAACTGGTTCCGTTTATTATTTCCAAGATCGATAAAAATATACTGGTAACACTTTCCCTGTGCTTTTGCTTTTTCTGTCAGATTATGGATAATCTCCGCATTTTGAGCGGCTGATCCGTTAAATTTCAGCTTTTCATTCCTGCCATCCGGTGTCTCGGTAATATCCTGAAATTCCAAAGCTGCATAGGCACTCTCTTCTTTCCCTTCAAGCGAACCGTTCACATCGACAAAAGTACTTAATTCCGGTCGGAAAACAAGGTAGGATTCCTGATCTTTTTCCGCCTCTTCGGAAGCCACCGTGACGTGCAGATGCTTCTCTGACATTTGCCCGACCTGCATACATAAGTCTATAAATTTCTGCACATAAATCTCCGAACCGATTGCCAGAACATGGATATCTTTTGCATCTTCTCTGGCTGCCTCATAAAGCGGATGTTCATACAGAAGCTTCTGTATCGCTGCCGTCGGTTCTGACAGATTTTTTTCTCTCGTTTTGACTCTTCCGCGAATCATGTTTTCCAGTCTGCTGATGGCATTATCCAGATCCTTTTTCAGTTCGGAACACGCCGTATATCTTTTTCGTGGATTTACCGCCAGACACTTTTGCAGGATTTTGCATATATCTGACATCAGTCTGGAATCGGCATTGATCTTAGAAGCCTGGAACAATTCAGAATGGCTGATCAGCCGCGTGATGTTTTTGTAATAACTGTTTTGATACAATCCTTTTGGGATCTCTTTGCAGATCACCAGTGCCTGGAACAGCATGGCTCCGATCGAATAAATATCTGAACGGTTATCTGCATTTCCCCGCATCACTTCCGGTGCACAATATCCCTCGGTCCCTGCCATCGTACCGAATTTACTGTTTATGGAACGCAGCGTATTGATATCAAACATCGATATACTGTCCGGTCGGATTTTAAAATCACTGTCATACTGAAGCAGAAAATTGGAAGGTTTTATATCAAGATGCATCAGTCCTGCCGTATGCAATGCTTTCATACAGTCCGTCAGCGAAGCGATCACCATCAGAATTTCTCTCAGATGTTCTTCCGGTCTTGTTCCCGAATTTTTTTTCATTTCTTCCAGATAGACATCAAATCCCTTGCCGGCAACGCCCGGTGACCAGATGTACACGGTCGCCCTTCTCTCATCCTGCTCGTTGCACCCATACAGGATTTCTCCATACTGAATGTAACTTTTCAGGACTTCATTCTGCGGGTTGTCTGCGATCACTTTTCTCAGCAGTCGATACGTGTCCAGATATTCCTGACACATCTCATCAAATTTGCGGATTGTTCCGGCACATGGAACCAGCTGTCCATTGAAAAGTCGCTCCAGTGAATAATACCATTCTTTTTTTCCGATCACCGCATCCACCGGATAAAACTCTTTCAGCTTTCCCGTCTCCGTTACATTATCTTTTGTCCTGATCGCCTCATAGCATACACTGGAACCTCCTTCACCTATGACTGATCGGATCGTATACTTTTCTGCTGCATTTCCATCCCGGACACCGGACAGAAAAAGCGATCCACTCAGATAATTTCTGCCTGTTTCTGTCATTTTTTCCTCCTCGTCACTCTTTTTCACGGACAAATGCGATATAACTGCAGTCATCCATATTTTTCGCATCCTGCAATTTTTGATTTAATTGTTCCAGATTTCGTTCTTTTAATGCTTCATAGATTTGCTCATCCGTGGTCATCTCCAGAAAACCATCTGATCCCAGGATCACACATTCCCCCAGGGCAATCCGCTTTGTTTCTATCTCCATAACCTGCTCTGCACCTTTTGTCGTTGTCAGACAGGTGTCTCCGTTTATTCTTCTTGGCTCCATCAGATATTGCAGTCTATGGTCTTTTTCAGAAATGGCTGCCCCGTCGCCGAGGTTGACCAGAACACTCTCTCCTGTCTTCTTTTCCATAAGTACCAGCAGAAAAGTACTTCCGTACTCCGTAAGATCTTCTTTTCCCTTGTGCTGCTCGATCCAGTAAAGAATCTGCTCCGTCAACAGATACGCTGCTTTTTTCTCCGGATATTTGAAAAACGTATTTCCTTCTGTCTCGATCACCCGGCTGACCGCCTCACATGCCAGCTTTGCACCCTCCATACCTTTCCGGCATCCGGTCGCCCCGTCTGCAAGCATGATCGCAAGAATTTTTCCGTTCTCCAGACTGCATATATAATCCTGATTTTCTTTTCCCAGCATCTGATGATACTGTCCTGTTTTTGTGAATCTGTAAACTTTCAATGTTCGTCCCCCTTTTATTTTCCACCATCAAAGTTTTTATTCTTTGATTATTCAAAGTATAAGCGTTCCTGATTGCGTTTTTAAAAGGGGGAGATTTTTACATTTCTTCGTCTTCCGGCTCCTGTCTTCTGAGCGTATAAAAATATAAAGTGACCATCACATAGATATCCAGAATATTTTTTTCATTCAGCGGCTGATAACGTGCCTCTATCAGAATTGGATTAATAGCGTTTTGATAATCCAGCAGAATTGCCGGAAAATCATTTAGCTTCTCATACTCTGTTTCACTATCCAGATTAATATCCAGATTAGAACAATAAACACTGAAATGCCAGGATAACAATTCGGATCTTGTGATCTTATGCTTCCTGAGCATCGCTTTTAAAAATAACGCTCGGTCCTCATCTGTAATATCATAATAGATCTTCTGACACTTTGTAAGAAATTTCTGCAGCATTTCGTCATCATAGGCACGTTTTCCTAATGAATAATATACTGTTCCTTTTTCTTTTCTTACAATATCATATCCCATATCCGAGAGCATTTTCAGTGCATCCAGGATCTGACTTCCTTCAGACACGATGCCAAGTTTTTCAAGTCTTATCTGCAGCATACTCTTGGAAAAATATTCCGGCGAATCTGCAAAGGCTATCAGTGATTGTTTATTTGTCCGCTCCTGCGGACGTGCCAGGATATGCAGAACACTGAGAACACGATCTCTCCATACTCTCTGAAATGGATCTGTCGTTCTGTTTAAACGTTCTTCTATCTTTTTCAGAATGGAAAGTATTTCTGTTTTGTTCGGAAAGTTCTTTTCAAATTCCAGACTGATATCCCATTGAAAAACAACATCATCAAAAGCTCTGTTTTGATCCGAAAGAAATTCTTCTTTCATCTGATCTTCTAATTTTTCTCTTTCTTTTTTTGAACTCTTTTCCATTTCCAGAAACTGTTTGATATCATTGTAGTCCCATTTCTGCTCCCAATAAGCCAGATCAAGCTGTTCTATGATCTCAATCATAGACTTTTTCGCCGTTCTTTCTTCTGATTCGATCTGTATTCTCTGCGGATTTTTCTTATTTTCCGGTATGACAATATAATTTTTCACAATATATTCCGGGACTTCATCCGGCGTTTTATTCAGCAGACCAGTTAAAAAGTGATCACGGTAAACTGCTGTATACTCCTGAGATTTTTTTCTCCATTCTTCTGACGGATCTTCCTTTTTCTGCACGTTCTTTGCAAGCTTCATACATTTCGCTATCGCATCTTCTGCCGCATCGATTTTTTCACCGGGACACATAGCCAGATCATCACGACAGAGATAATATAAATAAATTGCTTCTGCAAAATTTTTATAATTGATTCCTTCCCCTGTCGGCTCTTTTTCGATCTGGGTTTTTTTGCTTTCATCTACATAAATTCCTTCCAGCGTACGCAGCAGATTATCACAGTAAAAATCCTGGAACAGGTTTTTGGCAAGATTTTTCTCATCCGGGCACTCTTTTCCCTCCAGCGGCAGTGTCATGCCAAACATAAAAGCAAAATAATAAAGGTAAACTTTGGTTTTACCGGTCACTCTGAAATTACCTTCTGCGAGATCATTGCACATAGCAAGCAGCTCCTGATCCACCCCCGATTTCTCCGCTTTTTCTGTTTTTGCTTTTAATTTATCTTTTCTCGCCTGTGTATACAATTCTGCGGCAGTTCCTTCTCTTCCGTTTTTTAAAGTACGCGGGACTTTTTTTAACTGTACTTTAAATTCTTTTTCAATCTGGCTGATCAGTTCTTTCTGTTCCTCCACTTCTTTTTCTTCAATCTTATCCTCTTTCATAGCTTTCACGGCAGCCAGTACTTTATCCGAATCTGACAGACCTGTGCAGGCAATATCATGGTTTTCCAGCCATTTCGCCAGCATCGCCGCTGTAGTCTCCTGAAGTTCCAGTTCTGCAAAGTTCAGTTCTGCATTATCACGATACTTTACCATGCGGTCTGCAATCAGTGAAAGTATTTCTCCCTGGCTAAGGACGACTTTTTTCTCACCTTCAAAAATGGAATCATCCAGTTTTTCTCTGTGCTTTTTAAGACCTGCAACATGAAAACTTTTAAAGTTTTCCCCCGAACCATCCAGAAATTTTTTCAGGATCGCCAGTCTGACCGTATCATTTTCATATTCCGGTGCCAGACAGCGAACGATCCGCTCCATAATATTTGAGGTTTTCGGAAATTCAGAATACATTTCGACAAAGATCTGCAGCAGTTCCTTTTTCATCTCTTCTCTTGTCGGGATCTTCTCCAGCAATGTTTCGTCCTCAATCACCTGATTCTGATCAATTTTTCTGGCCTTGCACATTCTCTCAAGATCCTTCCAGCGAAACTGTTTTGCATCGGCCGGTGCCTGGATATATTCGTTCCTTGCCTCTGTGATATCTTCTCTGCTGTAATAGCTCTGCAGTTTTTCTGTTCTGGTATCAAAAATCTTTTTCAGGTCCTGAGTATACTCAAATTTTGCCTCCATGGTAGTTCCTCCTTCATTTTTCGCTCTGTTTTTTCCTGTTTTTTATTATAACACACCCCTCCTTCCGGCACCATATTTTTACAGTCTTTTGGCTTTTATTCTTCCAGATATTCTGCGATTCTTTCCATGTAATCATCCGCGGCAGACGCAGCATAACTCCTTGCGTCAATCTCACACTGCTGCGTGTAATAAGTAAAGTAATTTTCGGTTCCGCTTGTATAATTTTCAAATTCTTTGCTGTATAAAAGAGCCTTCCGATAGATCTGAAGATCCTTCTCTCTTTCGTCTGCATGATGATATGCATCTACGATTCTGTGCTGATAAGCATGATAAACCTCGTGACAGCAGGCAGTAAGAACCTCTTTTGCCGGACCTCCACTCAGGAAATCTTCATTTATGTAAAGCGTATGCGTTTCATCTAGGTAACTTGCCAGCGTCGTATCCAGCAGCTCTTTTGCTTCCACCGTCAGTTTGTTCGGGATCCCAAGATAACGCCCTTCGATGTTTGTTACCGTCTGCAATACATCCATCTTTTCCTCATCCGTCAGTATTTTCCACTCCTCTTCCTGAAGTCTGGTCAGCGTTTCGATATTGCCTGCGATGGTCTGCTCCTGCTGCTCACCTGCAAACCTTGTCTGGATCAGGGAACGCAGGGCAGATACGCCCGGCTGCCAGTTCTTCATCACCAGCACAGCGATCATAAGCATTATCATCGCCAGGGCAGCCATCTCCAGCATATCGGTATACAGCATATAAAATCTGGTCATACTGCCTCTTTTTTTCCGGGGGCTTTTCTTTTCCAGCTTAATATAATGTGCAAAAATAAAAATCGTTTCAACCACGCAGAGACAGCCAATCAGCCGCAAAACAGTATGGATAAAGGCTGAATATGCCCATATCGTATAAAGGCCATAGGCAAGCATCAGGGAAGCTGCAACTGTTTCTTCGGTTCTGCGATATTCAAAAAACAGATATCTTGCAGCAAATGCACACACAATCACAAATGCCCAGAGCACGACCTTGGATTCCATAGCAGAAAAAATTCCCATAGGGCGAAAAAGGAATACCCGGTAACAGCTCATGGAAAGGATTGCCCCGATCGCATACTTCTCCATAAATTCTTCTTTTCCAAGTGTACTTCTGTCTTTTATTTTCTCTTCAGACATAAAAAATCCCCCTTTCTCTGATAAAACCAGCTTATCATTTCTGCTTTTACCAGAAGAAAGGGGGAAAATGTTATTTAAGAATTATCTTTTTATAAAATATTCTTCATACCATACCAGGAAGGTATAGATCGTCCATACTTTTCTCCAGTTATCGGAATTGCCTCCTACATAGTCATCGAAAATCGCATTGATCGCATCTACATCAAAGAATTTCTCTGCGATCTCACTGTGGAACAGACGCTGTACATCCTGATTGTATCTTGCATCTGCCATCCAGATACGGATCGGCACGATAAATCCAAGCTTCTTACGGAATGCGATCTCATCCGGAAGTACCTTTGCTGCTGCTGTACGGAATGCCACTTTGTTCTGCTCTTCGTTGACTTTGAAACGGGACGGCATTCTCGATGCAATATCAAAGATCCTGCGGTCTGTCAGCGGCATGCGGATCTCCAGTCCTGCTGCGGTACTCATCTTATCTACATTCAGATAGATATCGCCTTCCAGCCAGATCTGGATATCGACATCGGACATCTTTGTGAGCGGATCGAGGCCTTCGGTCTCTTTGTAGATCTCATGGGTCAGATTGATCGGGAGAACTTCCGGATTGTAGTGTTTAAGGATTTTCTTCTTTTCATCTTCTTTCATGATGTTTGTGTTGCCGACATAGAATGTCTTCAGATTTTCGCCGTAACGTTCTGCATTGCGGTACATATTGTAGCCGCCGAAGAATTCATCCGCACCTTCTCCGGAATAGCAGATCTTTGTGTGTTCTGCGGTCGCATTGCAGGCAATGGTAAATACGATCGCGGAGGCATCGCCAAGAGGCTGCTCCATGTTGTACATAACATACGGTACGATATCAAAATACTGCTGTGGTGTGATCTTGCAGACCGAATGTTCTCTTCCGAGAAGTTCTGCTGTCTTTTTGGCAAGGCGTGACTCGTCAAAACGTTCTTCGTCATAACCGCAGGAATCGGAGATCTTTGCATCCGACATTGCCAGCACATAGGAAGAATCCACACCACTTGACAGGAAAGATTCTACGGTTTCGTCCTCTGTCTTTACTTCCGGCATGATGGATTTCAGCGTAGAATGGATCTCATCTGCCCAGTCTTCCAGAGATTTGCTCTCGTCCGGCTGAAACTTTGGAGTCCAGTATCTGTGAATTTCCACTTTTCCATCCTTCCAGATCAGATAACGTCCCGGCATCAGCTTTTTCAGACCTTTGAAGAACGTATCCTCACCGGCCACATAGGTCAGGCTCATGTAGATCTGGAGCATCTCTTCGTTCAGCTCTTTTTTGAATCCCGGCTGTCCGATGATGTCACGGATCATCGTGCCGTACAAAAGTTCGCCGTCTTCTGTCTGATAATAATAGAACGGCTTGGTTCCGAACTGATCTCTTAAGCAGAACAGTTTTTTCTCTTCTTCATCCCACAGGGCAAAAGCAAACATACCATAGATATGGTCTGCCATCTCGCCTCCCCATTTCTGGTATGCTTTCGTCAGGATCTCCTGCTCTTTTTCTGCTCTTGGCAGAGCCGGATCAACCTCCAGCTCTGCACAGAGTTCCTTCCAGTTGCGAATATGTCCTCGATAAGTTTTTACAGTGATCATTTGTGCTTCCTCTCTTCTATGATTCATTGAAATTTTCCTGTTTTCGACATTTTTTATCATAATTCTTTCACATTTTATCACACTGGATGGGTGGTTGTAAATTTAAAGTTACTGGGATTTCCGCTATCTTTCCAGCTTTGTCAGCATGAACTGCTCCTCGTCTTCATTTAAGGCATCTCCGCTTAACAGTTTCATTGCAACGGTGCGGGATTTATCCTGTCTCAGGATGATCAGTGTCGAATAGAAATCTTCCAGATTCCGGATCAGTTCATATGCCTCTTTCAAGATTTTTTCATCGATACCGGAGCTTTTTTCACGCTGATCACAGAGCCATCCAAGAGCAAGAATACAACAGGTCAGCTCGTCCGCTGAAAGTTTTCCGGCAGAGATCACATGACACATCTTTCCAACGATCTTCCCTCTTTCTGCCGCCGAGAGAATATTCTCCTGATCTGCCTCATTTTTCAGTGCAACACCGATGGCATAGGAACTGAACTGGATATTACTTCCGTACCCGTTCACGCTCTTTCTGACGTCCTCCTCAAACTCTTCTTTCAGCCACGCAATCTCTGTCTTTGTTTTTGCATGTGTGTAGAGGCAGGCCTGTAGATATCGGGAACATTTGTGCAGCGATGAGAGTTTTTGGAGCTGTTCTTTATCTGCACAGATACTCATGGCATGGATTGCCTGAATGTTGGTAGAAACTCGCGGACCGCTGCCCATGGAAAATCCCCGAAGATCCGTTCCGAGCTGATTTATGCATATGGCTGCCAGTTTGCGTTTCTGTGGATCACTCCAGGAATCCCCCAGCTTTCTTGCGATCACAAACATTCTCTGTCTTGCTTCTTCGGACGAAACACTCCGTAATGCTTCCAGAATGACCGGTGCAAATTCTTCCAGATTTCCCGCATTGCAGATGCTGAAAACAGCGGAAGCGATTCTTTTGGCACTCTTGCTCCGCATCTGTGTGTTTTTGGACTTTTCATAATTTTTACACAGCTGAATGATATTATTGATCTCTTCTTTGGGCTGTAATCTGCTTCCGGTCGGTGCTACGATTTTTGTTTTTACCTTCGAGTTCCCGCCATCTGCGATCATAATTTCTGCATATCCTTCTTCGATTTTCTGTGTACCTTCCCGGTCCTTACTTGTCCATGCTTTCATTGTGATGACTTTATTGCTTCCCATGTGGACTTTAAAGGCAACGTATGCACCGTCAGGATATTTCTGACGGAAGGAAATATTGCCGTTTGCAATAATACGGTAAGTGCCGTCAAGATTCCGGCTCTTGACCGGGATTGCAACTTTGTTCTGCCCTGCTTCGATCCGAAATCCGGTCATGACAGAAGAAGTATACGGCAGTTCCGCTCCGGTAGGGATGATCTCGTGGACTGCACCGTTTTTCACTCCAAGATACAGGCAGTCATTGAGGATATTATTTCCCCACTGGATCGGCATCTGAGTCCGGTTTTCCACTTTGGATGCCTCCTGACCCAAAAGCCGCATATCATCCTTCATCTCTTCGTATTTGTGCAGATAGTAATGATATACCGCCGCACCTCTGGCTACTGCCTGATCCGGATCCAGTGCCACGATCGGTTCAAATCCGAAAAATTCTTTCAGGCGATCGGTCACCATATAAAACTTTGACATTCCTCCGTTTACGATCACAGCATCTACTGTGACATCCGGAACACCAAGTTTTTCCGAAGCTTTTCGCAATACATCCAGGATCGGATAAATAATATTTCTGGTATCTGTTATCGTTTCGATCCTTTTGTAATCATCATAGCTTAACTCTGGTGCCATAAAAACGGACAGGATTTTTTCCACTTCTTCTTTTTTGAAAGTATCATCATAGGAATAGCCGATCCCTCCCATACTTCCGCCGGCCGAGAGACCGGTTTCTTCATCCGGATCATCCCATCCGGAAGTATAATCACTGCTGCACTGCTCATTCAGATCCAGCTTCAGCGTTTCGCCGTACACTCGTAGCTGCGACATAATTGTTTTTTCTTCTTTTCGAAGTTTTGCAACAGCCTCCGGATGACCTTCATAACTCTTCAGATATCTCGCATACATTGCTTTTGCAAGCTCTTCGTCAAAATCATCACCGCCAAGCAGCGTATAACGGTTTGTCGCAATCTCATCCACTTTTAACACGCTGCTGTTTTCTTGGCGTCGTCTTATTTCGTGCATGGTGATATCCAGCGTACCGCCGCCAAGATCAAAGACAAGCACTCGCTTTTTCTCTCTCAGATCCAGAATCCGGTCTGGAATTTCCCCGTTGTGGATCTGATTGATCAGGTCATAGATCACGGCATTTGGTTCGGATAATAAAACCGGCCTTTCACTTCCATCTCCATTTTTTACTTTGATGCCCGCCATCTCTGCCGCATCTTTTGTTGCCTTGCACATGGCAGAGTCAAAATTGGCCGGTACGGTAATGACTGCATCGGTGATATTACAGCGGTATACTTTTGAGGCTTCTTTTAACAGGTGTTTCAGGATCTGTGCGGAGATCTCTGCCGGTGTTTTGTCCGGGATATCCGGTGCCAGTCCTTCTGCCTGTGGTCTTCCCATCTGGCTTTTGATCGATTTTGCAACCAGATGCGGACGCAGTGGATACTGCATTTTTGCAAAATCTCCGACCAGCGGAGCATAATTTCTTTCCTGCCGGTAATACACGCAGGACGAAAGGGTCGGTTTTTTGGTTGTGGTAAGTTTCGCTTCCCCGGAAACAGCATTGTACATATCCACTGCCCGCGATATATCTACCACCTTGCTCACGATATCTCCATTTGGTTTTTCATTGATGGTTGCCAGAACAGAATTTGTTGTTCCCAGGTCAATTCCAACACACAAATCATTATGTTCTTCCATTCGAAACGTACTCATCATTTTTCCTCCTTTACCTTCGGTCTTGAAATCTGCAATTCTTTATCTTTGTATACCCACCCCGGCGATACCACCCGAACCTTCTTTTTCTCTTTCGGATCTGCAAAAGGCGAGCCTTCGTAATTGTAAAATTCAATATCTGCCGCAACGACTTCACAGACCATACCGATCCGCATCATTGGTTCAATGTGGTTGTCACGCACAAACTGAATCAGCTTTTTCACCATGATCAGAAGTCCATTGATCTCTATTGGCAGTTCATAATTATCTTTTCGAAGCTGATCGACTCCTTTTCGGACCACCAGAAGCTCATCTAGGATACAGCCGTATTTTTCGGAATTTAACTTTGCAAAAAATTCTGCGAGCTCTTTCACTTTACTGCTCTCCAGCTGTTCTTCAAATTCATCCTGCAGATCCTGGAGCATGATGTTGGTTCTCTCCAGTGATTTTTCCAGAGATGCAACTCTTCGCAGTGCCTGTTCGTACGACAGTTTTTTTCCAGTTTCCCTTACTTCTGTCTTTTTTCTGCCGTCTTTCGCCTGCGGAAAATCATATGTCTCACCGATCACATCCGAAATGTCATAAAACAGATATCTTGCCAGTGTATTTCCCAGTAGATGCAGACTGCCTGTGTCATCAAAAGCATCGATTTCCGGATACTTTTTATAGATCATAATATTGGCGATCCGTTCCTGCGAATCATGCTTTTTGCCGTTTTTCAAAGCCGGTTCTCTGCGTGTTTTTTCAAACTTCTGATACTGCTCTGCTTTTCCCTGCATGGCTCCCGCAAAAAATGCAGCGATGCGGTCTGCCCACAAAAACAGCTCTTTTCGCTCACGCGGATTTGCCATTCTCCGACCTCGTAATATCTGGATCACTTCATTTCCGGTCATATCATATCCGTACCTGTGGTTCATCCGAACAGCGATCCCAGTAGGATCCACATCAAAATCCTCGCAGATCAGAGAAAATATCCTGTTTTCCCTAACGATCTCTTCTTTTACCTGACTTCCTCTTTTGATCTTTCGCAGCATTGCTTCATGCATCCCATCCATGATCTCTTTTACTTTTGGGTCTTTTGTGTTTATCATACCTTCCTCTTTTCTGCCATTTTCGGCTGTTGTAGATTTGAATTGCTTTGTTCTAAAGTTTGTAGATTTCTCCTTCTTCTGCGAAAATGAACTGCGTCCTGCTCTCGCCGTCAGACATCATCTCCTGTTCGATCGTATGTTCAAATACCGAATGTTCTTTTTCGCAGTGAACGACGACGGCCTGTCTTGGATTTATTTTTCTTAAAAACAGTTTCATTTCTTCAAAATCTTCATGCAGGGAAAAATCCACTTTGACGGTCCGGTACTGCCATTCCAAGCTCCTGTTTCGGCAGGAAGTAAGATAAATATGCGGTTCTTCCGGTTTTGTCAGCCCCATGATCTTGTTATATTGATTTAAAATCGGCACAGAAAGCTGTTCCATTTTCTGCACCATGTTCATAACGGACGGATCCAGGTAGATGGGCACCCCGTATATATTCCAGTCGTTCAGTATTTTCAGAAATTCCACCCCTTTGCTGAGCTGTGGTATCTGACACAAAACAGATCGGCCGTCTTTTTTCACCGCCCGCAGAATATAATCGGTCTGTTTAAAAGCGGCTTCTGGATTTTTCCTATAATCCGGGTGCTTTGCATGAAGTCCGCACAGGATCACGGTATCTATGTTTTCTTCCGGGATCGTACAGCCCTGCGTCAGTGCCGTATCGTTCAGAGAATAATCCCCGGTATACAAAATCTTTCTCCTTCCGATCTGAAACAGCATCATCATTGCCCCTGGAATGTGCCCCGCCGGATAAAAAGTAACCTTATAGCTTCCAAAATCCATGGTCTTCATAAAACTAACCGGAGTGATCCGGTCAAACAGACTTTTTGCTGCCAGCCTCTCTTTCTCATTCTGTACGTTATTTCCGATAAACATCCGGTCATAGAGCTGATATTCTGCCAGTGTCTTTGTAATCTCTGTCATACAGACATTGGCATAGGTACTTTGTTTCATCAGCCTCAGTAGATATCCCACATGATCTGCATGGGCATGCGAAATAAAAATCTGACTGATCTGATTCATGGACTGCAAAAACGGAGAAGTAAGCAGACTGTGGAACTTTGGTTCAAATCCCATTCCCTCTTTCATTCCCGTTCCTGCATCCAGGATCACCTTCGTATCGCCAATCTGCAGATAGTAACAGCTCGCCCCCACGCTTTGTCCTCCTCCCAGAGGAATAAATGTAATATCCCGACTCATACACACCTCTCATTCTCAGACAGTTTTTTGTAAATACAGCGATTTTTGACCCTCCTCTCACCTTATTTATCTATATTGTCTTAAAAACAAGTTGTTATTTTGAAGGGGGGAGTTTTTTCTTTATAAGAAAAAATAACCGAAAGTGAGAGTCTGTAAACTTCTCACTTCCGATTATTTTCCGTGTGTTTAAAGGTAAGATAGGTTATGTTTTTATTTCTGCACCCGCTCGATATACTGCAGGATCAGCTCTGCTGCATCTTCCAGCTCCATTTCTTTCAGCGTCATATCACCGTAGAAATCATGACTTCTTTTTTTGCGAAATTCATTCGATGCGTAGATAAAAATATGATAGCAGTCTTTCTGATCTGCCAGCACCGCATCTGCACATCTTCCAAGGAAAACTCCTCCGGATAACTGTGCAAGTTTTCGGATCAGTGTTGCCTGCTCCCGGTACATTTTATTGTAATCCGGTATCACATCGCCGCCAAAGGAAAGGCCGCTGAAAATATCCATGCCGCCCGGCACTTTATAGGCCTCATCGAGAATGCTTTCCACATCCAGGTCTGCCTTTCCGATCTTTTCTGCCGCCGCTGCCATACTGGCGACTGATCGTAACGATTGTATTTTTTCTTATAATTCACCTCTTGCCTCTCTGTCGATAAGTTCTTTCATAATGTCTGCATATTTCTTATCCAGCTTATAGAACAGAAGCACGATCAGAACACCGCCTGCCACGATAAGAGATCCAAATTTATAGATCTGAATGATCATATTCAGGGCACTCTGCGGCTGTGTTGCCATTCCGGAAGAGGTACTGATGTATCCTGCAAAAGACATCAGTACTGTCATCGCTGCGGAAGCGACGCCGGCTCCTACTTTTGTTCCGATCGAACCGACTGCAAAGATTAGGCTTTTCTGGCGGACATGTGTTTTCCACTGCCCAAATTCTACAACATCTCCGATCATACCGAAGACAACCGCATTAAGCGGTGCAAGTCCGACTGCCCTTGCCAGACAGCTCATAACGGTCCACGGCAGGCTGTACGGATTGAGGAAAAACAAAAGTTGTCCTCCGAGTGCAATGCAGCTTCCTGCAAGTGCGATATTTCTTTTTCCGAATTTCCGAATCAGCGGTGCACAGAGGAATATACAGACTACCATTGTAAGAATTTCTGCAAGATACAGTGCACTGTAAAGCCAGGTATCGTTTTTGAAGATGTATTTGCAATAATATGGAAGAATCGTTCCGGATACGCTGAAAAAGACACTTTGGAACATCCACAGCAGAAGTACTGCCCAGAAATACTGGTTTGTCACCAGAAGTTTCAGTCCTTTTCCAACCGGTACTTTCTCTGCCTTTTCTTTTCCTGCGATCACTACGGTCTCTTTGCAGTTGATAAAGCAGATCAGCAGCAGGATCAGTGCGATCACTGCCCATACCATCATAGTTTTTACCCATGCTGCCTGATCCTTTCCAAACAGTTTAACAAGCGGTGTCGTGCAGGTAACTGCGATGATCTTGCCCAGCGGAGAAAGCCCCATCCTCACTACGCTGAGCATATCTCTTTTGGAAGATACACGTGTCATCATCACCGAAAGACTGCCGTACGGGAGATTGATCGCTGTGTAGCACACGGTTGTACAGAAGTTATAAGTTACAAAAATATAGACTGACTGAACCATTCCCATCGTATGCGGCACAGTAAATAAAAGAATGGCCGATAATGCATACGGTACGCTCATCCAGAGGATCCATGGCCTTGATTTTCCCCCTGGTGTCTGGCTTACTGTCACAGATCTCAGTCTGTATCCATTCGATATGGTTATGTTCCCATTGATGCAGATCGTTGAATAGCTGCTTTTATTACGCTTTTTGGATTTGAACCTTGGGAAACCTGTTGTTGGCTGTTTGAAAAAATTCTGGCTCCAGAAACGTTCTTTCCACAACTTTTGCCGTATCTGCGGAAATTCCTTCTTAAGAAGCCTGCTGCTTGCACTTTTATATGCATTTATGAACTTGCTTATTTCCGTATTTGGGTGTGCCCTGAAAAGTATATGTACATGGTCTTTGTCGTGATTCCATTCTTCAAGAGTGATATTGTAATTTGGGGCAATATACTCAAAGATCTCTTTTGCCCTGCCGGAAACAGTATCATCAAAAACCTGTCTGCGTACTTGACCACAAGTATAAGATGATAGTGCAACAGGAATACTGATTGAAAAAGCCCGCCGCATCCTCTGCGGCAGGCTTTTTATCAGGTTTTATTTTTACTTATCTTTTTTCTCAATCCATCCCCAGAGTTTATACATGAAGAATCCCCAGATCAGGAACAGTGCAATGAGCACCCACATGGAAACCGGTGATGTGTAGCCGGATCCATCTACATATTTTGCAAACTGTGGAATGTCCGCATAATAATATGCCCCTGCTCCAAAGTCCAGGCTGTCGATCAGTCCCAGACCATTTGCCATGATATAAACGGCTGCAATGACCGTCAGCACCAGAACGGTATAATTTACGACAGAAAACAGATTTTTCTTTTTTCCTGTTTTTTTCTTCATAGTCTGCATCTCCTTATAATGCCAGATTTGGCAGCGGGAAGAATTTTCCGCTCAGCAGCAGATATACTGCCGCAAAAGTCAGAACAATGTTAAACAACTGTCCAACTACATAAAGTGTCAGTGGTTTTCCGCCTTGGAACTGTTCTTTGATCTCACGGAAATTTGTTTCCAGCCCGATGCTTGTAAATGCCAGAACAAATGCCCAGTTTTTATACTGATCCAGTACGCTGTTGATGGATGAAACCGTCTCTTTTCCGAATGCCGGAACTGCTATAAAAGATGCAATTAAGGAAGCGGCAAAAAATCCAAGGATAAATTTCGGAAGTCTGTACCAGATTTCGGATACCCCGATTTTTCTGCTGCTTTCTCCGTTATTTTCAACTTTTGTTGCAAAAAATACTGCAACTGCAAATGCGATAAATCCGATCAGGATATTCTGGATGGATTTTACAAGGACTGCAGCCGTCTGTGCTGTTTCACCAAGTGCAGTACCTGCTACGGTTACTGCTCCGGTTGAATCGACAGTACCACCGATCAGGGCACCGCCTATTAGCTCTCCAAGACCAGTTACACGGATCAGCACCGGCTCAAATACCATCATCAGTACTGTAAAAATGATTGATATAGATACAGTAAGTGAAAGGTCATTTTTCTTTGCTTTACTTGCTGCTCCGACTGCGATCGCTGCGGACGTTCCGCACACAGAGGTTGCGGTTGCCAGGGTAATGACAAACGGTTTATTGTCAATTTTTAAAACCCTGGTTCCGAACCACCACATGAAAAGAATGACAATCGGTGTTACGATCCATGCAATCCCCAGTCCGTAAAGTCCAAAATTAACAATATTGGAAAACAGTACGGAAAATCCCATGATCACCAGTCCGACTTTGATATAAAATTCTGTCTGGATCGCCGGCTTCAGCCATGCCGGTACTCCGATGGTGTTGGATACCAGAATTCCGATCAGGATTGCAAAAAATGCCCATTCCAAGTAGCGGTTCAAGGTATATTCGGCACTGATAAATCTTACCAGAACTGCCAGAAGAAACAGTCCCAGAAATGCCGGAAGGTATTTTTTAACGGATAATCCCTTCAGGTAGTTTCCAACAGTAAACAGTACTCCAAGTACAGCCACTGTCAGAATCAGTTTTCCGAAAAATCCTGCGTTTACCTGTTCAAAAAAACTTGTTCCATGCCCCCAGGTGCTGAATTTTGCAGCGTTAAAATCAAATGCTCCTGTGATCACGGCCACAGCACCGACTGCGATGATGATAAATCCGATCCATACTGCCAGCCAATCCTCTTTTTTCCAAAGATCACTCAGACTGGATGTCTCTGTTGTTACGATATTCTCTGATGTCGCAGCTTTTGCCTTTCTTTGACTACTCATAATGATCTCCTCCTTCAAACAACTTGGGATCATTATATTCGTTCTCTTACTTTTCTTCTATGGAATATATGTTTTACTTTTTCCATAGGAATTTTTACTGACATTTTTCCATAACTGTGGCTTTCACAACAGATGACATATTTCTGGTATATCTCCTGCCGTATCCTATTTAATCTTTAACTTCTTAGGCTTTGAGTCATAGCTGTAAGCTTTGTACTTGGCATTGTTGTAAGTCTTAACCTTGAAGCTTGCTGTTCTGCCCTTTAAGCTTACCGGTGTATCCCAATTAAAATTCGCTGTGAAGGTGTTCTTTTTTCCTTTAATTGTCTTATATGAGGAAATTCCCTGAACAGTTGTTGTCAACTGAATACCCTTGGCACCTTTTGGCTTCTTGCCAAGAGTTACGGTAACTGTGAACTTTGTCTTATATTTATATCTCCACTCGCTGTAATTGAAATACTTTGTTACCTTTACATTTGAAACTTTTATGGACTTGATTACCGGTTTTACTGCAGGTCCCATTTCAACATTTTTGAATACCGCCGGATTTCCCTCAACAGTTATACCGTCAGGTGCATCAAGAGCAGGATTATCTACTTTTAGTTTTCCATAGAACTTGAAAGTGTATTTCTTTTTAGGTTTCATTCCTTTTGCTTTAATGCACTTGTCATCATTCCAGCCATTTATAATTGTTGCAAAATTTTTGTTTACTCCAACTACTTCCAGACGAGAAGTTCTTCCGCTGTCTGCAGCACTTACATTTATTGAGTTGATATTGAATTTGTTAGGATACGTAGTAATCTTCATATCAACTGGACGAGCTGCGAAATCGCTGAGAAATGCAACTTCTATCATTTCATCTTTATCTGGAGTTTCTACATAAACTTTCAGCTTAAAAGTTCCTAGGTACAGGCCGCCTCCTGCACTTAATCCAATCATTCCGTATGAAACGTTCCCATTGGTCACCCACTTCTGTTTGATTTCTACTGGATATCTGTCTCTTAGGTGCGTGTAATCTACGAAAGCTTTACCACTTTTAATGATTTCGTTAGAGACACTAAATTCTTTATAGTTTGCACCATCTGGCAGCTCTATTCTGCAAAAAACGCTGTCGTCAACAACCTTCTTGCCGAAAACATCTGTTGTAAAGGATATCTTCACACCGTTGTCGTATGTCTTGGAATACTTATAATCTGCATCATTTTTGTTAACTGTCGCTGCACTTGCAACCACTGCTGTTGCAGCGATCATAATAGTTGTCACTGCCAGAATAAACATCAGTCTCAATATTCTACCCTTTTTCATCTTCTTTTCCTCCTTTTGAAAATCAACTGCACTAAAAAGTATAATTATAATCTTTCTGCTTTTCTCAGAATCCTGTCAGTCTGAAAAACATCAGTTCATTTGCTGATCCGTCCTCTCGCTGCTGTGTCAGCAGGATCAAAAGAGAGCCATCATCTAAAAGCTGCATATCTTCCAGCCATGGATAACTAACGCCAAATATATCATCTGTAGAAATGGCACCCACATGGGTTCCGTCTTTTGCCCAGAATTGTATTTTCCGCATATTTCCGTCTGCCGCTACAAAACCATTTTCTGTTTCTGCCATGCCCGTGATGTAACCAAGCCTGTCTGGAGAACCAATGTCTGCTCCGCCTAATTCCAAAAGCTGATTGCCTTCATAATCATAGACAATAATTTTTGTGCCTCCGTCTTCCGCAGCCATGGAACCGGCAACCATAATATGGTCATTTGTGATCTGGACGTCATCTATCATAGAAAATGGTCCCTTGCGTTCATCATCTTTATTTAATCCGGTCAGTATCCACGGTTCAGCTGTCAGGTTACCGCCCTGATTCGCAATCTTCTGCGTATCGCTGTTCACCCAGAAACTGATTCCCCATTCTCCGGACGGATGCATATTCAAATCGCCGTCTATCGTTGTCTGAAGCACCTTTTTGCCGTCTTTTACACCAATCACATCCTGGATTCCCGGTGAAAGATACAGCATTCCGCTGTTGTCCCCGGAGAGATATTCACAATCTCTTTCCAGTTCCATTGAGGAAACAAATTCGAGTCCACTTTCTGAATACTTGTAAGTATCCAGCTTATTCTCCAGCAAATGGTATACCTGATCGTCATGTTTTACAAACTGGTGATCCATAATCTGCATGACACCCTGTGCTTCTTTAAATGGTATATATTCCGGAACGATCGTATAAAAACCTACCATCTGTTCTGTCAATACAGGCTCAACAGGCTCTCCCTCCCATGGCCACGGTGCGTCTTCATTTCCTTCATCTTTTAATTCCATCACAATGCCTTCCAGCAATTCTTTGACAGAATCACTTGCTGCCTCTCCTTCTACTCTGATATCATAAGACGTACCTGACTGCTCATGGCGATACATATACGTGCACCTTCCGGAATCATTTTCCGGCATTACCGCATATTCTGCATTCCCTATTGATACAGTCTCTGCTTTTCCTTCCGCATATTCCTTTAAATCCACACCGAAGGCAATCAGACCCTTCCGGTATTTATATGCATCTTCTTTTGTTGCTTCTATATAAATGCTGTTCCCGGAATCATCTGCTGTTTCTCCGTCAAAAAATCTGACGTAAGAGTAATCATCATCTTCCTGCATTCTTTCTTTGTCGTACTTCCATTCTTCCGGATAATACACAGTAAATAAACCAAGTTTCAGACTTTCCCTGCCCTGGAAGTCCTGATCAGATTCTGTTTCTGTCTGCACGGCTGTTTCTGTCTGCATAGCTGTTTCTGTCTGCACAGCTGTTTCTTTTTTTTCTTCTCCAGGTTCTTTTTTCTCTCCACAGGCAGTTGTCAGCAGGACACTTGTCATGATACACAGCACAAACCACATTTTCTTTTTCATGGGCTCTTCCCTCCTTTCACCATTTATGTCTTTTTCATTTATTTACTGTCACTTTTCACACAATGAAATGTATAGTAATCTTCGTCATCGCTGTAATCTACTTTCAAAGTATCATCGTCATTGATCGTTACGGAAAGAGACGGATTTTCTGATTCGATCATACAGTAGCCCATTGCAACTGACCACGGGAATGTCCCAATCTCCTCGCCTTTATAAACAACTGCTACATTGCGGTCATCTTTGAAGTTAAGACGCAGTGCATCACTGATATTCTCTACGCCTTCCATAGATGTCTGCGGTCCGTCTCCTAAAAGTTCTTCCACACTTTCAGCAGCCCACTCACCTATGACCACTTTCTCTTCCTTTGTCAGATAGCGAGCCGGATCCATGGCATCCGTTCCTTCCTTTGCGAAAATCACTTTTACTCCCATTCCGAGCATATCGTCAAAAGAAATGTTGTTTTCTCCGATGGTTCCGACCATTTCTTCTCCTTCGATAGTTAAGCTAAACTTGTCATCTTTTGCAGACCATTTTCCATTTCCGGTAACTTCTCCTACTGAAAAAGAAACTTTTCCGCCATTTTTTACCTCAAATTCGAAAGCTCCCCCAAAGGTTTCATCCACACTGACAGACATTCCTATCATCTGAGCGGACACTGCTATCCATTTTCCTTCATACGGACTTGCCTCTCCTGCTGTTTTTCCACAGCCGGCCAGTGTTATCATACTGACAATAAATGCAAACAAAAATAATAAATTCCATTTTTTCTTCATAACTCTCGCTCCTTCCCTTACTTATTTTTTGTAAAAAACGGAGTCAGTAATTCTGCCACCTTACTGATCGGCATTGTCTGTAAGATCACTTTACCCGGTCCTCTGACAACAGTATTAAAAACACCCTCTCCGCCGACCAGCATATTTTTCACTCCTTTTACTGCTACAACATCCATTGTGCAGGTTTCTTCCATTGCTGCCAAATACCCTGTACTGATCAGGATTTCCTGTCCGGCATCCAACTCATACTCCACGGCATGCCCGTCAATTTCTACAAATGCAGTTCCATTTCCACTCAGTTTCTGCATAATGAAACCTTCCCCGCCAAACACACCTTTTCCTAATTTTTTCTGGAAATGCATGGACAGTTCCACTCCTTCTTCTGAAGCAAGGAATGCACTCTTCTGCACGATCATAGAATGACCGTCTCTGATATCCAGTGCTTTGATCGCTCCC
>ENA-ORVG01001462-ORVG01001462.1-human-gut-metagenome-genome-assembly--contig:-NODE-1462-length-27793-cov-3.235201_pt1 | contig 27793 bp, 20 predicted proteins | sample MGYA00242091_ERZ509233 | MGnify/ENA primary metagenome ERZ509233 (study PRJEB26280, sample SAMEA2338840) | human gut metagenome | biome: human gut; feature: human-associated habitat; material: faeces... | reverse complement strand
ACGGATTCCTCTGTGGAGAGGACCCGGGCATATAGGCGGCTTTGATCCGTCACAACCCCATAGGCCGCCAGCTCCTTGCTCCCTGTGGTGAGGAGTACATTGCCGGTGACGGTATTCAAAAACCGGGCTGCCTCCTCCGTGGTGGGCACCTCCACCACCCCCTCCCGGCTCTGATCCCGGCGCAGCAGACGCATCAGGGGTAGATTCCGAGCCTGGCAGGCCTCCCGGATGTTCTCGGAAACTGCCGCCGCATAGGGGTGGGTCCCGTCGATCACCAATTCAAACGTATCCTCCGCCAGGAAGGCCTCCATCTCCCCCCGGTCCATGCGCCCGGCATGAACCCGGATGTTGACATGGCGGGGGGCGGAACGCTCCCCATACTCCGTGGCAGTGCACACCGTCACCAGCCAGCCCCTGCCCGCGAGGCACAGGGCCAGGCGGCTGCCGTCGCTGGTGCCGGAAAAAAGCAGAGCCTTTCTCATAGCCGGTACCCTCTGGGCGTCACCATATGGCCCCCAAGCTCCCGGGTCTGGGAGTTGCCCACAAACACCGTGGTAAACATGTCCGTCTCCAGCTCCCGGAGCTGGGCCAGGGTACACACCTGGGCGCTTTCCCCGGGCCTTCCGATGTTGCGGACTGTGCCGCAAACCGTCTCCGGACTGCGGAACCGGAGCAGCAGGTCGCAGGCCCGGCGCAGGTAATCCTTCCGCTTCCGGCTGGAGGGATTGTACAGGCAGATTGCAAAGTCCGCCTCCGCCGCAGCCAGGAGCCGCTTTTCAATCTTCTCCCAAGGGGTGAGCAGATCGCTGAGGCTGATCACGGCAAAGTCGTGAATGAGAGGCGCCCCCAGCACCGCCCCGCCGCTTAAGGCCGCCGTCACCCCGGGAATCACCTCAATCTCCACCTGGGGGTAGCCCTGGCCCACCTCATAGATGAGCCCGCTCATGCCATAGACCCCCCCGTCGCCGGAGCAAATCATAGCCACCGTCTGATCCTCCATGGCCTCCTGAAAGGCCAGCTGGCACCGCTCGGCTTCCTGGGTCATGGGAGTGGTGAGGAAGCGCTTGCCGGGAAAATGCTCCCGGACCAGATCCACGTAGACCGTATAGCCCACAATCACCTGGGCCTCCCGGAGGGCGCTTGCGGCCCGGATGGTCATCTGCTCATACTCTCCCGGGCCAATGCCCACAACCAGCACTTTTTTCATAGAACAATCCTCATTTCTTTCTCCGCAGCGGCCACGGTAACCCCGTGGGCCGCCTGCTTTCTGATGCGCAGCCGGCCTCCCCCGGCAGCCAAAACCGCCGCCCGCTCGCACACATTGTCCACACCGGTGACGGTTTTCACAAATTCTGAGGGGGAAAAGTCCCCCTCTGCCTGCCGGAGCGCTTCGGCGGTATAGAAGGTCAGGGGGAGCTGCTCTTCCCGGGCCCAGGCCAAAAGGCCAGGCTCGTCAGCCTTCAAATCAATGCTGGCCGCCCCCGCCACGGCACACCGGGGAATCCAGTGGGCAGCCAGAGCGGCCTCCACAGCGGCGGCAAGCTCCTGCATCCCCGTTCCCCGCCGGCAGCCCAGCCCCAGGTATATCCCCCGGGGAATCAAAAGGAGACTGCCGGGATACCGGGCGTGGAAGCCAATCTCCACATTCTCCTCCTGAACCCGGCCCAAGGTCAGCTCCGGGGGAACCTCCCCCTCCAGGGGGAGCTCCGTGTGGAGGCCCACCGGCTTGCCCGCCAGAATGGCGGCGGAAATCTCCTTGGCCCGTCTCATAGAGGGGATGGCCAGTCCATTTTTCACGGCGAACACGTCCACGGCAAATTTTCCATTCACATCCGTGGCCGTGGTCACCACCGGGGTGGCCCCCAGGCAGGCCGCCACTTGGCGGGTCAACTCGTTGGCTCCGCCCATGTGGCCCGAGACCAGGGAAATGGCAAATTGCCCCCCCTCGTCCACCACCACCACCGCCGGATCCGTGGTCTTACTTTGCAGCCGTGGCGCAATGGAGCGCACGGCAATCCCCGCCGCCCCCACAAACACCAGGCCCTCCGCCTCTTCCCAGGCCCTCCGGCACCAGTCCGCCAAGCGTTCCACCGGCTCCGTCCCGGCCTGGGCCGCATACTTTGCCATACTAAACGCCCGGGCCCCAGGCAGAGTCCGCCCCAGATAGGCCGCGAGGTTTGCCCCCCGGAGGGTAAAGGCCACAATCCAAACGCTCATTGTTTTGCTTCCCGGAAGCCCGTGGTAAAGGCTGGGTGGTACAGCTCCGACCGGTTGTAGTGTCGGTGTGCCACCGCCTGGCCCACCAGGATGAGGGCTGTCTTGGTAATTCCCGCCTCCCGGGCCGTCTCCGCCAGGGTCCCCACAGTGCAGACACAGGTCTTCTCATCGGGCCAGGTTGCCTTGTACACAATGGCCGCCGGGGTATCCTCTGCATATCCTCCCGCCATGAGGCGGCTGGAGAGCTCTTCCAGCATCCCCGTGGAGAGGAAAATGGCCATGCTGGCCCCATGGGCGGCAAAGGATTCGATGGATTCCCGCTCCGGCACCGGGGTTCTCCCCGCCATGCGGGTGATGATCACGCTCTGACTCACCCCCGGCAGGGTATACTCCAGGTTCAGGGCCGCTGCCGCTCCGCAAAAAGCGCTGACCCCTGGGCACACATCATAGGAAATCCCCGCCTGGTCCAGCCGGTCCATCTGCTCCCGGATGGCCCCATAGACGCAAGGGTCGCCGGTGTGCAGGCGCACCGTCATGCGCCCGGTCCGCTCCGCCTCCAACATCGCCTCCAGGACCTCCTCCAGAGTCATCCTGGCGCTGTCCATCACCTGACAACCAGGCTTTGCCCCTTCCAAAAGGGCAGGGTTCACCAAAGACCCTGCGTAGATAATAAGGTCAGCCTGGCTCAACAATCTCTGGCCCCGGACCGTAATCAAGTCCACTGCGCCGGAACCGGCGCCTACAAAATGAATCATCGGTTCTCTCCTTTCTCCCGGGCAATGAGCAGGGAGAAATATCCAGCGTCCTCGGGAATTTCCGCCGCACTCCGGAAGCAGCGCTCCGTGTCCATGCCACAGTTTTCCACCATGGATACCTCCATATCCCGCTCCAGCAGCAGCTCCTTCACCCGGCCCATTTTGGAGCCCGCTTTCATCAAAATCTTCACACCCGGCAGGTCCAGCCCCCGCTCCACACCATGGCTGGAGGGGACAATGTGGATCATCTCCGCTCCCTCTCCCAGGCTCTGGCCCAGCCTGGCCGCCGCCGCGCAGAAGGATGGCACACCGGGGACAATTTCCGCCTCGTAGCCGTCCGCCAGGACCCGCTTATGCACATACAGGTAGGTGGAGTAAACCGTGGGGTCCCCCAGGGTGAGAAATACCACGTTCTTCCCGCTGTCCAGCTGCCTCTCAACGGCTGCCGCCGCCGCCTGATGGCTCTCAGCCATGCGGGCTTTGTCATGGGTCATGGGCATGGAAACCGAAATGGCAGGCTTCCCCCCCACCCCGGCCCAGGCCTTTTCCACAATCTGATAGGCCACACAGCTGCCCCGGTCGGAGTCCGGCAGAATCAGCAGATCGCAGCTCTGAATCCGCCTCAGAGCCTTCAGAGTCAAAAGCTCCGGGTCTCCCGGCCCCACGCCCACACCGGTGAGCTTCCCCCGCAAGGGGACGTCCTGCCGGGCCTCCGCCTCCCGGGCATGGTCTGCCAGGAGCTTCCAGACCTCCTCCAGCTCGCCCATCCCCCGGCAGATACACCGGGGCTCATAGCCCGCCTGAGCCACCACATTTTTCCAGGAATCCGGCTCGTCCCCGGCCATGTCGTTCTTGGCGTGGTCCCCGGCCACAATCATAAAGGGAACCAGATACACCCGCTTCAGGCCCTTCCGGGCTTGCATCTGCCGCAGAGCGTTTTCCAATGTGGGGTAACCCTCTACAGTAGCCATGTAGAACCGGTCCCTGCCCATGTCCTTAAACCGGTAATCCAGGGCAGCGTACACAGCGTTGGCATAGTGCTCCGTCCCATGGCCCATAAAGAGCACCGCTTCCTCTTCCAACAGCCGGGGGAACATCTCCGTGAGAATCCGGGCCATTTGCTCCAGGTCCTCATGGGAGGTCAGAAGGGGCACCCCAATCCGAAGGCTCTGAAACCGCCCCCGAACAGCTTCCGCCTCCCGAATCATGGCGTCATTTTCCACGCCGTTGAGCAGATGGGTGGGCTGCACCACCACATCCGTCATCCCATCGGCCAGCATCCGCTCCAGGGCGGCAGGCACGGTGTCGATCTCTACCCCCTCCTGCCGCAGCTTGCGGATGATCATCCCGCTGGTCCAGGCCCGGTACACCCTCCGGTCCGGGAAAGCCCCGGCCAGATAGGCCTCGATCCGGTCTATGGTTTTCTCTCTGGTGTCGTGGTGGGACGTACCGAAGCTCACCACCAAAAGTGCTTTTTTCTCATCCAATGCAGATTCCTCCTTCGGGCATCCCCCGTTTGTCATCCGCCACCCCAAACGTAAAAATCTCCGGCGGCCTCTGCCGCCGGAGATCCGAATCCCGATTCACGTTCCATGGTTCTGGCAGAAACGCTGCCCTGTCCCCATGTATCTGACTTATCCTTCTGAAAGGATTCACAGTGACCGACTCGCAGGGCCTTCCACCCTATTCCATGCGCCGTTTCCGGCTGAGACAGGCAATATGTACTTACCCGTACAGTTTATAACACCCCCGGGCTGAAGTCAATAGAAATTCTGTGATTCTGCGGGGCAGCAGCATTTGCCTTTTTTGGGCCCAAATTACTCGCCCATCGCTGGCGCGGGAGCGAGGCATTCTACCAGTCTTAACTTCGCGACGTTGGGCATACCCGCCCTACCGGGTTGGTCGTTCTGAGATCTGTAGCCGTGCTGGAAAACAGTTTTAGCGGGCCCGAACCAAGATTCGGGCCCGCCTTCGATTGTTGCATAGAAGGGAGCAATGCAACAGGAGAGTTGGTTAATTTTTGTCCAGGAACCGCATGAGAACGGTAGCAAATTGGGCTCTGGTGGCAGTGTCCTTGGGGGCCAGCTTGCCGCCGCCCATGCCGTTGATGATTTCGTTCTCCACCGCCCAGGTCATAGCCTCCATGGCAAAGTCGCCCAGCTTGTCCGTGTCGGTGTAGCCCTTCAGCTCGCCTGTTACCGTCACATCCTCTCCCTGGAGCTTTGCGTAGCGGTACAGGAAGGTCACCAGCTGCTCCCGGGTCACGGAGGCGTTGGGGGCGAAGGCGGTCCCCGTCATACCCTTGGCAATCTCATTCTGAGAGGCCCACAGCAGCGCCCTGTAGTAGTAAGCTTCCTCGTTCACATCGGTGAAGGCCGTCTCACCGGTCACCTCCGGCTCGCCCGCCAGACGGTACAGAACCGTCACAGCCATCGCCCGGCTCATGGCTCCGTCGGGAACGAAGGTGGTGTCCGTCACGCCCTGGAACAGGCCCTGCTCCGTTGCGAAGCAGATAAAGTCCTTGGCCCAGTGGCCGGCAATATCCGTAAAGGCTGCACACTTGTGGCCCAGAGCCTCGGTCAGCTCGTCCACATAGCTATCGCCGCAACGCGTACAGGTGTGGGTGGTGTAGCCGCCCTCGTCCGGAGTGGGTGCGGTCACCACAGCCTCATAGCTGTGCCCCCGAGGTTGAATGAGATCGGAGATGTAACTGTAGCCGCAATCTTTGCAGGTGTGCTCGGTGTAGCCATAGCCCAGGCAGGTGGCGGTCACAATGGTGGTTGCGCAATCGTGCTCCGTCTTGGGAATGGGCATGGTATAGGTTTTGCCGCAGCCCTCGTGCTTGCAGGTGAAGGTCATTTCGCCCTCCTGCGTGCAGGTGGCTTCCTTGGTAACGGTCTGCTCGTAGTCGTGGTCGGTGGCAGGGACAAAGGTGTCGATGTAGCTGTCGCCGCAGACGGAGCAGGTGTGGGTGGTGTAGCCCATGGTATCGCAGGTGGGTTCTGTCACCACTGCCTCATACCTGTGGCCAGTGGGCTCGGTCATGGCATCCACATAGCTGTGACCACAGACAGCACAGGTGTGGGTGGTGTAGCCGTAGCCCTCGCAGGTGGGAGCGGTGACGGTTTCGGTGTACGGATGCTCCGCCTTGGCAATGGCCTCGGTGTGGGTCTCCCCGCAAACGGTGCAGGTGTAGGTCATTTCACCCTCTTGCTCACAGGTGGCTTCCTTGGTCACCTTGCCCTCGCCGAACTTATGCCCCAGGGCTGCCAGGGTGATGGTCTCCTCCAGGCCGCAGTTGGCGCAGACCCGCTTCATTTCGCCTTCCTCGGTGCAGGTGGCTTCCTTGGTCTGCTCCCAGCTGAGGATGTCGTGCTCCACGGTAAAAGCAGTAGAGGCAATGGACTCCTTGGCTTTCGTGTAGTTGATCTGATATTCGCCCACAGCATCTGCCCTCAGAAGGCCATTGGTGTTTGCGCCCAGCTGGCCGGTGTAGCCGTACAGCTCCATTTCATAGACGCGGACAGCGCCGTACTGTGCGCCGGGCTGGGTGTACTGATCCACAACGAAGCGGTAAACCTGGGCAGTGCTCAGGCTGTCCAGCCCGATCTCACGGGTGACTTCATTGTCGGTGTTGCCGGTCACAACGTCCAGATCTTTCCAGTTGCTGCTGTTACGCAGGGCGGAGCGCTTGCCGCTTTCGTCCATAGCCAGATAATCTTCCTCCGACAAGACCTCGGGATTCAGAACCTGGAGGCGGTAAGCGGAGGTGATAAAGGAAGAGCCCTCCTGTCCGGCGTGGAGCGTATACCACTCACCCAGAACCACAGGCTGCTCCAGCTCAAAGCCAACCCAAGCGCCGTTGCTGCCGGTGCACCACTTGGAGCCACGGTCGCCGTCAAAGAGATTCACGCCCTCCTCGCCGGAGTTCTGGCCACTGGCAATGACATTTTGTACAGCCAGCTTGTTATCCCGGTCGATCTCGCCCAGGGTGGGACCTTCTACGGGGATGACGTAGCTGCCGCCGTTGGGATCGGTGATTTCCACCTTGACCCCCGTGGGCGCAGTGATCTGCCCGGTCAGATAAGTCTGGTCCATCCAGTCGGCATCCACCAGCGTGGAGGCCAAGGTGCCACTCTTCACCAGGCGAGTGGAGGCATACCGGTCGCTCAGCAAATCCAGCATCTGATAAGTGGCGCCATCATCCTTCACCACAGGCGCAGCGATGTCATCCTGCTCCATGGCAGGCTGCTGGCCGTTGTAGACAAAGCCCTTGGGAGCAAAGCCATAGCCATAAACTGCGACTTCCACGTAGCAGTCTACTTCATTCACATTCGTAATTCTTATGTATTTTGCGCTTATGCCTTCCGGCACCAAAAGGTCATATGTTTCCGTTGCGCCGCTCATGTCAGCAATCTTGGTGTAGCGCTCTCCATCCAGTGAAATCTCAACGGTAGCATCGGCCAAAATATCATAACCCCACGATACGTGTGGATTTTCAAATGTCAGGCGGCTCAGTTGAGCAGGTTCTCCCAATTCAAAAGTAGTTACTCTGTTCCCATAGATAGAATCACCTAGCAAAAGGGCCTCTTCCCTCCCAGGCTCTTCCGGAATATCGGTCGTAGCAAAGTAATCCTTTATGCTTTCTTTTAGCATGCCCTCAGGATTGCTGTCTACAAGATCCAGCTTTGCGTTGCCCCAGTTCCAATAATAGGCGTTGGTGTAGCTTCCTGCCTGTGCGGCAGTCAGCTCAGCAATCTGGCTGCCGGAAATATCAAAATTATGGAGCTTGGTCAGAGCCTCGATATTCAAGGACCGTATCTCTGTACCAGAGAGATCCAGATTCCGCAACTCTGTGCAACCAGACAAGTCCAGCTCATGATCCCCATAATTTTTTAGGGACAAGGTAGTAAGTGCTGTACAATCTTTCAGTATGACAGCCAGTTCCGGACGATGATCCAAGTGCACCTCTGTCAGGCTCTCGCAGCCAGTAAGATCCATCTTCAGCAGAGCAAGCGGGAGCATATCCGCAGTCACCTCGGTGAGTGCGGAACCAGATAAATTCACACCGGTCAAACTTGTGAGCAGCTGCAAGCCGGTTAAGTCCGCAATGGCCAAACCGGACAGATCCAGCTTGCCAGAATAGTCCATGAGATCGGCCACATTGAGGCCAACTTTCTCCTGGAGAGCAGCCCGAAGCATAGGGTCAGGAATCAGCTCCTCGCCATAGGTCATGTCGGCAGTAACCGGTTGGCCGTTGAGGAACATCAACGTGACAGGCTCAGATTGATTGCCATCCATATCCTCCAAGACAATGACCATCAGAGACATCCCGTCTTTCTTGACAGACAGGTTCTTCATAGAGACTCCGCGAATCCGCTCATATGTCGTTGTGCTGCCATCAATCTCCACATGAGCCGCAACCCAGTCGTGCACGGCAGGTGTCGTAAGGTCAATGGTTCCAGCGGAATTGACCCGGGCTTCACCATCATACGGAGTGCAGTATTGATCGGCCAAGTCTCCAAAGTAGCTGACCGGTTCATTCTTGGAGCCATCGGAATGGACGGTGGTCAGGGTCAGGATGTATTGCGCACCGTCCTCCAACGCGATGTCGAAGGAGGCCTCTTGCGCACCCTTGGCGGCGGTGACAGTCTGGGCTTCGTTGGGAGTCTCGCTGTACCAGTAGGTGAGGCTCAGTTCCACCTTGTCGAAGGAAGCCTCAGGATCGGTCCAGGTGACATTCAGCTTGCCGTCCGCGCTGGTGGTGCGGACATTGGAGACTCGGTTGGTCTGCTCCAGGTTGAGCACGGCGGGTTCGCTCTCGGAGCCGTCGGCGCCCACAGCCCGCACCTTCAGGCAGGTGACGTTCTGGGCGTCCTCCAGGGTCTGGATGTAGTAATTGGCCGCGTAAGCGCCGCCCACGAACCGCTCGGAGCCGTCGGCGTAACCGGCGTACACATGGTAGTTCTTCACGGTGTCATAGCCGCCCAGCTCCCAGCCCAGCTGAACCTCTCCGGTGCCGTCGAAGCGGTTGAGCAGCTTCAGGCCGGTGGGGGTATCGGGGGTATAGCTCTTGCCGTCGGTAACCACCAGGCGGCCCAGGTTCAGCTGGTAGTCCTCCACCTTCTCGGCGGCGGATAGCTCCAGGGCAATGGCGGCCATGGTCTGACCGGCATAGGCGCTTAGATCCAGGGTGGCCGTGGTCCAGCCATCGGTCTTCTTGCCGGAGTTCTCAATAGGCAGGTAAACCGTCTTGGTGCCGGTCTCGCCGTCTTTGAGTATGATGACCGCCTGGAGCTTGGAGGTATCATCGGCACTGGGCTTGTTGTAAGTCAGGGCCAGCTTGCTGGAGGCGGTGACGTCCAGCTCGGTTTTGTACAGGTTCACCGTCTGGCTGCCCAGCAGGTTTCCATACATCACCAGGGAGGAGCCGCCGTTGTAAGCACCGATCTGGGTGTAGGGGAAGGCATAGGTCTCGCCCTTGGAATCAAAGCGGTAGAACTTGGAGCCGTAGTCCCAGTCCAGCTCCAGCCGGTTGTCATCGGTAGAGGTGATCCACCACTGCCAAGTAGGTAGAATATCCTGGAGGTTCAGATTGGTCCACTCCATGTCCCGGGAGACCTGACCATTCACAAAATACTGCATGCCGTGACCATTATTGAAGTCAGAAGCAAAGGCCGTCCCGTTGATCACGGATTTCTCCACCACATATTTGGAGAAGCCCTGGAATTCAATAGGCTCGCCATAAGAAATGTCACTGCGCTGTACGGCGCCAACTGAGTACTCACCGGCGTTCTCAGTAGCAGAGGTATAATACATCCGCTCCCGCTCCTCCGCTTCCCACTGGTAGCCCACCTGATAACGGCCATGATTGGACTTGTGGAACTGTTCGTGGTACCAGTCGGAGCCCCAGATCGCAAAACTGGTATAGGGCTTGCCATTTCCGTCCACAGCATGGTACGCAGACTCGATGTCAGTGCCAAACCGCCACTGGCCTCCCTCAATCCCCATATAGACAACTTCATAGGGATCCAGGCCCAGGCTCTCAGCATGCGCCTTGGAATGTTTCAGCGCGCCACCGCCGTACCAGTAATTCAAGAAGATGGAGTCGGCAACCCGTCCCTGGGTCTCATGATAGATCCACCCAGAGTTGTTGCTGTTGAATTCGTTCTGATAGGAAACACTGCCGCTTTCAGTGGCAGAGTCATACCACTGAATGTAAATGCCTTGATCCCGCATATACTGGAGCATTTCCCGGAAGAGCGGCACATATGATCTGTCAATGTCTTCCTCCTGATTGATGAAGTAGCCGTCAAAGCCGTAAAAGTTCGCCAGCTCCACCAACTTCTTGGCGTAAGGAAACTCGCCATTTTCATCCTGATACAGCCATTCTTCGGTGTACTGAGGCGTTCTGGGAATGAAATACTCGGCCAGGGTGATGACGCCATTCTTATGGGCGGCATTGGTGGCCGCGGCCATGGGGGCAGCGATGATGCCATATTCTTTGTCGGCTGAGCCGATGGCGATGTTCTGAGTGGGTCGGCCACCAGCGCCCACCATATCGGCGTACTGCCAGAACTTAAAAAGGTTATAGGAAAACTCGTCATAGGACATCCCACCGTTCCAGGGCGCTTCATTCACGTCCGTGGAGCGGTAGTTGCCGGAAGAAATGACGTAAAGCTTGGAGTCGTCACTTAGGCCTGGATTGGCCTGCGTGGCGGAGAAAGTGGCATTCCGCTCCTGCAGGGGGACGCTGGCCACCAGTTCCTGCGCGTAGGGGTCAGACGCAGGGTCAAAATTCAGGATGTCTACAAAGCGATAGCCATGGCCCCAGGGCTCAAAGCTGGCGCTGGCCTCCCCTGTTGCCTCTCCGCTGCCAAGAGCTTCGGCGGCATGGACATGGGCCGCAGGAACCAGTCCCAGGCACATGGCCAGAGCCAGAAGAAGAGCCAGGGATTTTCTCCAGCACTGTTTCATTTTCATGTATTTTTCCTCCATCATGCGTTTTACGTTTGTGACCACGGAATCTGCCGCAGAGCAGGACAGTCCGTTTCGCCTCCTTCCTCTCACCGCTCACAAATCCCGGCAAAATCAACAAATTTTCTCCGTCTTTTCACAAGCATTCACACAAAATATACCATATTTCCCCCGCTTAAAATAGTACAGCGTTCTACGCGGATTAGCACAAAATTGTACTTTCCCTCCGGCCGGCTCTTGACGGCAGCCTCACGCCGTGCGAAAATACATACAGAACTTGGATGGGAGGCCACCGTCTATGCCAAAGAATCAAATCTATTATTGGCAGGTCCCCATGCCGGAGTGGGATTTCCCCGTGCGGATCACCGAGCGGACCAATCAAAAAATCGACATCACAACCAGCGACTGGTCCCTGCACTGGCATGAGAGCCTGGAATTTCAGTTGATCCTCCAGGGGGCCATCAGCCTCTCCTGCAATGGTCAAACCGAGACCCTGCACCCCGGCGACGTCTTTTTCGCCAATTGGTGCATTCCCCACCATGCCGTTGGTTTTGCCGATGGCACACACTACTATGTGCTGCAGGTAGACCCCACTTGGTTGCTGGTAGAAGAAGACGATCTACGCCTATCCCGCTACCGAGATATTCTGATGGTTCACTGCACAGCATTTGAATGCTTTGTCCGCCAGGATACGCATATGAGCAGCACCCTCCTTCAGATCATCTCCGCCTATAAAGCTCGGCAATTTGGCTGGGAAATCCAAATCAAGGGGCTTTGCCTGTCTCTACTCAGTCTCCTCTTTAGGAGCCATTGCCATCTGGCTGACGCTTCCGGCACCATCTTCCAATATGACAATTCCCTGCGATATACCAGAAAGGTCCTGAACTACATCGCCCATCACTACGCCGACGCCATCTCCCTGGACCACATCGCCGCAGAGATCGGCCTGACCAAAAGCTACCTCTGCCGCCTGTTTCGGCAGCACACCGGCAGCTCCATTATGAGCTATGTAAACAGGCTGCGCTGTTATCAGGCCATCTACCTCATGGAAACCGGTTCCTCCGTCACCCAGGCTGCTTTGAGCGTTGGATTTAACGACTACAATTACTTTTCCCGGATATTCAAGCGGGTCATCGGATGCCGCCCCTCCGACTCCATGAAACGGGTCAGTGAGGATCTGAAATTTTAAAAAATTCACAGAGGAAGCCGGAGCTTCCCGTAAAAACAGCTCCGGCTCCTTTTTAACGAAGCTGCTTCAGCGCTGCCACTTTCCACTGGCGCGACAGCGCCCTACCTGGCCCTAAGAGTGACAGGTCACAGAGCATTCTGCCGCTGGTGCGTCATGGATGCCGCACCCTACCGCCTTGGGGGCAGAAACTAAAGTAAATGCTGCTGCCCTGGAAATTTCCTCTTCACATCTTGACATTTGCCTTCAATTCGGATAAGATAGACTGGACAATCCAATAGTTCCTGTGGCCACCTGGTGCGCTTTGCGGCTGGGGGGCTGTAACAAGACAATGGGGTGCAAATCCCCGCGCGACCGGCGCTGTAAGTGTCGAGACATCTCCCTCGTTGGCGCAAGCCAGTCATTGGGGCAACCTGAGAAGGCAGAGGGTCCTGTCGCCTGAGACACAAGTCAGAAGACCTACAGGAATGAATTGTTGGCACACCCGCCCCGGGTTCCGGGCAGGTATGCCTTAGTAATGCGCAGGAAAACGGCTGCGGCGAAGTTTCGCCGCAGCTTTTTTTGTGAGAAATCCGGGGCTTTCCCCCTGTCCCGGATTTCCCGGCAGGCCGGTGCGTGTGCGGCGTCCCGGCCCAGGCGCTGTGCGAGCCATGAAAAACCGAAGCGACAACTCACGCGGTGCGGCGCGTGGGAAATCGCTTCGGTTTTTCTTTGGCAAAACAGTGGAAAAATTCCCTCCGATGGGGTATGATGATGCCAAAAGGAGGCTGCTATGGAACGACTTACACGAGAATTTTACACCCGGGACGCCCTGACTGTGGCGCAGGAGCTTCTGGGGAAGGTGCTGGTCCACCGTCTGGAGGGGCAGACCCTGGCGGGTCGGATTGTGGAAGCGGAGGCCTACCAGGGGCCGGAGGACCGGGCGGCCCACTCCTACGCTGGGCGGCGCACGGCCCGGACCGAGGTGATGTTCGGCCCCGGGGGCTTTGCCTATGTATACCTCATCTATGGCATGCACTGCTGTATGAACGTAGTTGCCTCCACCACCGGAAAGCCCCAGGCGGTGCTCCTTCGGGCCGTGGAGCCGGCCCCCTCATGGGGCGGCCTCCTCCGGGAGGCTGCGGGGCCGGGGAAGCTGTGCCAGGCCCTTTCCATTACCCGGGGTTGCTATGGATTGGACCTGTGCGGGGACACGCTGTACCTGCTGGACGACGGCTTCCGACCGGCCTCTGTGGCCCAGTCCCCCCGCATCGGCATCGATTACGCCGGGGAGGCCCGGGACTACCCCTGGCGCTTTTACCTCCCAGGCAATCCCCACGTCTCCGGTGGGAAGAGATTCCACTCACATTTCTGAAAGCAGGGAGCACCATGGAATTTGAAATTCGAAAAAACGTCATGCCGGATCCTGCCGCCCGGCAGAGCTTTGACGCTCTGGCCCGGCAGGTTTTCGGCCTCTCCTTCGAGGGCTGGTACCAAAGCGGCTACTGGACCGAGTCCAACCTGCCCTATACGCTCCTGTCCCAGGAAACCGCCCTGGCCAATGTCTCCGTCAACCGGCTGGAGGTGCTCCTGGACGGCAAGCGCCGCCGGTACATCCAGCTGGGCACCGTCATGACCCGGCCCGACTGCCGGAGACAGGGCCTGGCAAAGCGTCTCATGGAGGAGGTGCTCCGGGATTGGGCAGACCGGTGTGACGGCATGTTTCTTTTTGCCAATGAGACTGTTCTGGACTTTTATCCCAAGTTCGGCTTCCGGCGGGAAATCCAGTACCAATACACCCTGCCCGTCCCCACTGCCCGGGGCGGCCCACGGAAGCTGTCTGTGGACAGCCCACAAGACCTGGCCCTGCTCCGAGCCTGCTACAAACGGGGGAACCCCTTTTCTGCCTTGCAGGTGGTGGAAAACTTCGGGCTGCTCATGTTCTACTGCGGTTCTTTTCTGAAAGACTGCGTCTATTACATCCCGCAGCAGAACGCCGTGGCCGTGGCCCGTCAGGAGGGGCCTGTCCTGCAGTGCATGGACATATTCGGCGGAAGCGACCTGGAGGAGATTCTCTCTCAGACCGCCGCCCCGGGCACGGAGCGGGCCACCCTGGGCTTCACCCCTGCCGGTTCCTCCGCCTGTTGCGCAGAGCCCATTTCCGACGACAGCGACGCCCTCTTTGTTTTGGCAGGAAAAGAGAATCCCTTCTCCCGCCGGCAGCTCCACTTCCCCGACCTGTTCCACACTTGAGCTGATCTCCGGGATCACTGCCTGGAGCGAGTAAAATCTAATTCATTGATGGCCGGTATCTACAAATCATGTCCCTTCACAATGTGTAAACCATGTTGCTCTTGACACACTGTGCGCCCCGGCGGTAGCATGTTCTGGGACCTGCCACGTTTCAGCAAATCCGGACCGGCTTTCAGGCTGGTACGCATTCGCCCGAGTCTCCAGCGCCCTTGGCAGGATTTGCAGCCCGAGGCCGCAGGAAATTGGCTGTACAAGGGATCAAATCTGTGTATAATAAATTATAGCTCCCGCAGCGCCTCTACCAAAGCGGTCTTCCCGGCAGCCTTCTCATCCTTGGCCTTGATGACCCGGGCGGGGACCCCGGCCACCACCGTCTCCGGGGGGACGTCGGCAATGACCACCGCTCCGGCGGCCACCACAGCCCCGCGGCCCACCCGGACCCCCTCCAGGATGACAGCGTTGGCCCCAATGAGCACATCATCTTCGATGACTACCGGCGTTGCGCTGGCGGGCTCAATGACCCCGGCCAGAACCGCGCCGGCCCCCACGTGGCAGTTTTTGCCCACGGTGGCCCGGCCACCCAGGACCGCGCCCATGTCGATCATGGTGCCCTGTCCCACAACGGCCCCGATGTTTAAAATGGCCCCCATCATAATGACAGCCCCGTCACCCAGCTCCACCTGATCCCGGATAATGGCCCCGGGCTCAATGCGGGCGTTGATATTTTTCGTGTCCAGGAGGGGCACAGCGGAATTCCGGGCCTGGTTCTCCACCACCATGTCCAAAATGGCCTCCTTTTGGGCCTCCAGGGCTGGGGCAACCACCTTCCAGTCTCCGAAGATAATCTTGGCATGGGGTCCGGCGGGAAATTCCTTGGCTCCGGGGAAGCTGGTGGGCTCCTTCTCCCAGAGGTAAACCTTCACCGGGGTTTTCTTCTCGGCGCTGCGGATCAGTTCTATGATTTGCTCTGCATTCATCGCGGCATACTCCTTTCAGGGACAAGATTCGTCCCTAGGATACCACGTTTTTTCCAAAAACACAACGGAGGAATGGATATGGATCTCATTTCAGACCGCCGGGCCCTCCACCGGATTCCCGAGCTGGACCGGAATCTGCCGGAAACCCTGAACTACCTGCGGTCTGCCCTGGAGCCCCTTCCCTGTAAGGTGTTCTCCCCGGCGGAAAGCGCCCTGTGCGCCTTTTTTGACTTTGGCCGGGACCACAGCCTGGCCTTCCGGGCAGATATGGACGCCCTGCCGGTTTCCGAAGCCACAGGCCTGCCCTTCGCCTCCTGCCATCCTGGCAAAATGCACGCCTGCGGCCACGACGGCCACATGGCTATCGCCCTGGAGCTGGCCCGGCGGCTGGCCCGGCGGGAAGTCCTCCCCCACAACATGCTTCTGGTTTTCCAGCCTGCGGAGGAAACCACTGGCGGCGCCCAGGCCATTTGCCACAGCGGCGTTTTTGATCAATATCGCACAAAGGCCATCTTTGGCCTACACCTATGGCCGGACCTTCCGGCAGGCGTGCTCGCCTCCATCCCCGGCGGGATGATGTGCCGCTCCTCCGAGGTCACCCTCACAGTTACAGGCCGGAGCGCTCACGTAGCCCGGGCCGGCCTGGGCCGGGACGCCCTGGAGGCCGCCGCCCGGTGGTACCTGGAGGCTCTTTCTCTCGAGGGGCAGCTCCCGCCGGAGGAGCCCCGGCTTTTGAAATTCGGCCGTCTTCAGGCAGGGACGGTGCGCAACGCCCTGGCGGGCTCCGCCCGGCTGGAGGGGACCCTGCGGGCCTTCCGGGACCCGGTGTTTGACCGGCTCCGGGGGGAGCTGGAGGCCCTGGCCCGGGACATCGCCGCCGGCAGCGGCTGCCGCCTGGACCTGTCCTTTTCCGACGGCTACCCGGCTGTGTGGAATCCGCCGGAGCTCTTGGAGCGGGTGGAGGGCATCTGGCCCCTGGCCCGGCTGGACAAGCCCGTCCTCATCACCGAGGATTTCTCCTGGTACCAGCGGTATTTGCCGGGGCTTTTCTTCTTCCTGGGCTGTGGCCCGGCTCCCGCCCTCCACAGTCCGGACTTTCAGTTTGACGAAGGGGTGCTGGCCCGAGGGGCGGACCTCTTTACCCGAATTGGGGAGGAATTGGTATGACCGAGCTCAACCACAAGCTGCGCGGCCTGGCCCTGGGGGGCATTCGCCGCTTCACCACCCTGGCAAAGGAACGGGGAGACTGCATTCTCCTCACCCTGGGGGAGCCGGAATTCGACACTCCCGTTCCCATCCGACAGGCCTGCAAGGACGCCCTGGACCAGGGGCGCACCCACTACACGGAAAACCGGGGAGACCTGGCCCTGCGCCAGGCCATTTCCCAATTTGAACGCCGGAGCCGGGGCCTGGATTACGCTCCGGAGGAGATCCTCGTCACTCTGGGGGCCACGGAGGCCATTTACACCGCCCTCACCGGGGTCCTGAACCCAGGCGATGAGGTGGTCATTCCCACCCCGGCCTTCAGCCTGTACGACACCGTGACCCGCCTGGCCGGGGCCGTGCCGGTGCCGGTGGACACCTCCAAAGACGGCTTCCAGCTTACGGCCTCTTCCCTGGAAGCGGCCCTCACGCCCAAAACCAAAGTCCTGATTCTCAACTCCCCCAATAACCCCACTGGCGTCGTCTACACCCCGGAGCATCTGGCGGCCATCGACCGGATCACCCGGGAGCGGGAGCTGTTTGTACTCTGTGACGACGTGTACTGGGGCCTCAGCCCCTGCCCCACCTTCCCCCAGCTGGCCCATGGGAGGGACCGGATTCTGGCGGTCCAGAGCTTCTCCAAGCCCTACGCCATGACCGGCTGGCGGGTAGGCTACCTCATGGCCCCCCAGGCTGTTCTGGACCGGCTGGCGGTGCTCCACAGCCACGCCGTCACCTGCGCCCCGGCCATGATTCAGGCGGCGTGCCTGGCGGCCCTGGACTGGGACCCGGAGGAAATGGCCCGGGCCTATGAGACCCGCCGGGGTTACATCTGCCGCCGCCTGGAGGCCATGGGCCTGCCCTGCGCCCGGCCGGAAGGGGCCTTCTACGTCTTTCCCTCCATTGGCAGCCGGTCCTCGGAGGACTTTTGCCTCCGCCTCATTCAGGATGCCGGTGTCGCCGCCGTCCCCGGAACTGTCTTCGGCGCAGAGGGGTACGTGCGCATGTCCTACTGCTGCTCCATGGAACATCTGCAGGAGGCCATGGACCGGCTGGAGCGATTTTTGCAGCTGAGCCAATGAGCATTTCCATCATGTGCACCCCCGCTTCGGGGCCTCTGCACGCCATAGAGAAAGGAGAATCCCCATGAAACAAGAGATCTTCAGAGGCATCGCCACCGCCCTGGCCACCCCCATGGAACTGGACGGAGCCATCGATTATGAGGCCTACGGCCGTCTCATTGACTGGCAAATCGACGCCGGCGTGGCAGGTCTCGTGGCCTGTGGCACCACTGGCGAGAGCGCCACCATGACCGAGGCGGAGCACAAGGAGGTCATCCGCTTCACCGTGGAGCGGGCGGCAGGCCGGGTGCCGGTCATCGCCGGTACCGGCAGCAACTGCACCGCCAAGGCCGTTGCCATGACCCAATACGCCTGCTCCGTGGGCGCAGACGCCTGCCTTTTGGTAACCCCCTATTACAACAAGGCCACCCAGGCCGGCCTCATTGCCCACTACACCGCCATTGCAGACGCCTCGGACAAGCCCCTCATCCTCTACAATGTCCCCTCCCGCACCGGCTGCAACCTGCTGCCGGCCACCTGTGCCGCTCTGGCCGATCATCCCCGAATTGCCGCCGTAAAGGAGGCCTCGGGCAACATTGGCCAGATTGTGGAGGTGGCCGCCCTGGCCGGAGACCGGCTCGCCATTTATTCCGGCAACGACGACCATATTGTGCCTGTCCTCTCCATGGGCGGCTCCGGCTGCATCTCCGTGCTGTCCAACGTAGTCCCCCGGGAGGCCCAGGCCCTTTGCCACCGGTTCTTCGCCGGGGATGTGGCAGGGGCGGCCGCCCTGCAGTGCAAGCTTCTGCCTCTGGTGAACGCCCTGTTTTCCGAGGTCAACCCAATCCCCGTGAATGCCGCTCTGGCCGCCATGGGCTTTGGAAAGGGCGGCGTCCGCCTGCCCCTCACCCCCATGGAGGAGAGCCGCCGGGCGGCGCTCCTGGCAGAAATGAGACGTCTGGGGGGCCTGGCATGAAGATCATCATCAATGGCGCCGCAGGAGCCATGGGGTTGGAGCTCCGGCGTCTCCTGGAGGTGCGCTATGCAGATGGAGAGGTGGCCGCTCTGGTAGACTCCAGAGGCGGAGAAAACGTTTACACCGGCTTTTCCCAAGTGCCAGAGGTCCAGGGAACCGTCTTGGATTTCTCCTTCCACACGGCCACCAGAGCCGCCGTGGACTATGCCGTGTCCCACAAGCTTCCCCTGGTGGTGGGGACCACCGGCCACACCGAGGAGGAGCGGGCCCACATTCTGGCCGCTGCCCAGCAGGTTCCCCTCTTTTACTCCGGTAACATGAGCCTGGGGATTGCCGTTCTGTGCCGCCTGGTAAAGGACGCCGTTCGCTTTTTCCCCCAGGCCGACGTGGAAATTCTGGAGGTGCACCACAACCGGAAGGTTGACGCACCCAGCGGCACCGCCCTCATGCTGGCCGAGGCCGTCCGGTCCCAGCGCACGGAGGCCACCGTCCACTGCGGCCGGTCCGGCGCCTGCAAGCGGGTTCCCGGGGAGATCGGCATCTCCTCCGTGCGTCTGGGCAACACCGTGGGCATTCACGAGGTGATGATCTCCACCGGCACCCAGACCCTCACCCTGAAGCACGAGGCCCACGACCGTGTCCTCCTGGCCCAGGGTGCACTGGACGCCGCCGCCTTCCTTCAGGATAAGGCCCCGGGGCTGTACACCATGGAGGATTTGGTAAAATAGCTTTGAGACAGCCAGAGGCATGGAGCAGCGCATATGCGGGGCATGCTGTGGGAGGCACCGTAGCGCGGCCTTCCGGACCCACCGGCGGCAGGATACGCCGTGATCCCCAGCGCTTCGGCGAATCCGGACCTTCTTCTATTCTTCCTGACAGATTGTGAATTTTTGATTTGGCATTGCCGCCCCCACCGGGCCTGGCAAGAGGATAGGTAAATATGATAACAGCAAAATTTGGCGGCACCTCTCTGTGTGACGCCGCACACTTTCAGATGGTCCGAGACATTCTCGCTCTGAAGGAGGAGCGCCGGTTTGTGGTGGTCTCCGCCCCAGGCAAGCGGTTCCCGGAGGATATCAAAATCACAGACCGGCTGTACCGCTGCCACGAGGAGGCCCGGCAGGGTGGGAACGTGGCGGAGGCCTTCGCCCCGGTGGCCAGCCGCTTCCAGGAAATCGCGGCGCAGCTGGGCCTCAGCCTGGACCTGGAGGAGGAGTTCCGGGCCACTCTCTGGGCCATGGAGCGGGGAGCCGGGCAGGACTTCTGCGCCAGCCGGGGAGAATACTTCAGCGCCAGGATCATGGCGGCCCTTCTGAACCTCCCCTTTCTGGATCCGGCTCAATGTATCTTTTTTGATGAGAAGGGGCAATTCGACGGAGAGGCCGCCCAAAAAACCCTGGCTGCCAAGCTCCAGGATCTGCCTGGGGCGGTGATGCCCGGCTTTTACGGCGGCATGCCGGATGGGGCCGTGGCCACCTTCTCCCGGGGCGGCTCTGACATCTCCGGGGCAGTTTTGGCACGGGCCTCTGGATCCAGAGTGTACGAAAACTGGACCGATGTGTCCGGCGTTCTGGCTGCAGACCCCCGGGTCATCGCCGCGCCTCCCCCCATCGCAACCATGACCTATGCTGAGGTCCGGGAGCTGGCCTACCTGGGGGCCACCGTCCTCCACGAGGATGCCATTTACCCGGCCAAGGCCGCCGGGATTCCCATTCACATCTGCAACACCATGGACCCCCAGGCTCCCGGCACCTGGATCGTGGCCCAGGCCACGGAGCCTGCCGGGGCCATCACCGGCCTGGCAGGCCGGCGGGGCTACTCCGCCCTTCAGGTGGAAAAGGAGCGGTCCAACAGCGAGGTGGGTTATTGCCGGAAAATTCTGTCCTGCCTGGAGAAAAACGGCGTGCCATTTGAACACCTGGCCACAGGCATTGGCAGCGTCTGCCTGGTCGCCCAAACGGAGCTCCTGGAGCCCCACCGGCAGCAGCTCCTTTCTGATGTGGAGGCCGCCGTCCACCCGGACAGCCTGCAAATTTGCGACGGCCTTTCCATGATTGCCGTGGTGGGCCGGGGCATGGCGGGGCAGCCTCAGGTGGCCTCCCGGCTCTTTACCGCCGTCAGCCAGGCTGGGGTCAACATCCGCCTCATCGACCAGGGCACCAAGGAGCTGAACATTGTCCTGGGCGTGGACGACGGGGACTATGAGCAAGCTATGCAAGCTATTTTTGACAGCTTTTTCCCAAAAAATTAAGGAGGAACAGAACATATGGAATACCAAAAGTTTGGAAACACCCTGATCGTCCGGCTGGACCGGGGAGAGGAAGTGGTGGACCGGCTCCTGGAGCTGGCCCGCCGGGAGCACATCACCCTGGCGTCAGTGAACGGCCTGGGCGCTGCGGATGAGGTGACGGTGGGCGTTTACTTCCCGGCCACCCAGGAGTACAAATCCAACCAGTTCCAGGGAGAATATGAGATCATCTCTCTCCACGGCACCCTCACCACCCAGGAGGACCAGCCCTATGGTCATTTCCATATGAGCATCGGCGACCAGGAGGGCCGGGTCTTCGGCGGGCACCTGAACCGGGCCGTCATCAGCGCCACCTGCGAGCTGGTGGTCACCCTTCTGGAGGGCCGGGTGGAGCGGAGGATGGACCCGGAAATCGGCCTCAACCTCATGGCGTTTGAGGCATAAGCCGCCCATATGCATAGCCTTCTGTCTTCTGGGAAATACTACAGCCATCCACGAAGAAAGGGAGGTTTTCACATGGATACCCTTGCATTAATTCTTTCCATCATCGGCGCTGTCAACTGGGGGCTGGTGGGGATCTGCCAGTTTGACCTGGTGGCCTGGCTGTTTGGCGGCCAGACAGGTCTGGTCAGCCGCATCATCTACACTCTGGTGGGCCTGGCCGGTCTCTGGTGCGTCAGTCTCTTATTCCGCCGGCACAACCGTGTAGGTGTAGAAGATTGATTCTGTGCAATTTTACGCAGCGGCGGCGTAAAATACACACAAAAACCAACCTGGGGGTGTCTCATTCGTTTTGAGACACCCCCAGGCAATTTTAGAAAAAGCCTTCACTCATGTTGTCATTTCACCCGCACCACACAGGTATAGGTCACGCCCTCGTAGACGCCAGTGACCTCCGTATCACCGGAGCCCACAGCCGTGACGGTGTTGCCGTCTACGGTGCAGACGCTGACGTCCCCAGGGGACCAGGCCACGTCCAGGGCCTGGCCATTGGCCTGCCGCAACAGCAGGGTAAAGCTCTCGCCCACTTCCAATGTCACATCGGTATGGCTGATGACGGCTTCGCCCTCTTCCGTGTCCTCAAATCTGCAGCGTACCACGCAGGTGAGGGTCTGGTCCTCATAGACAGCTTGAATCTCCGTGGTGCCAGGGCCCACAGCTGTGACCACACCGTTTTCCACTGTGGCCACCGTCTCGTCTTCGCTGGACCACTGGAGCCGGCTTCCCGGCAGGCTCCCGGCAGTCAGGCGGGCGGTCTCTCCCTTCTGGAAGAGAGTGATGTCGGTAGAGCTGAGGCTCAGCTGGCCCACTGGTCCGGTGGATTCCTCCGGTTCGCCGGTGGATTCCTCTGGTTCGCCGGTAGATTCCTCCGGCCCATCTGTGGAAGGCTCCGGCGCGGTGCTCTCCCCAGGGGTAAAGGCGCAGGTGACAGTACATACGGCGCTGGCCTGACCGCAGGTCACGGTGATGACCGCTTGGCCGGGCCCCACCGCCTCCACCATCCCCTCCGGAGACACCGTAGCAACGGCAGGCTTGTCAGAGACAAACCGGAGCGCCTCCGTGGCGTCCGACGGAGTCTTGGTCACATGGAGGGCCTGGCTCTGCCCCTGGGCCGTGAGGGTCAGAGATGTCTCCATGGCAAGGCCCGTGCAGGACACAGCGCTACTGGAGGGGGGGACCGACACAGCCGGCTCCTTGGAGCTTCCCAGGTAGGGGCTCAAAATCCGGTAACCGCCGTACAGCAGCGCACCGGCAGCCAGTAAGCCCAGCACAATGCAGATGGTCTTATCCTTCCGGGAGACAGTCCCGGCAAAGTGGCCCTTAGAAGACCCGCTCCGGGAGTCGGAGGACGCTTTCTTAGGTGGATTCGCCTGTTCCGGCGGCTGGGCTTTGGCCTTTTTCAGGGGAATTTCCGGGACCGGAATGGTGGGTTCCTTGGAAGCCTCCGGCCGCTTTGGCGCATCCGGCTTCTCCTGCGGTTCTTCACATGGCTTGGTATTTTCCGGCGAATAAGGATTGCCGCAGATGGGGCATGCGCCCTTTTCCGCAGCGTAAATGGTGCCGCAATATTCGCATATAACTTTACTCAAACGTGATCCCTCCGTTACGCTGTGCACTGTTTTCAGAATCGGCTCGACCATATCATACCATTTTCCCGTCCATAAAACAACTACAATCCTGTTGCTTTTTTCGGTTTTTTCGCTTATGATATCAGGTAGTCAAAGGAGGCGATGAATTTGGCGGATGCAAAAACCGTATCTCCCCTGCTGGACGATTTCTCCTTAGGGAGCCCCTTCAGCAGCCACAATGGCATCATTTGCTGCCCTGCGATTCATGCCGTCACGAAAGAAAAATTCATTCTAAAGCAGGTCTCTGTTCCGGAGTCTCAGACCCAGGTGAACGCCATGCTACTCACCGGCGCCTGTGCCGACCAGACTGCCGCCCAGAGCTATTACGAAGATGTGACCCACGGTCTGGAGGAGGAAATCCGCCTGTTGGAGCGGCTGGCTCAGACCCGGGGCTTTGCCCCCTTCTACAGCCACCAGTCCACCCCCAAAGCAAATGGGGAGGTAGGTATGGACCTGTGGGTCCTCAGTCCATACCGGACTACCCTGTCTGCCTACGCCCGGCGCAACGCCATGACCCATCTGAACGCCGTGAACCTGGGCATCGATTTGTGCGCCGCCCTGACCCTCAGCCGGAAGGCCGGGTATCTTTATCAAAATTTGAAACCGGACAACATCTTTGTCACTTCCCAGCGTCAGTTTCAGCTGGGTGACTTCGGCTTCCTCCCTTTGGAGGACCTACCGTACGCCACCTTCCCCGCCAAATACCGGGGGCCCTTTGCCGCGCCGGAGCTGTTTGACGATTTTGGAGAGATGAATGCCACCATTGATCTTTACGCCCTGGGCATGGTCCTTTATCTGGTATACAATGGTGGGCAAGGTCCCTTTGCGGAGTCGCAGGAAGGGGCAGAGGCTCGCCGCCTGAAGGGGGGAGCCCTGCCGCCCCCCGCCTATGCAGACTACGAAATGGCGGCCATCATTTTGAAGGCAGCCGCTTTCCGCCCCGAGGACCGGTGGCAGAGCCCGGAGGCCATGGGGCAGGCGCTGGTGAGCTACATGCAGCGCAATCCGGTGAACGATTCCGTCATTGCCGCGCCCATTGTGACCGCCCCCACCCTGGACGCAGAGGCCGCCGCCCTGGACGCCCGGGCAGAGGCGGCCCAGCCGGAGCCTGAACCGGAGCCGTCGGTCGAAGCGCCGGGTTCGGAGCCTGAACCCCAGCCTGCTCCCTCCCCCGTCCCGGAGCCCCAACCGGAGCCCATGGAGCCGGCAGATGCGCCGCCTTCCCCAGAAGTCCAGGAAGCTCCAGAGGCGCCGGTGCAGGAGGAGCCGCCTGTCCAAGAAGAGGCGCCGGATGAAACCCTGCCCCAGGAGAAGGATCAGGACCCCGAAGCAGAGGTTGAGGTTACAGATCCGGAGCTTGCGGAGATTCTCTCCCGGGCCCAGGTGCTCCTGGATTCGTCTGCCGGGGAAGCTCCTGCCTCTACACCGGCCGTACCGGCCCAGCCGGAGCAGACACCGGCCCCAACGGAGCAGGTCTCACCTCCCCAGGAAGCACCGGAAGCGCCAGCTGAGCAGACGCAGGAAGCCGGGGAGCCCGCTCCTCGCCGGTCCGTAAAGGGTCTCATCATCTTCCTGTCCGTTCTTCTGGTCCTGGCCGCCCTGGCCGTAGGCGCCTATTACTATTACATTCGCTACTACTGCGTCCCAATCCAGCAGCTGGAGGTGGTAAACGGTACGCTGGATAGCTTCCAGATTCGACTCGCCACCGATGCAGATCCCAGCCTCCTGCACCTCACCTGCCAGGATACTTATGGCAACACCTACGAAGCGCCCCTGTCCGACGGGACTGCCACCTTTACGGGGCTGAGTCCCAACACCCAATACACCGTGACCCTATCCATCGACGGCTTTCACAAGCTCACCGGTCCGGTCCGGGCCACCTACGCCACCGGAGCCGAAACCAAGATTGTAAATTTCACCGGCGTCACCGGTCCGGAGGACGGCTCGGTCATCCTGAGCTTCACCGCCGACGGGCCCAAGCCGGACAGCTGGACCCTCCACTACAGCGCCGAGGGCGAGGAGCCTCAGACTCGCACCTTCTCCGGCCAGAATGTCACCGTCACCGGTCTCACCATGGGCAAAACCTATACCTTCCAGCTCACGGCAGAGCAGGATTTCTATCTCACCGGCAACAGCCTCACCTACACCGTTGGTCCGGCCGTGGTCGCCCAGAACCTCCGGGTCAGCAGCCACACCGGCAGCGCCCTCACCTTAACCTGGGATCAGCCGGAGACGCCTGTAGCCAGCTGGACCGTCCGATGCTACGACTCCGGCAGCTTTGATGAAACCACCACCGTCACCGGCTGCACCGCTACCATAGAGGGCGTGAATCCGGACACCGCCTACACCGTAGAGGTCACGGCGGCGGGTATGAGCCAAAACGCCTGGATTGCCATTACGGCAAATCCGGTTTCCATTACAGACTGCGCCATCCAGGCAGATGATCTCAGTCAAATTCTCCTCTCCTGGACCTTTGCAGGCGATGCGCCGGAGGGCGGATGGGTTCTCCTGTACTCCTACGGCAACAGCGAGGAGACCACAGAGGCCATTCAGACGGAAGAGCCTGCCGCTGTGATCTCCACGGTGCTCCCCAACACGACCTACACCTTCTCCATCCAGGCAGCCGGAGGCGCCACGGTGCTGAATGGCGCCTATACTGTCACCACGCCGGAAGCCACCTCTTTCTCCCAGTATGGCCTGACCCCGGACCAGGTGTTCATGGCTACCTTCCCCACTCCAGAGGACCCGGATTGGGCCACCAAGGACCTGGTGCCGGAGGAGCAGACCACCCAATTTACCACCGGCAGCTCCATCGCCTTTGTCCTGGAGGCCACACAGGGCGTGACCTCCAGCGATGAGGAGGTGGAAGCCCTCATCGTTGTGCGGGATGCCCAAGGAGTCCCGGTGGACTACTACACCGGCTCAGCCCAATGGCACACCATGTGGACCGGCAGCAAATACCTGGGCCAGCTGGAGCGGACGCCTCAGACCCCCGGGGATTACCAGCTGGAAGTCTATTTCAACCGGCAGCTGGTTCGGTCCATGACCTTTACCATCACCCAGTAAAGCGTCCGCGCTTGCCCCAGTGGTACCATGTGCATGCACAGAAGGTAAGCGCATAGGGGCGCTGCAGGGGGTGGACCGTAGGTTTCATCTGCCCTCAAGGCGGTAGGGCGAGTCTGCGCCATATTTTCTGGAAATTTTTTAAAATTCGCTTCTTTTCCCCCACTTCTGCACATACTAAGGGCGGAAGGAGGCGTATGGAAATGAAAGGCTATTCGTTTGCGATCACCATGGGGCTGGGCGCTGCGGTAGGCGCGGTGGCAGTCCTTATGATGCCCCGGCAGAATCCCGGGACTGCGGCACCTGCCGGAGCCTGGTGCTCAACGGCTGACAAGGCAGCTGCCAATGTGGAAGACGCCGTCTGTCAGGCTGCATCCAAAATCGCTCAGTAAGAACCCATCGGGGGAGCCCTCCACACGAGAGGGCTCCCCCGGTATTTTGGATTGTCTGCCCAGGCGCCAGATTGCCGCTTCCTCAGTCGCCCTCACCCTGTCGGTAAAAATCCAGCATATGCTGGAACACTGCCTCAATGAATGTGAAATTGGCCCGGTAGAAATACCGGTCGCCCCGGAGCTCCTTGACCAGGAGGCCTGCATTGGTCAGGCTGTTCAAGTTGCGAAAGATCGTGCCCGGATTCAGCCCCAGCTGGGCCGTTAGATCCCGCATGGACATGGCCCGGTTTGTCACAGCCTGGATCATATCCGACCGGCTTTTATCACCCAGGAGGTGGAACGCAGCAAACTCCCGCTCATTGAGGCGGCCCTGTTCAAAGCCGGGCTGCAGGGTGGGCAACAGCGCAACGCCCAAATGCATCCAAAAGCTGTCCTGCTCGGAATACCCATGGCCCACCGCACAGTGGGCATCCAGGTACCTGAGGACAAATCCCGCACAGTCAATGGGATGCTCCGGCACCATCCCGGTCCGTTTGTCCAAAAAATCCTCCACCATATTCTCCTGAAAAAACGTCTGCCACATCTGCTGCAGGCCCTGGGCGTTGGAGACATAAGGCTCCAGCAGAGGCCGCAGCTCCCGGGCCACTGGCTCCACCATCCCACGAAGCTGCTCCATTCGGTACGTGTAGTCGGAAAAGGTCTCCAACAGGGCCAGGCAAAAGTCCTCCTCAATGGGGAGCTTTTTCAGCTCCTCCGCCAAAAAAGCAGACTTTCCCTCCGGGTGTTTGGACACATCGATGGTGAAGCGGTTGATCGCCCGGACGACAAAGGGACCCCGGCGCATACGCTCCCATCTGGCGCACATGGCCTCTATCTGGCTGGGAATATCCAGGGCATGCATGTCAACGAGGGCATACACCATGCAAAACGCCAGGCAGGTATACTGGTTCGGCTCGTCTAAAATGGGTCGCCGGGCAAAGTACCGGTGCAAATCCGGATCTTGGGGGTCCAAATTTGCACACACAGCCCCCATAATCCCAGCAAGCTCCCCCTCCGGGATACAATAAGTCCCTTTTGCCGTCAACCGTTCCGCCGGGATGTCATTGACAAACGCATAGAGCAGCTCCACCGTTTCATACAGCATACAGGGTTCTCTCTCAATTCTCAGCTCCATATGGGACTCCTTCGTTCATTTGGCGTTCGCCTGGCACCGTGCCCATTTAGGCGTTGTTTTCATTATACCAGCTTTTTCCCCACAATCAAGACGGCAAAACCACAAACGCGGGGCTACAGCATTTCCTTTTTCTGTCCTGTTTTCCCACCCACGGAAATCAATTTTCAAATTACGAGAACTATGCTATACTGAAGGGCATGGAC
>ENA-ORVG01001455-ORVG01001455.1-human-gut-metagenome-genome-assembly--contig:-NODE-1455-length-27899-cov-12.070572_pt1 | contig 27899 bp, 22 predicted proteins | sample MGYA00242091_ERZ509233 | MGnify/ENA primary metagenome ERZ509233 (study PRJEB26280, sample SAMEA2338840) | human gut metagenome | biome: human gut; feature: human-associated habitat; material: faeces... | reverse complement strand
TACCTACACCGCCTGCATGCCGCCGTAATCAGCGCTGCTACGATTGCCTCCGGGATGCCGTTGGTCGCAATGATGCCCAAGATAGTAGCATAAATCACATCCGCTGCAATCCCTTTGACCGCAGCCCAGCTTTCCCCAAAGAAGAGGTAAATCATGTTCATCACCAGCAGCGTGTTGACCATCGAACCGACAAAGCCCGACACCGTCAGACAGGCTGCATCGCTTTTGACCAGCTTCTTCATTCCCTTGTACACAAAGTAGGGGGCAACACCCACCAAACTGCGGGGAACAAAGCAGATAACAAGACTCCAGCCGTTGCCGCCGATTTCTCCCAGCGAGTAGAAGGGACTGAAAACAAAGGAGGTCGGGTTTGGAGTGAAAGTGTTGACAAGCAGGCTGGTCAAGCCGAACAAGCCGCCCAGGGCAGCTCCTTTTTTCCAACCCAGCAAAATCGAGCCCAAGATGACAGGGATGTGGATGGTGGTCGGACGGAGGACGCCTAAGGGCAGATAACCCAGCGGTGTCATCGCCAGCACGACAATAATCCCTGCAAACAGTGCCAGTTTTACCATTTCCTGTGTCTTTTTGGTTGCCTGATTCATATTCAATTCTTCCTTTCGCTGACGTTCTTCCCTGTTGGCACCGCCGGCGGAGCCGCAGACTTCGTCGGTGCTCCAGAAGATACGTCGCAAATAAAATTTTTAAACAGCTCAATTATATAGTATCCTTTGGCGGATTGCAAGAGCCGATGAAGGAAAAATTGCAGCACCCTCTGCAAAAGGGATAGCACAGCAGCAGCTTTTGCGGTATAATAAAATAAATGAAGCACGAAAGGAGCTGGTATCTATGTCAGAACGCTATCAAGTCAAGGTGATTGCCCGGATGCACAGCCTGTTTCCCACCAAATTCGGCATCCCGCGTCAGAGCGGTCTGGTCGAGCAGCTGCACTCGCTGGTCGTCTTTGAACCGGAATACCGCGACCCGCAGGCGCTGCGCGGTATCGAGGAATTTTCTCACCTGTGGCTGATCTGGCAGTTTTCCCAGGCGGTCCGCGAGGACTGGTCCCCCACTGTGCGTCCACCCAAACTGGGCGGCAACCGCCGGATGGGTGTCTTTGCTACCCGCTCTCCCTTCCGTCCCAATGCCATCGGGCTTTCCTCGGTCAAGCTGGAGGGGATTGAAAAGCACCCGCAGTACGGTATGGTGCTGCGGGTGTCGGGTGCGGATTTGATGGACGGCACACCGATTTTGGACATCAAGCCCTATCTTCCCTTCACCGACAGCCATCCGCAGGCAACGGGCGGCTTTACCGACGGACTGCATCTTCAGCCGCTCAAGGTCGTCATCCCGGAGGACTTAAAGCAAACTATCCCCGCCGACCAGCTCGATGCACTGACCGGTGTGCTGGAGCAGGACCCACGTCCCTCCTATCAGGATGACCCGCAGCGGGTGTACGGCTTTTTCTTTGGCAATCTGGAAATCAGTTTCACCGTCAGCGAAGGCACCCTCACCGTCTGCAAGGTGGAGGTCAAACGGTAAATCCGAACAGCAAAAAAGGAACGCACCGCGGTGCGTTCCTTTTTCTTTACAGCGAAAGGAATCGGTCCACGTTGGCGATGGATTTGTCGGTCAAACGGATGATTGCCTGATAGGAGCCGCCCGAAAATCCGCCAAAGCAGCTGACGTTTTCAAATTCGCGCAGCGACTGGTCGCCCAACGCCATGTTGTTGTCGCAGAAATAGTAGTTGTCCCCGTGAGCCAGCCATTTTTTCAGCGCATCCAAATCGCTTGCCGGAGTCAGACCGGTGTTGAAGAGGATTTTGTGGTTGCCAAACGCCTCGAATTCCGACTGGTGCAGCAGGGTAACAAATTTATTCAGACAGGTGCATACACAGATGTTCTTTTTCAGCAGCTCTTCCAGCGGCAGATATTTCACACCCTGCTCTTCGATGTCCGGCTTGCGGCTGCGGTTGTAGTAGGTCAAATCCGCTCCAAAAAATTGCAGTGCGCGGGTAACGACCCGTCCGGTCGCACCCATGCCGATGATTCCCACCGGTACACCGGTCAGCTCCAGCGGATGATCTCCCCAACGCTTTCCATTAAAGCCGTTGAGCAGGCTAATCAGCTGAGAAACAACATATTCCCCGACCCCGATGTCTCCATAATCGGACACACCATAGACGGTGATGCCGTGCTCGCGGGCACAGCGAATGTCTACACTGGCGCTGCTCTCATCGTACAGACTACAGCACATTCCGATATAGCGCAGCTTTGGGCAATGCTCGATGATGTTTGCCGTAATTTGCGTGGACAGGTTGACCAGGATTCCGTCGGCATCCTTGGCTCTGCGGATAACCTCCTCCTCGCTGGAAGGAACATCGTCATAAAAGACATATTCCTTTGCACGTTTGGCAAATTCCTCGTTTGCTCCTGTAAAGAGGTTGAGCGCTTCTACAGCAACCAGTTTCTCGAACTTTTTGTCTGACATAAAAATACACCTCACTTTTATTTATATAAACAACTCTGATTATCTCCAAAAAGCCCGGAAATACGGGCATTTCACGGGATATAAGAACTGAATTTACTACCGATTTACTACTTTCGGATTGAGCTTTGACACGCTTCTGCCTCCCGTGAAGCCCACCGCCCAAATAGTGACACATCGAAAATCGAATACGACACCGCAGATGGCGGCGTTCTCTTTTCCCCTTTGGGGAGATCAGGACGCCGCTTTTTTTGCGCCCAAAAGCAGAAAGGAGGCGACCGCCTATGTACTTTACTTCCGGCAGCGACCGGGCCTTTGAACAGCTCATGCAGACGAGGCCGGGAGCAGACCACTTTGACAACGGCGAGGCCGGAGCGCCGGAGGACTGCGGCACCTGCCGTTTCTACCGCCCGCACTGGAAGTACCAGTTTTGTGTGTATGAGGAATGTCCCTACCAGCCGGGCAAGCTCACCGCCCTTGACGGCGCGGTGAAATTTCAAGTGAAAGGAGTGGACGACGAGATGGCAGTTTTTCGAGTGGAGAAAAACCGGGGCTACACGGTGATGTCCAACCACCACCTGCGGAACAAGGACTTGTCCCTGAAAGCCAAGGGGCTGCTGTCACAAATGCTGTCCTTGCCAGAGGATTGGGACTTTACGCTGAAAGGCTTGTCCCTTATCAACCGGGAGCAGATCGACGCGATCCGGGCGGCAGTTAAGGAGCTGGAACAGGCGGGCTATATCGTGCGTTCCCGTGAGCGTGACAGCCAAGGTCGCCTGCGCGGGGCGGATTACATCATTTACGAACAGCCCCAGCCTGTGCCGGATTCACCTACATTGGAAAATCCAACATTGGATAATCCAACGCAGGAAAAGCCTACGCAGGAAAAACCAACGCAATTAAATAAAGATAGATCAAGTAAAGAGAAATCAATTACGGATGGATTAAATACCGATTCCATTCCTATCCTTTCCCCTCCCTCTCCTTTGGGGGAAGAAGCGGCTGCGCCGCCGGAACGGAAAGGAACGGGAGCGAAATCACAGAGCGCCGTAGAGATTTACCGGGAGATCATCAAGGACAACATCGAGTATGAACACCTTTGCCAGTACGCCAAGGGGATTGACCGGGATATGCTGGACGAGATCGTGGACTTGCTGGTGGAAACCGTATGCAGCGCCCGAAAGACCATCCGCATTGCCGGGGACGATTACCCCGCCGAGCTGGTGAAATCCAAGCTGATGAAACTGAACAGCTCTCACATTGAGTTTGTCTTTGACTGTATCAGCAAAAACACCACGGAAATACGGAACATCAAAAAATACCTGCTGGCGGTTCTGTTCAACGCCCCAAGCACCATCAACGGCTATTACACGGCGCTGGTGGCCCATGACATGAACACAGGCAGTTGGGGAAAACCGTAATGATTTTGTGACGACGAGAAAGGAGGACGGCCCTATGAAACAGGGTGCTTTGATTTTTGACGAGCAGACAGACCGCTACGACATCCGCTTTGACCTTGCGGACTATTACGGCGGCCTGCACTGCGGAGAAACTTTTGATGTGATGGTGGGCGGCAGATGGAGGCCGACCCGCATTGAAATGGCCGAGAACTGGTATCTGGTGGGAATCCATGCCGACGACCTCTCCGGCCTGCGGGTGCGGATTTAAGCCATCCGCCTGCCTGCTGACTTTCCAAAGGAGGGATAGCAGTTGCAGGAAGAAGTTGACCAGAAAACCATAGCGTTAGCGGTTAAGACGGGCAAGCTCACCGCCCAAGTGCTGCAAGCGGCCATCCGAAAATATCTGGCCGCCCGGCAGAAAGGGACGGGCAAGGTCCATCACGGCCAGCAGAGCTTACGGCAGCTCAAAAAGGACGGTTCCGCCCTGTCCAACATTGAGATCACCGACGCCAACATTGGCCTGTTTAAGCCCTGCGCCAAGAAATACGACATTGATTTTACCCTGCGGAAAGACCGCACCACCCATCCGCCCCGGTATATCGTGATCTTCAAATCCAAGCAGGCGGACAATCTGGAACAGGCGTTTAAGGAGTTTACGGCCAAGAAGCTCAAACAGCAGGAACGCCCCTCCATCCGAAAAACCCTTGCCGTACTGAAAGAAAAGGCAGCGGCCAGAAGCAGCCAGCAGGCCAAGGAGAAAATCAAGGAAAGGGGGCTGTCACGATGAAACCGGAAATGAAAAAGCTGATAATCGCCAACCTGCCCTACCTGCTGTTTGTTTACCTGTTCGGCAAGCTGGGACAGACCTACCGGCTCGCGGCTGGGGCGGACTTTTCGGAAAAACTATTGCACCTTGCGGACGGCTTTTCCCTTGCCTTTGAAAGCGCCGCCCCCAGCTTCCACCTGTTCGATCTGGCGGTGGGCGTGGCCGGTGCGGTGGCATTGCGGCTGATGGTGTACTGCAAGAGCAAGAACGCCAAGAAATACCGCCGGGGCGTCGAGTACGGCAGCGCCCGTTGGGGAGGCCCCAAAGATATAGCCCCGTACATCGACCCGGTGTTTGACAACAACATCCTCTTGACCCAGACGGAACGCCTCACCATGAACAACCGCCCCAAAGACCCCAAGACCGCCCGGAACAAAAATGTGCTGGTAATCGGCGGTTCCGGCAGCGGCAAGACGAGATTTTTTGTGAAGCCCAACCTCATGCAGTGCGTGTCCAAGGACTACCCGACTTCATTCGTGATTACCGACCCGAAAGGAAGTCTGATCGGCGAGGTGGGCCAGCTCCTTGTGCGGTGCGGCTACCGGGTAAAAGTGCTGAATACCATTAACTTTTCCAAGAGTATGCGCTACAACCCGTTTCGCTACATCCATTCGGAAAAGGACATTTTGAAGCTGGTAAACACGCTGATCTGCAACACCAAGGGCGAGGGTGAAAAGAGCGCCGAGGATTTTTGGATCAAATCGGAACGCCTTTTGTATTCGGCCCTCATTGGCTATATCTGGTACGAAGCGCCGGACGAGGAAATGAATTTCACCACGCTTCTTGAAATGATAAACGCCAGCGAAGCCCGCGAGGATGACCCGGAATTTCAATCCCCGGTAGACCAGATGTTTGAACGGCTGGAAGAAAAAGACCCAGAACATTTTGCGGTGCGCCAGTACCGTAAATTCCTGCTGTCGGCGGGCAAGACCCGCAGCTCCATCTTGATAAGCTGCGGAGCCAGATTAGCGCCCTTTGACATCCGGGAGGTGCGGGAGCTGATGGAGGACGACGAACTGGAACTTGACACCATCGGGGACAAAAAAACGGCCCTGTTCCTGATTATGTCGGACACGGACACGACCTTTAATTTCATTCTGGCAATGGTACAAAGCCAGCTTATTAACCTGTTGTGCGACCGGGCCGATGACAAATACGGCGGGCGGCTGCCTGTCCATGTACGGCTGATTTTAGACGAGTTCGCCAACATCGGCCAGATTCCAAACTTTGATAAGCTGATCGCCACCATCCGAAGCCGGGAAATCTCGGCTTCTATTATTTTACAGAGCCAGTCACAGTTAAAGGCCATCTACAAGGACGCTGCGGAAATCATTTCCGACAACTGCGACTGTACGCTGTTTTTGAGTGGCCGGGGCAAGAACGCCAAGGAGATCGCGGAGGTGCTGGGCAAGGAAACCATTGACAGCTACAACCAGAGCGAGAACCGGGGCGCGCAGACCTCCCACGGACTGAACTACCAAAAACTCGGAAAGGAGCTGATGAGCCAAGACGAAATTGCAACGATGGACGGAGGCAAGTGTATTTTGCAGGTGCGCGGCGTGAGGCCGTTTTTCAGTGAGAAATACGACATCACCCGCCACCCCCGCTATCAATACCTCTCGGACGCTGACAAAAAGAATACCTTTGATGTGGACAGCTACCTGTCGTCCCTGCGCCGGAAAAAGCGGCGCGTGATAACGGAGGACGAACCCTTTGACCTCTACGACATTGAGCTGTCGGATGAAGATTTTGCCGCAGAATAAAGCGGTCATAGAGAAAGGAGCGTGACCGATGGGACACTCGGACGAATGGACATTTGCGGATTATTTCAGGTATGAGCAGGAAATCTACCGGGCGATCATTTCCGCTGCGGTGCTGTGCCAGTGGATTGCGGAACATGATACCCCGCCCACGGACGGGGAAGCCGAAGAACTTGCAAGGGAAATAGACCGCAGACTGTGTGAAGCATGGGGCGAAATTTTTCGCTGGCTGTGCTGGAATGGCGGGACGGCCAGTAACTCCGGGCCGTCTGCGGATTGTGAGGCTGCCGCTGTGTACGGCGGCTTTTTTGCACCCAAACACCATCACAATCTGAATTTATGGAGGTAAATTTATGGAATTTTTCAATAGTGCAGTTGATACTTTGCAGACCATCGTTGTGGGCCTCGGCGGCGCGCTTTGCGTATGGGGCGGCGTCAATCTTTTGGAGGGATACGGGGCGGACAACCCGGCAAGCAAGTCACAGGGAATCAAGCAGCTTGTCGCCGGAGGTGGCGTTGCCCTCATCGGCATGACCCTTGTTCCGCTGCTGTCCGGGCTGCTGGGATAACCCCATGCGTGTTAGAAAACCCTCCGCGCCCTCTCTAACCGGGGAGGGCGCGGGAAAGGAGGTGTCCCCACATGATCGGTGATTTAATCGGGGAATGGATCAAAGGAATCCTGATCGACGGTATCATGGGCAACCTGTCCGGCCTGTTTAACACGGTCAATACCAAAGTCGGGGAAATCGCGTCGGATGTGGGCAGTACCCCGCAGGACTGGAACGGCGGCATTTTCTCCATGCTGCAAAACCTGTCCGAAACGGTGATCGTCCCCATTGCGGCGGCGATTCTCGCCCTTGTGATGTGCTATGAGCTAATTGACATGATCGTGGAAAAGAACAATATGCACGACTTCGACAGCTCCATGTTCTTCCGCTGGATTTTCAAAAGCGCCTTTGCCATCCTCATTGTAACGAACACATGGAATATCGTCATGGGCGTATTTGACGCCACCCAGCAGGTCGTCAACCAGAGCGCCGGAGTGATTATCGGAGATACCAGCATTGATTTTGACACGCTGCTTCCTGATCTGGAAAGCCGCCTTGAAGCAATGGACATCGGGCCGCTTCTCGGCCTGTGGTTCCAGACCCTTGTTGTGGGGCTGACGATGAACATTCTTTCCATCTGCATTTTCCTTGTGACCTATGGAAGAATGATTGAAATTTACGCCGTGACCGCATTGGGGCCGATCCCCCTTGCCACGCTGGGCAATGCAGAGTGGCGCGGCATGGGCCAGAACTACTTGAAATCCCTGCTTGCGCTGGGCTTCCAAGCCTTTTTAATCATGGTGGTTGTCGGGATTTATGCGGTGCTGATCCAGCAGATCGGAACCGCCGACGACATATCCGGCGCAATCTGGGGCTGTATGGGCTATACCGTTTTGCTTTGCTTCTGTCTGTTCAAGACCGGCAGCATATCGAAAGCCGTATTTACCGCACATTGACAGACAGGAGGAATACCAACCATCGAGGAAACACAAAAGAAAACCTACAACATCCTTTACGCTGACCCACCGTGGCGATATGAGTGCAAACGGACAGGGGCGGCGGAACATCACTATCCCACCATGAGCATTGACGAGCTGTGCGCCCTGCCGGTGGAAACGCTGGCGGAAAAAGACTGCCTCTTGTTTTTGTGGGCGACTTTCCCCCAGCTCCCGGAGGCGCTGCGTCTGATTAAGGCGTGGGGCTTTTCCTTTAAGACCGTGGCCTTTGTCTGGCTGAAATTGAACCGCAAAAGCCCCACATGGTTTTACGGGCTGGGCTATTGGACGAGAGGAAACGCGGAAATCTGCCTGCTTGCCAAGCGGGGCCATCCCAAGCGTTACTCCAAAAGCGTCCATCAGTTTATCATTTCCCCGGTGGAGGAACACAGCAAGAAACCAGACATTACCCGCGAGAAAATCATAGCCCTTGCGGGCGACCTGCCCCGCGCAGAACTGTTTGCCAGACAGAAAACCCCCGGCTGGGATGTGTGGGGCAATGAAGTGGACAGCGATTTTTCCCTGTCCGTACCAGAAACGAGGTGACTTTTTATGGCTTATGTAACTGTCCCCAAGGATTTAACCAAGGTCAAATCCAAGGTAGTATTCGGGCTGACGAAACGCCAGCTCATTTGTTTTGGCGGTGCGCTGCTTATTGGCGTCCCGCTTTTCTTTTTGATCCGGGGCCGCGTCCCGACCAGCGCGGCGGCGCTCATTATGGTGTTCGCCATGCTGCCGGGCTTTCTGCTGGCCCTTTACGAAAAACACGGCCAGCCCCTTGAAGTGGTGGTGCGCCAGATCGTAGAGTGCTGCTTCATCCATCCCAAGGAGAGGCCCTACCAGACCAACAACGCTTATACCGCCCTTGTGCGGCAATCCCAAATGGAAAAGGAGGTCAACGCCATTGTCCAAAAAGCAAAAGAACGAAACGAGCGCAAAAGCGCCGGTCAAGCTCACCCGCGCCGAAAAGAAAGAGATTCAGGCCGTCATCCGAAAGTATAAGGGCGACGGCAAGCCCCATTCGGCACAGGCCAGTATTCCCTATGAAGCCATGTATCAGGACGGCGTGTGCCGGGTGACGCCCCGCACCTTTTCCAAGTGCATTGAGTTTACGGACATCAGCTACCAACTGGCGCAGGCGGACACCAAGACCGCCATCTTTGAAAACCTGTGCGACCTCTACAACTATCTGGACGCCTCCATTCATGTGCAGTTTTCCTTTATCAACCGCAAGATCGACCCCAAGCAGTACGCCAAGAGCTTTGAAATCCGGGCGCAGGGGGACGACTTCGACGACATCCGCAGCGAGTATTCCGACATTTTGCAAGACCAGCTTGTGAACGGGAACAACGGCCTGATGAAGCGGAAATTTATGACCTATACCATCGAGGCGGACAGCCTGAAAATGGCCCGCGCCAGACTGCGCCGGATCGAAACCGACCTTTTGGGCTATTTCAAGAGCATGGGGGCCTCTGCGTGGGGACTGGACGCCAAGCAGCGGCTGGAAGTCATGCACAGCATTTTCCACCCGGACGGGGAACCGTTCTCCTTTGACTGGAAGTGGCTTGCCCCGTCGGGGCTTTCCACCAAGGACTTTATCGCCCCGTCCTCGTTCCGCTTCGGCAATGCCCGGATGTTCGGGCTGGGCGGCAAATACGGGGCGGTGAGCTTTCTGCAAATCCTCTCCCCGGAGCTGTCGGATGAAATGCTGGCCGACTTCCTCAACACGGAAAACGGCATTGTAGTGAACCTCCATGTGCAGGCCATCGACCAGAGCGACGCCATTAAGACGGTCAAGCGCAAGATCACCGACCTTGACGCCATGAAGATTCAGGAACAGAAACGGGCTGTCCGCAGCGGTTACGACATGGGTGCGACACGTTCCTTGATAACTGCATAAGCAGGAAACAAGGCATATACAAAACTTTTGTATAGAGAACTGATATTCCAAAGAGTGGAATGAGGGGGTAACGCCCCAAAACGCTCTCCTTAATACTCCTACATGCTGTGCAACTGCTGAAATGCACAGTATGAAGCTAGGTGAAGTCGGCAGAGAGATACCGTAAGGCATGAAAATGCCACGAAAGCTGTCCAGCGGTGGGCGGTGTATCCTATATGCCGGAGGTCTATAAAATATCTATGGTGAGAATAACTTAGAGATAAGTTTGACGAACTTGCGAAAGTAAGGGTCTAAACGTAGCTTATGTAGAAATGCATAAACCGTGGTCACGGGGTATGTGGGGTAAAGTAAGAATCCATGTTATGAAATACCCTATTGTGTTACAGGCACAATCAAGCATACAGGCTCATAGCAAGCACCTACGGATATATGGACAGATAGGAATATCGGAACGTGGGAAGCTGTGAATACAAATGGTAAGGATTCAGCAGTCCGATGTTGTAGTGATAGAAAAAATCGAAAGCCAGTAGCAAATACTGGCAAGCCAACAGGCTTTCCGCTATCGGGATAATCTATCTTTATCACAGTGAAATCAGGGGCACGAGCATTGATATTTCCTGTAATGGGAAAAGGAGCAACAGCCCCAAGACAGGATTTAGTTTCATTATTATTTCTAAATCTTTCAAGGTTCTTGTATGACTAATAGAAACCAAGTCCGAAAGGAGGCGGTTGACTTGACTGTCGATACGAACTTAGAGAGGCAACCAAAGCAACAAAAACTGCGAAATGCCGAATATTACGATATGCAAGATGTTATGGATAAGCTATATGAAGAATCCTGCAAAGGAAAATCATTCCATAATCTAATGCACATTATTACCAGTGAAAACAACATACTTTTAGCGTTCAGAAATATCAAAAACAACAAAGGCTCAATGACTAAGGGAACAGACGGCAAAACAATTACACAGTATAAAGGGTGGTCGGAAGAACAGTTTGTCAAATATTTTCAAAGTAAATTTGCAAACTATCACCCCAAAAGTGTACGCAGAACAGAAATTCCAAAGGTCGGGCAGCCTGATAAAATGCGTCCGTTAGGTATTCCCTGTATGGACGACAGGATTATACAGCAATGTATTATCCAAGTATTAGAACCGATATGTGAAGCAAGGTTCCATGCTCATAGTTATGGCTTTAGACCCAACAGGTCGGCAAGCCATGCCATTGCAAGGGCACAATCCCTGATGAATGTCAGCAAGCTGCACTATGTTGTAGATGTTGATATAAAGGGATTCTTTGACAATGTAAATCATGGCAAGCTGCTCAAGCAAATGTGGACAATGGGCATACGGGACAAAAGTCTAATCTGTATAATCGGCAAAATACTGAAATCTGAGATTGAGGGAATTGGCAGACCAGATAAAGGGACGCCACAGGGCGGTATCATCAGCCCGCTACTCTCAAACATTGTTCTGAACGAACTCGATTGGTGGTTGAGTGACCAATGGGAAACCAAAAGCACAAGATACCCCTATACGCACAGTCACAAATATGAAGCCTTAAAGAAGTCCAACCTCAAAGAATTTTTCTTCGTGCGTTATGCAGATGATTTTAAGATTCTATGTAGGGATTACAAAACAGCAAAAAAGATATTCATTGCTGTAAAGGAGTGGCTTTGGGAAAGACTGGGGCTTAAAATCAGCCCTGAAAAATCCAAAATCACAAATGTCCGTAAAAAGAAAACGGATTTTCTTGGCTTTGCATTGTATGTGACGAAAAAGAGTAAGAAGTATGTATCAAAAAGTAATATTTCGGAAAAAGCGAAAAAGGCAATGAAAACCAAACTCAAAGAGCAAATCAAAGTAATACAGCACGACACATCACCCCATCAGGTAAGTCAGTTGAATGCCATGATTCTTGGTATGCACAATTATTATAATACTGCCACAGGGTGCAGTCGTGATTTCTGAGAAATCAATTTCGTTGTCAGCAAGAGCCTAAAGCATAGGCTTAGAGTAAAAACCAAAAAGGCAAAGCGAAACAAAAATAGCAAATCGCCATTGCCTGAAAAAGTGCTAAAGTCCAGAACGTATCAGAAATTTTACGGCAGCTATGGCGGAAAGCCTAAAGTTGTGGCAGGTGTACAAATCTTCCCGATTTACGGTTGTAAGTTTGTTACTCCGAGAATGTTCACACGAGAGGTTAATAAATATACTCCACAAGGCAGACAGCTTATACACAAAAATCTGTCAACCGTTCACTCCCTTATCCAGTATCTATTGGAAACAAAGGAGTATGGAAAATCTGTGGAATATAACGATAACCGTATTTCACTTATGGCAGGACAAAACGGTAAATGTGCGGTAACAGGTGAACCACTCTGCATATTTGACATGGAATGCCATCATAAGAAGCCTAAAAAGCTGGGTGGTACGGACGAATATAGAAATCTTGTGTGGTTAAAATCCGACGTACATAAACTTATCCATGCTACCGAAGAAGATACGATTACAAAATATCTTGATATTCTCAAACTTGATGACAAAGCACTGAAAAAGGTCAATTCTCTAAGGCTATCAGCAGAGAATTTAGAAATAGTAGTTAAAGCAAACTAAATTTTGTTGGAGCGCCGTGTGCGGGGAAACTCGCACGCACGGTGCGGAGTGGGGGAAAATTCGGAGATAACTTCAAAGAATTACCTATCACTATATATACTTCCCAGCGACCTTGCCACCTACGGGCAGGACGCCAAGGAACTGTTAAAGACCTTGCAGAGCCGGAATGAACGGATGTTCCGGCTTACCTTTTTGGTGCTGAACACCGCAGACACCCGGCAAAAGCTGGAAAACGATGTGTTCTGGGCTGCCGGTATTGCACAGAAATACAACTGTTCCCTTGTGCGGCTGGACTACCAGCAGGAACAGGGGCTTATGAGCAGCCTGCCGCTGGGGGCCAGCCATATCCAGATTGAACGCTCCCTGACGACTTCCAGCGTGGCCGTGTTCGTCCCCTTTGTGACGCAGGAGCTTTTTCAGGGCGGCGACGCCATGTATTACGGGATCAACGCCAAGACCGGCAACATGATTATGCTCGACCGCAAGCGGGCGCGCTGCCCCAACGGGCTAAAGCTGGGGACGCCGGGAAGCGGCAAAAGTATGAGCTGTAAATCCGAGATTGTGAGCGTGTTCCTCTGCACCCCGGACGATGTGTATATCTGTGATCCAGAGGCCGAGTATTACCCCCTTGTGAAGCGGCTGCATGGGCAGGTGGTGAAGCTGTCGCCTACCAGCAAAAACTATGTGAACCCGCTGGACATCAACTTGAACTACTCCGAGGACGAAAACCCGCTGGCGTTAAAATCCGACTTTGTGCTGTCGTTCTGTGAGCTTGTCATGGGCGGCAAGAACGGGCTGGAAGCCATCGAAAAGACGGTAATCGACCGGGCGGTACAGGTGATCTACCGGCCTTATCTGGCAGACCCCAAGCCGGAAAATATGCCCATCCTTGCAGACCTGCACAAAGCCCTGTTAGACCAGCATATCCCGGAGGCCGATCGGGTGGCGCAGGCCCTTGACCTGTATGTGTCCGGCAGCTTAAATGTGTTCAACCACAGAACCAACATCGACATTCAAAACCGCATTGTGGCCTTTGACATCAAGGAGCTGGGCAAGCAGCTAAAGAAAATCGGTATGCTCATTGTCCAAGACCAGATTTGGGGGCGCGTCACCCAAAACCGCAGCAAGGGCAAGGCGACATGGTATTTCTGTGATGAGTTCCACCTGCTTTTGCGTGAGGAACAGACGGCGGCCTTTTCCTGTGAGATTTGGAAGCGGTTTCGTAAGTGGGGCGGGATTCCCACAGGTGCCACGCAGAATGTAAAAGACCTGCTTTCCTCCCCGGAAATTGAGAACATTTTGGAAAACAGCGACTTTATCTGCCTGCTTAATCAGGCCAGCGGCGACCGCAAAATCCTTGCGGAACGGCTGAACATTTCGCCCCAGCAATTACGGTATGTGGACAATTCCGAACCCGGCGAGGGGCTTCTCATTTACGAAAATGTGATCCTGCCCTTTAAGAACCCCATCCCGAAAAACACCCAGCTCTACCAGATCATGACGACCCGGTTAGGCGAGGGGGCGACGGTATGAGCGCCTTAACACATTTCAGCCTGTTTTCCGGGATCGGCGGGATCGACCTTGCGGCGGAAGCCGCAGGGTTTACCACCGTATGCCAGTGCGAATGGGCGGATTTCCCGATGGAAGTTTTGAAAAAGCACTGGCCGCAGGTACCAAAGTTTCAGGACATTACCACAGTGACAAAGGAGGCATTTTTTGAAAAAACAGGACGAGAAACCACCACGCTTATTTCCGGGGGATTCCCCTGCCAGCCCTTTTCCAGCGCAGGGAAACAAAGAGGGTTTGAGGACGAACGGTATTTATGGCCCGAAATGCTCCGCGTTATCCGGGAACTGCACCCCTCTTGGGTGCTTGGAGAAAATGTTGCTGGCTTCATCCATCTGGGGCTCGACAAGACGGTTTTTGACTTGGAGCAGGCAGGCTACGCCGTTAGGGTTTTCGTACTTCCTGCTGTCGCCGTCGGCGCATGGCATGAGCGCAAAAGAACTTTCATCATCGGCCATGCTGCTTCCCACGCCCCTTGCCAGCGACACGGGGGATGTGGGGAAAACTGCCGATGTGCGGATGACCCCGACCGGGAGCTTCCGAAAATACAACCCCAGCGGAACCGTATGGACGGCGCGGCTGTCATGGGCGGTCTACAAACTGCTGGGCAGCCCGCCGGGGAATGTGAAGCTGAACCCCGACTGGGTGGAATGGCTGATGGGATTCCCCCGGAGATGGACGGACATTCCATGTGGGCCAAAGAACCGGCGCAAATCCCGTACTTAATCAGCGACCCGCCGGCGAATGTGGCAAAGCGGTTAAAGACTTTGGGAAACGCGGTTGTCCCTCCGCAGGTGTACCCCATCCTGCGCTATATTGCAGAGATTGAAACCGGGCGCTGCCGGAACAGAAACCAAGGAGGTGATCGGATATGGAACCCTTAAAACCCCGCGATAAGGTAACGCAGCACATGACCCGCGACGGCCTGACGCTGGATAACCAGACCACCGGCGAAAGCGTCAATGTGTCCAGCCGGGAGGCCGAGCAGGAATACACCGCCCAGCCGGAGGGCGCGGCGGAAAAAATACTGGAACGGGCGGACGAGCTGCACGACCGCCATAAGGCAAAGAAAGCGGCCAAGGACGCCGGGGAAACTGTGGCGCAGGCCACCGGCCCCGTTTCCCGGTTGCAGTTTACCGCCGAAGAACGGGCCTCCCCGGAGCTGGCCCCATATATCAAAAAAGCGGAAAAGCGGGCGGATCAGTTGGAAGCGGCCAAAGAAGCCCTGCCCCAAAAGCGCGTCGTCACCAAGGAAACCGTCTATGACGAGGCCAAGGGCAAGGCCAAAAGCAGGCTGTATTTTGACAAGGTGGAGAAAGCCCCTCCCCAGCTCAAACCAAATCCGGCCAGCCGTCCCATACAGGAAGCCGGGCTTTACCTCCACGGAAAAATCCATGAGGTAGAACACGAAAATGTGGGTGTGGAGGGCGGCCACAAGGGGGAGGAACTGGCGGAACGGCAGGCGGGCCGCATGATCCGCAGCGGCGTCCACCGCCACAAGCTCAAACCCTATCGGGCCGCCGCCAAGGCCGAGAGAAAGTCCATCGCCGCCAACGCCGAGTTTGCGTATCAAAAATCTTTGCGGGACAACCCGGAGCTGGCGCAGGCGGCCAAGAACCCCGTTTCCCGTTTCTGGCAGAAACAGCACATCAAGCGGGAATATGCCAAGGCGGCAAGGGCGGCGGGCCAGACCGCACAGGGGGCGGCAAGCACCGCCAAGACCACGGCTGCCGCAGCCAAGAAAGCCGCAGAGAAAAGCAGACAGGCCGCGTCCTTTGCCGCCCGGCACTGGAAAGGGGCGCTGATCGTCGGCGGCGTGGGCCTCATGCTCCTGCTGGTGATGGGCGGCCTGCAATCCTGCACCGCCATGTTTGGCAGCACCGGGACGGGCCTTGCCGCCACCTCCTATCTCTCCGAGGACAGCGATATGCTGGGAGCCGAAGCTGCCTATGCCGCGCTGGAAGCAGACTTGCAGCACGAACTTGACAACTACGAAAGCCTGAACCCCGGCTATGACGAATACCGTTTCGATCTGGACGAGATCAAGCATGACCCCTATGTGCTGACCTCCATCCTCTCCGCGCTGCATAACGGCGTGTTCACTTTGGGGGAGGTACAGGGCGACCTTGCCATGCTCTTTGAAAAGCAGTACATCCTGACCCAGACCATCGAAACGGAAACCCGCTACCGCACCGAAACGAGGACGGACAGCGAGGGAAACACCTATACCGTGGAAGTCCCCTACACTTACTACATCTGCAATGTGAAGCTGGAAAACTTTGACCTGTCCCACCTGCCCATCTACATTCTTACCGAGGAACAGATGGGCTTTTATGCTGCCTATATGCAGACTTTGGGAAACCGGCCAGACCTGTTCCCCAACGGCAGCTATCCCCACGCCTCCACCCCGAAAGAGCCGACCTACTATGAAATCCCCCCGGAGGCGCTAAAGGACGAAGCCTTTGCCGCCATGATCGCCGAGGCGGAAAAGTATGTGGGCTATCCCTATGTGTGGGGCGGCAGTTCCCCAAGCACCAGCTTTGATTGTTCCGGCTTCATTAGCTGGGTTATCAATCATTCCGGCTGGAATGTGGGACGCCAGACGGCGCAGGGGCTTTACAACATCTGCACCCCCGTTTCCCCGGAGCAGGCCAAGCCCGGCGACCTTGTATTTTTTGTCGGCACTTATGACACAGCGGGGATGTCCCATGTGGGGCTGTATGTGGGAAATTCGGTCATGCTGCACTGCGGCGACCCCATTTCCTACACAAACCTCAATTCAAACTACTGGCAGCAACATTTTTATTGTTACGGGCGTTTGCCTTAAACGCCAGAAAGGAGGGCCTATCAACATTGTTTCTTTTGGAGGCGGTACGAACAGTGCCGCCTTGCTTGTCGGGCTTTATCAGCACAACATCCCGGTTGAGCTGATTCTGTTTGCAGACACTGGGGCAGAACATCCCCATACCTATCAGTTTATCCAGTACATGAATCAATGGCTGTCTGAACATGGTATGCCGCAGATCACTACCGTAGAAAAGGTTGACCGGGCGGGCAACCGCCTGACCCTTGAAATGGAATGTCTGCGTTCCTGTACTCTGCTGTCCATTGCCTACGGGCATAAGCGGTGTTCCCTCAAGCACAAGATCGGGCCGCAGGAAAAATTCTGCAATCACTACGCACCCTGCCGGGAGGTTTGGGCCAACGGCGGCAAAGTCAACCGCTTTATCGGTTTTGACGCTGGGGAAATGCGGCGGTATCTGCGTTCCCGCAAAATTGATGAAGCCGACAAGAAATATGACAACCATTATCCCCTGATTGAAGAATGGGGCTGGAACAGGAGCGATTGCGTCCGGGTGATTCAGGCGGCAGGATTGCCGCAGCCGGGCAAATCCTCCTGCTTTTTTTGCCCCAGCATGAAGCAGCCGGAAATTTTGAATCTGAAAGAACACTATCCCGCCTTGTATCAGCGTGCGCTGGCGCTGGAAGCCAACGCCATGCCCAACCTGAAAACCGTAAAAGGATTGGGACGCAACTACTCATGGCAGGAACGATTTGGAAAGGAGTAAATCACTATGGCAATGAACAAATTGGAGCGCATTGAAAAGGATATTGAGAAAACCAAGGGCAAGATCGCGGAGCTGCAAAAGCAGCTTCGGGAACTGGAAGCGGCCAAGACCGAACAGGAAAACTTGCAGATCGTTCAGCTTGTGCGCGGCCTCAACATGACCCCGCAGGAGTTCGCCGCCTTTGTGCGCGGCGGCGCGTTGCAGGCAGCTCCAGCCCCGATCCCGGACTTTGAACAGGAGGACAACGCCCATGAAGAAATCTAAACTGTTCCGCACCTTGACGCTGGCTTTGGCCGCTGCGCTCTGCATGGCGACCACGACCGTTACCGCCTATGCCGGGGGCGCTGACCCTGACCCTGTGCCGCTGCCGGAAACCACCGAGGCCCCCGCAGAAGTGCCGGAGGAAACCGAAGAACCCACCACCGGCGGCATGGAGCCGGAGGGCGTACCTGTTACCCCGCAGGGCAACGCCGCACTGGTGGATGATTTTTTCGGAGATAAGCAGCTTATCACCGTCACCACCAAGGCCGGGAATTATTTTTACATCCTGATCGACCGGGCTAACGAGGACAAGGAAACGGCGGTGCATTTCCTCAACCAAGTGGACGACGCCGACCTGCAAGCCTTGTTGGAGGACGGGAAAAAAGAGCCGGAGGTCTGCACCTGTACGGCTAAATGTCAAGCCGGGGCCGTCAATACGGCCTGCCCGGTCTGTAAAAACAACCTGACCGCCTGCAACGGGCCGGAGCCGAAGCCCCAGCCGGAGGAAGAAAAGCCGCAGGAGGAAAAGCCAAGCGGCATGGGCGGCCTTGTGGTGTTCTTTGTGGTGGTGCTGCTGGGCGGCGGCGCAGCCCTTTACTTCCTGAAATTCAAAAAGGAAAAAGCCGACACCACAGGCAATGATGATCTGGCCGAGTATGACTTTGGAGAGGACGAGGACGACGAGGACGAAGCCCCGGAGCCGGACGATATGACAAGTGAAGATGGAAATAAGGAGGACGAGGTATGAGCTATCAGTTAGTAATTACAGAGAAACCAAGCGTCGGCCGCAGCATTGCGGGAGTGATCGGCGCGGACAAGAAACAGGACGGCTACATGGAGGGGAACGGCTATCTGGTGAGCTGGTGTATCGGCCACCTTGTTTCCCTTGCCGACGCCGGGACTTATGACGAGCGTTTCAAAAAATGGCGCTATGGCGACCTGCCGATTCTGCCGCAGGAATGGCAGTACATCATTCCCGACGATAAGAAAAAGCAGTTTGACACCCTGCGTTCCTTGATGGAGCGCCCCGATGTCACCGGACTTGTGTGCGCCACCGACGCCGGGCGCGAGGGGGAATTGATTTTCCGTTTCGTCTACCAGATGGCAGGCTGCAAGAAACCGTTTCAGCGCCTTTGGATTTCCAGCATGGAGGACGCGGCTATCAGGGACGGCTTTGCCCATCTGAAACCGGGAACTGACTATGACAACCTGTACCAGTCGGCCCTTTGCCGGGCGCAGGCGGATTGGCTGGTGGGGATCAACGCCACAAGGCTTTTCTCCATCCTCTACCATAAGACCCTGACCGTGGGCCGTGTCCAGACGCCGACCCTCAAAATGCTGGTTGACCGGGAGGCCAAGATCAGCAGCTTCCAGAAAGAGAAATACCACATCGTCCAGATCGCGGCGGGCGGCATGGAGGCGGCCAGTGAACGCATGGGAAACGCAGATGACGCCAAGGCGCTGAAAGCCGCCTGTGAAACGGCGCAGGCCGTTTGTGTGTCGGTAACGCAGGAGAAAAAGACGGAGCAGCCGCCCCGCCTCTATGACCTCACCACCTTGCAGCGGGAGGCAAACCGCCTGTTTGGATTTACCGCCAAGCAGACCCTTGACTATGCCCAGCAGCTCTATGAAAAGAAGTTGCTGACCTATCCCCGCACCGACAGCCAGTATTTGACCGATGATATGCTGCCAACGGCGGAAAGCCTTGTGTCCGGCCTGTGGCCGCTGCTTCCCTTTGCAAAGGGGCTTGACCTGTCCCCGCAGTTTGGCCGGGTGCTGAACAGCAAAAAGGTGAGCGACCACCACGCCATTGTCCCGACGATGGAATTTGTGCAGAAAGGCTTTGACGGGCTGGCCGAGGGGGAAAAGAAACTGCTGTCCCTTGTGTGCTGTAAGCTGCTGTGCGCCGTGGCTGCGCCCCATGTATATGAAGCTGTCACCGCTACATTCACCTGTGCCGGGAACACCTTTACCGCCAAGGGAAAAACCATTCTCACTCCCGGCTGGAAAGAGCTTGACCGCCGCTTTAAGGCGTCGTTCAAAACAGACGCCGATGATACCGCCCCGGAGCTTGTGCGGGAACTGCCGGAGATCACCGAGGGACAGACCTTTGACAAGGTAACTGCCGCCGTCACCGAGCATTTCACAGCACCGCCAAAATCCTACACCGAAGATACCCTGCTTTCCGCTATGGAGCGCGCCGGTGCGGACGATCTGCCGGAGGACGCCGAGCGGCAGGGATTGGGAACCCCGGCCACCCGCGCCTCTATTTTGGAAAAGCTGGTGCAGATGGGCTTTGTGGAGCGCAGGGGCAAACAGCTGCTTCCCACCAAGGACGGCCACAACCTTGCCTGCGTGCTGCCGGAGGCGCTGACCTCTCCCCAGCTTACGGCACAGTGGGAAACAGAGCTGACGGCCATTGCCAAGGGGCAGGCCGACCCAGAGGGCTTCATGGCTGGCATTGCAGAAATGACAAAGAGCCTGATTTCCCGATATTCACAGATCAGCGAGGACGCGCAGAAGTTGTTTCAAGCCGAGCGTGTGGTTATCGGCAAGTGTCCGCGCTGCGGGGAAAGCGTCTACGAGGGCAAAAAGAACTACTACTGCGGAAACCGGGCCTGCCAGTTTGTCATGTGGAAGAATGACCGATTTTTTGAGGAACGGGGCAAGGCGTTCACCCCGAAGATCGCCGCTGCGCTGCTCAAAGACGGAAAAGCAAAGGTAAAGGGCCTGCGCTCCATGAAAACCGGCAAGACCTATGACGGGACGGTGCTTTTGGCCGATACCGGCGGCAAGTATGTGAACTACCGCGTGGAACAGAGGGGCAAAAACTAAAAACAGCAAGCATAGGGAGTGTAGCCACACTCCCGGCAAAATCCCTGACCCGGCACACCTGCCGGGCCGGGGATTTTCTCTTTGGGAAGCCCCAAACCCCTTGTATCAGATTACTACCATAGAAAGGATGTGAACCCCAAATGTCATACAGCTCCTACGACCGCGACGATTTAGAACCGGCCAGCACCATGCGGATCGAGCGCCGGATTTACTTTGAAAGCGGCAAGGCCGATCTTTCCGAAGCGGTAAAGCTGCCCCTTGCGGAGCTTCTTTCCCTGCGGGCGGAAAGCGCCGCCGCAGAACAGGAAGTGTTTGACCGTCTGAAAGCACAGGCCGCCGCATGGGAGGAACAGGCCGGAAGAACCCTGTTTCTGGACAAAGCCCTTGAATATGCCCGGACGCTTCCCGTCACCCACACCGCAAACCAGTGGGAGGCCCCGGACGAATACCGCCATATCCGCAGCAACATGGTTTATCAGATGGATTATTCCATTTCCGAGAATACCCGGTATGACAGCGCCGCCCAAAAATCCGTCCCCTACTCATGGACGCTGCGCTGGAGCCTTTATACCAACGCGCCCCACGGCAACCAGAGGGAAAAGATCGCCGGACAGGAACGGAAAGTCTTTGCCAGCCGGGAAGAACTGGACAGATACTTAAATGGCCGGATCAAAGCCCACGACCATTACTTTACCGAAATTTCCCCGGCCATCCCAAAGGAATACGCCGACTGCTTCAAGGTCAACGGCTGCCTGCTCCCCGGTTATACCATCGAGGGGGAGGAACCGGCAAAAGCCGCAGAGCTTCCCGCGCAGGAAGAAACCGCGCAGCCGACCACAGCCACCCCGGAAAGGAGGGAACCCGTGAACGAAGTATTTTCCATTTTTCTTGATAACCGCGCCGAGGCGCAGACCGGCGGGCCGCATGGCTACTGGCTTTCCCTGCCGACTTCCGCCGAACAGGTACAGGAAGCCCTAAAGGAAATCCACATCACCGCCGACAACCAGCAGGACTTGTTCATTGGCGGCTTTTCTGCCCCAGAGGGAAAACCGCTGGAATTGCCGGAGGATTTGATAAAAGCCGCCAGCGTGGACGAACTGAACTTCCTTGCCGCCCAGCTTCAAAGGCTGGACGCCGTGGAACTGGCGGAGCTGAACGCCGCCATGCAGTCCCCGGCAAAAATGCAGACCATCGGGCAGCTTTGGGACTACGCTGAAAACACCGATTGTTTTGTTTTAATCAACGCCAAGGACAACCGCAGTCTGGGGGAATATTATCTGAATGATTCCGGGCTGTTTGTCGTCCCCGACCCGTGGAAACCGGCCATTGACACCGACCGGCTGGGAAGTTTTATCGCCAACGAGGAACAGGGAATCTTTACCGATTACGGCTATATCCTGCGAACCAGCGACGAATGGCAGCGCGTCCATGAGGGCCAGCCAGTGCCGGAGGAATACCGGGTAATGGCCTATCCCGCGCCGGAAATTCTGCGGGAGGAAAGCAGGGTGCAGCCGGAGGCGGCAGCGCCTGCAAAAGCTCCGCAGCCTGTCACCCCCATTCTCTTAAACGGCCAGAACAGCGCCGAGCGCATGGAAGAGATCACCGACCGGCTGGAAACCGGCATACAGGAGCTTTTCGAGAGTGAACGCTACAAAGCCTATCTCACTACCATGTCCAAGTTCCACAGTTACAGCTTCAACAACACCCTCCTGATCGCCATGCAGGGCGGACAGCTTGTGGCGGGCTACAACAAGTGGCGGGACGATTTTCACCGCAATGTAAAGAAAGGCGAAAAGGCCATCAAGATACTGGCCCCTGCCCCGTTCAAGGCGAAAAAGGAAGTGCAAAAGCTGGACGCACAGGGCAGGCCGGTGATGGGAAAGGACGGAAAGCCTGTTACCGAAGTACAGGAAATACAGGTTCCGGCCTTTAAGATCGTTTCTGTCTTTGATGTGAGCCAGACCGAGGGGGAACCGCTGCCCTCTATCGGCGTGGAAGAACTGACCGGCAGCGTGGAACGCTACGGGGAATTTTTCAAGGCGCTGGAACAGACCTCCCCGGTTCCCATTGGTTTTGAGGACATTCCGGGCGGTTCCCACGGCTACTACCACCTGACGGAAAAGCGGATCGCCATTCAGGAGGGCATGAGCGAATTACAGACCCTAAAGACGGCCATCCATGAGATCGCCCATTCCAAGCTCCACGCCATCGACCTGGAAGCCCCGGCCATTGAGCAGGCCGACCGCCCCGACAGCCGCACCCGCGAAGTGCAGGCCGAAAGCGTGGCCTATGCCGTCTGCCAGCACTACGGGCTGGACACCTCCGACTATTCCTTTGGCTATGTGGCCGGTTGGAGTTCCGGCAAGGACTTGAAAGAGCTGAAAGCCTCCCTTGAAACCATCCGGGCCACCGCCCATGAGCTGATTACCACCATTGACAGCCACCTTGCCCAGCTTCAGAAAGAACGGCAGGCCCAGCAGGAACAGCCGCAGGCCGCGCCGCTGGAACAGGCCGCCGAGCAGCCAGACCCGGACAGCGTATTTTCCAAGCTGTCCCCGGAGCAGCAGCAGGAAATGACCGACAGCGTAAAAGCCATGCTGCAAACCCTCATTGACACGGATTTGAAATCCACCGGCGAAGTGTCGCAGGGAACCAAGGAGGCGGCGCAGGCGCAGGGCTTTACCATTGCCGGGGATGGAACGCTGGAACAGGCCAACGCCCCGCAGGAGGCCGCTTACCGTCTGGAAAGCGGCGACTACCTGTATATCCAGACATCGGAAACCGGCTATGATTACACACTGTACGGCCCCGACTACAAGGAACTGGACGGAGGCCAGCTTGACAATCCCGGCCTGTCCCTTGCGGAAGCCGGAAAAGAAATCCTTGCCATCCATGAGCGACCGGCTGGGACGATGGAACCCCTGACCGGCGGCGGGCTGGATGATTTTCTGGAAGCCGCTGAACAGGCCAACGCCATTCCCCAGCCGCAGGCATGGAACGGGATCGACGGCCTTTTGAACGGAAAGCCGTTCATGCCGGAGGCGTCCCCGGCTGACCGGGCCGCCGCCCTGATGGAGCTGGCGGAGAAAAACGCCCCGCGTTTGGGCAGCGAGGAACGGCAGTGGATTATGGCCTATGCCGAGGCCGTGGGCGATACTGACAAGGTGATCGGGCTTATCAACCGCCTGTGTGAACAGGGCTATGAGCTGCAAAAGGGCCAGATGGATTCCTTTGTGAAAAGCGAGATCGAAAGTGAGATTGCCGTCGCCAACGCCCAGCGGCAGATCGTACAGAATCCGGCGGCGGAGCCGGTTGTCACGATCCTTTGGAGTGAAAGCCCCCATCTGAAAGACGGCCAGCAAATGCCGCTGCATGAGGCCGAGGCCGTTTTTAAGGAACTGGACAGCGCCAGACGCCATGACCGGGAGCAGCCGGGCTATACAGGCCATTGGTACGACAAGACCAAGTTCCGCATTGACTTTACCATGCAGGGCCAGCCGGACAACTACGAGGGGCGGCAGGACTTTGGCGACGGGGACGGTTCCCTGATCCAGCATATCCGGGGCTACCACGAATACTACGCACAGGATGAAAGCTGGAAAAACCATGTGCTGCACCATGAGGGGCCGGAGGCATGGGAGGCGGACAAGGCCCAGCGGGATATGCTGCTGCATGAGTTTGTCCCGTATATGGAGCTGCACTGCAATCTGGCCGCTATGGAGCAGGAAGCCCGGCGTCCCCTGCAATCCGGGGAAACCCTGACGCCGGAACAGACCGCTTATTTCAACGCGGTTTTAGACTATGTAAAGGAGTGCCGCCCGCTTCTCAATCAGGGCCAGTACCACTTGCCGGAGCCGCCGCAGCTTATCGACTTCGACCAGAGCTTGCAGGACTACAAAAAACAGATCGAGGCAGAGTTGGAACAGGAGGCCGCCGCTTCTGGACTGACGGTGGAGGAATATGTTGCCTCTGATTATGAAGCACCGGCGCAGCCCAACTTTTCCATCTACCAAGTGCCGCCCGGCCCGGAGGGGCGCGACTTGCGCTACCGTTCCTATGAGGAATTGCAGGCGGATGGGCTTTCGGTGGACAGGAAGAATTACCGGCTTGTCTATACCGCGCCGCTGGACAAGGACACCACACTGGACGAGATTTACCGTCGCTTCAACATGGAACATCCAGCCGATTACAAGGGACATTCCCTCTCTATGGGAGATATTGTGGTGTTCCGGCAGGGTGGCAAACAGACCGCCTACTATGTGGACGCGGGGGCCGACTACCGGCAGGTACCGGAGTTTTTCGCCCAGCCAGAAAAACAGCTCACGCCGGACGAGTGCCTGACCGGCGAACAAATCCAGACGCCGAGGGGCCGTTTCTACCTGACCGACAGGAGCCGGGAACAGATGGAGGCCGCCGAGTATGGATTCCACCACCAGTCGGAGGACGGCAGGTATCTGATTATGGCAAACGGCACAAGAGCCTTTGCCATCCCCGCCCAGCAGGAAAGCCATATCAAGACGGCGGAAATGTCCACCGAGCAGAACTACAATATGATCGACGGCATGATGAACAACGCCCCGTCTATGGAGGAACTGGAAGCAAGGGCAAAAGCCGGGGAACAGATTTCCCTTTTGGATGTGGCCGAGGCAGCCAAGGCGGAGGCCAAAAAGCCCAAACAGACCCGAAAGACAACGCAGAAACAAAAGAAACCGTCCATACGGGCGCAGCTTGCCGCCGCCAAGGAGGAACAGAAAAAGAAGCCCCCGACGCGGGAAAAATCAAAAGAAATGGAGGTATGAGAAATGTATTTCACCGTGGAAGAAGAAAACCTGATCTGTCTGTACCACAACGCCGACCGCCGCAGGACGGCGGCAAATCTCCGGGCAGCTTTGCCGGACATGGACAAAGAAATGGCGGCGCTGGCCTGCCAGACTACCGATAAGCTGGACGCCATGAGCGACGCCGACTTTGAGGCGCAGCGGTTCCACTTCACAGACGAATAAGAAAAACGCCGGGCGCGGAGGTGTCAAAGCCTCTGCGTCCGGCGCTTCTTTTTTGTCCATTTTCCCGCATTTAGAACCCCGTTTTGAGGGGAACAGGATAACTTTATCCACCTGCCTGCCGACCATGCGGAAAAACCCTTGATTTCCGTGGACTTTTACCGTCCTAAATGCGTAGACAGGAGGTATCTTTTCCGCTGGCGTTCCGCCTCTTTCTTCCGGCGCACCTGCACCGCACAATCCGGGCAGTATTTAGCCCGGTTGGAGTTGGGCGTAAACGCCGCCCCGCAAACGGCGCAGCGTTTGATCTCGTCCCGGCTTTTGGTGATTTCGGCGCACAGGGCCGCGTCCAGCGGCAGGACGGCCACCTTGAACCACCGGCACAGCAGCGAATAGGAAATACTCTGCACACAGACACATTCCTCCCCATCGTCCAGCAGGAGGCAGTTTCCGTTACAGTAGTTGCAGCACTCATGGGTGAGCCTGCGGGCCTTGCGGTATTGGGGGTAACTCATTCTCGGTATGTTCATCGTTCCTGCGTATGCTCCTTTCCCGGCGCTGTCCGCAAAATGCTGTCTACATTCTGCTTGACAATGCCGTATTCTTTCAATTTCTGTTTTGCTTCGCTGTACTGTGCGGATAGCCGTTCCCGTTCTGTGTCCAGCTTTTTATACTCGGTTTTGAGGGCATACAGATTGGGGAGCTTTGTGATCCCGGCCTCTTTGAGCGCCTTTGCCGCCGCCTCATACAAGATCAGTTGGCTTTCATGCTGCCGCCGGAACGCGGTCTTGTCTTTGGCATTTCGCAGTTCCAGCGCCACAGACCGGAGCTGCTTGTAGGCGGAGAGGTTTTTTATCAGCAGCGCCATATCCCCAAGGCGGCGTTCTGCGTCTTTCAGGGCGGAGGCCGCTGCGTCGTTTGCCGCGCTGATCTCGGCCAGCCTGCTTTCCAAACCCTCGTAGCTGTCGATCTGGTGTTCTGTGATGAAGTTTAGGGAATTGGCGGCCTGCTTCAAGTTGTGCAGCTTCGCCCACCGCGCATAGCCCGCCGACTGCTGGGCCTTGATACTGTCCTCCAAGGCAATCCGCAGGGAGATTTCCCCGGCGCTTCTTCTGCGCGACCCCCGGTCGATGGCAATGCCCTTGATCCGCTGGGTGATCCGTTCCTCGGTGTAATCCTCCCCCAAGGTCTTGCAGCGGGTGAAGCGTTCCTGTCCGGGAGCGCGGAATGAAATAAACTTGCCCTGTTTGACTTCATAGCCCTGCGCCTCCATGAGCCGCAGAAAACCGTCAAAGTCTTTGGCCTGCGGGATGGCCGCGTCGATGGCGATTTTCAGTTTTGCTTTCCAGCTCTTACCCTTTTTCTGTGCGTCCCACTCGGCGTAGGTCTTGCCCTTGTCCTTGCCGGGCTTTACCACAGACAGGCCATGTTCCTTGCACAGCCGGTCGCTGGTGCGCCGGATAAAGGCGTAGCTCTGGCGGTTGGAAATGTACTTGCGTTGGTTCGCCATATCCACGGCGCAGAAAATGATGTGGTTATGCAGATGGCCCTTGTCGATGTGGGTAGTAATCACATAGGGGTATTTGCCTTGCAGCACTTCATCGGCAAGCTGCCGCCCGATCTCATGGGCCTGCTCCGCCGTGGTTTCCCCCGGTTCAAAGGCTTGTATCAGGTGGTGGGCCAGATTGTTGCCCTTTTGGTACGCCTGATCTAACAGCATTTGAAATTCAATATCCGCCGTTTCATAGGAACAGCCATAGGAAGAAACGAACAGCTTTTCATCGGTTTTGTCCGGGTTCTCGATGTAGTCCAGCGCCTTTTTCAGCGTTGACTTGATAGGATGGATCTTTGTAACTGCCATATCTGTGCCAGCGCCCCTTTGATGTCCTCCAAGTCCTGCGCGTACACAGTCCCGGTACTGTTGATACGCTTTGCAATCTGGTTGATGTTGACGCCGATTTTTTGCAGCTCTGCGGTCTGCGCCCGGACAGGGCCGGTGTCGATATGGACGATATAGCCGTCAATCAGCATTTTCCGGGCGTAGGCAGAAAAGTTCTTTGTGCCAAGCTGGGCCATCTTCTGCTGGATCAGCGCCCGTTCCTCCGGCGTCACCGGGACGCGCAGCACAAACTTTCGTTT
>ENA-ORVG01001417-ORVG01001417.1-human-gut-metagenome-genome-assembly--contig:-NODE-1417-length-28401-cov-6.824349_pt1 | contig 28401 bp, 18 predicted proteins | sample MGYA00242091_ERZ509233 | MGnify/ENA primary metagenome ERZ509233 (study PRJEB26280, sample SAMEA2338840) | human gut metagenome | biome: human gut; feature: human-associated habitat; material: faeces... | reverse complement strand
AATTTAACCAGCGAGGGAGAGGAAGACACCGAGGACATTGAAGCCCTTCTCGTTGACAGGGAAGAGGCGAAACGCATCCTGAAAGAAGAGCGGGTGGCTATCATGTGCGCCTACATGCTCATGCATTTTGTGGCGGATGAAGATCCCTTTGCGTTCCTGAAATGAGAAAAAGAATCCTGCTTGCAGGGTTCTTTTTTTATGGGTGCGGTTGACAAAGAAAGTTCAGATGGGGTATTCTTTAACCGTATCAATTAGGAGAAATCCCAAGAAAGGTGAAAATATATGGTGATTGAGACAAGAAGTCCCGAAGAAACCTTTGCCCTCGGTGAAAAACTGGGCCGAGAGGCGAAGCCGGGACAGATTTATACGCTGAACGGCGACCTCGGCACGGGAAAAACCGTTTTTACCCAGGGCTTTGCCTCCGGACTTGGCATCACAGAGCCGGTAAACAGCCCAACCTTCACGATCCTTCAGGTCTATGAGGAAGGCCGCATGCCATTTTATCATTTTGATGTGTACCGCATCGGCGATGTGGAGGAGATGGACGAGATCGGCTATGAGGACTGCTTTTACGGCGAGGGCGTCTGCCTCATTGAGTGGGCGGAGCTGATCGAAGAGATCCTGCCGGAAAACGTCATCGTTGTGACCATCGAAAAAGACCTGGAGCAGGGCTTTGACTACAGAAAAATCACCCTCGAAGGCTTGCCTGAGACCGGTACTCTGTAGTATAATTTTTGTGATTTTTAGATAGAAAGAGGAAACTTTTCATGAAGATTTTAGCTCTTGACAGTTCCGGCCTTGTGGCCTCCGTGGCAGTCGTCGAGGACGAAAAACTGCTGGCGGAATATACTGTGAATTATAAGAAGACACATTCTCAGACTCTGCTTCCGATGCTGGATGAGATTGTGAAAATGACACAGACAGAACTTTCTGAGATGGATGCCATTGCGGTAGCGGCAGGGCCAGGTTCTTTTACAGGGCTTCGTATTGGTTCTGCAACAGCAAAGGGACTTGGACTGGCACTGAATAAGCCAATCATTTCCGTTCCAACTTTAGAAGGAATCGCCTGCAACTTTTATGGTACAGATGCCATTATCTGTCCGATGATGGATGCGAGAAGACAGCAGGTATATACCGGAATTTATCATTTTGCAGGTGGAACAGAGTTTGAAGAACTTGTCGCACAGGAGGCAGGCCCGGTTGAAGATATTATTAAAAAGTGCAACGAGCTTGGACAAAAACTTGGTAAGCCAGTTATTTTTTTAGGAGATGGCGTTCCAGTATATAAAGATATTATTGAGGAACTTTGTAACGTAGAGCATTCTTACGCACCGGCACATTTAAGTCGCCAGAGAGCCGGAGCGGTTGCCATTCGTGCCATGAAGTTATACGAAGAAGGCAAAGCAGAGCCAGCGAGCGACCATGCGCCGATTTATTTAAGAAAGTCACAGGCAGAACGGGAGCTTGAAGCAAAGGGAAAGAAGTTAGAAGAATGAAAATTTGCCCAATGACCGAAGCAGACTGTGAAAAGACAGGACTTCTGATGAAAGAATGTTTTTCTGTTCCGTGGTCTGTAGAAGGTTTAAAAGAGATGTTTCATACCGAAGGCTATTGTTCTTTCCTTGCAAAAGAAGAAGAAGAGGTAATCGGCTATGTTGGTATGAAAATGGTGCTTGATGAAGCAGACATTACAAATGTGGCGGTACTGCCTTCTCACCGAAAAAAGGGAATTGCCGGAAAGCTGTTAAAACAGTTATTAGAAGAGGCAAAAAAGCAGAATCTGCACAGCATTTATCTCGAAGTCCGTGCTTCCAATATAGCGGCGGTTACCTTGTATGAACACGCTGGATTTAAAGAAGTCGGACAGAGAAAGAATTATTACAATAATCCGCGGGAAGATGCAAGACTTATGCTCTGGGAGGCATAAGGATGCCAGTAGTTACCAGTACTTTTTGTCGTATTTTTTTGTATAATGGTATCGGAAGAATTACAAAAATAGTTTTATTTTAAGAACGATTCTTTCTATAGTTAAATGGCCTATGAGATTTATGGTGAGATACGATATTAAAATTAGAAGAAAAGTTTTTGAAAATGGAGGATACAATGGATAAAAAAGTACATGAAATTTACTGTAATTCCTGTGGAAAAAAGATAGAGACAACAGACAATATTAAGAGAGAAGATTACCTTTCCATCAAAAAGGAATGGGGATACTTCTCAAAAAAAGACGGGGAAATACACAGTATTTTTCTGTGTGAATCCTGTTATGATATATGGACGAAGCAGTTTAAACTTCCTGTAAAAGTGGAGAAACAGACAGAACTGCTATAGAAAAGTGAGGGATGTTATGCTGGAATTGTGTTTGCTTGGCTGTGGAGGAATGATGCCGCTGCCATACCGCAAACTGACATCATTGATGGCAAGATACAATGGAAACAGTATTTTAATAGATTGTGGCGAGGGAACACAGGTGGCAATCAAGGAAAAAGGCTGGAGTTTTAAGCCGATTGAAGTCATCTGCTTTACCCATTATCACGCCGATCATATCAGTGGCCTGCCAGGGCTTCTTTTAACACTGGGAAATGCACAGAGAACCGAGCCGCTGTTAATGGTAGGACCAAGAGGATTAGAGCGTGTAGTAAACTCATTAAGAGTCATCGCACCAGACTTACCGTTTCCGATTGTTTTTCATGAATTAAAGGAAAAAGAGGAAGTGCTTGATGTATGCGGCTGCCGTATTACTGCATTTCGTGTGAATCACAATATCACCTGCTACGGCTATACGATTGAGATTGACCGTGCCGGAAAGTTTGATGTGAACAAGGCAAAAGAAAATAACGTAGAGATGCAGTACTGGAATCGCCTGCAAAAGGGAGAGACAATCGAGCTGACTGACAGAACACTTACAAGCGATCTGGTTCTCGGACCGTCAAGAAAAGGTATCAAATGCACCTATACAACCGATACCAGACCAACGGATTCCATTGTGGAACATGCAAAAGATGCCGATTTATTTATCTGCGAAGGAATGTATGGTGAGCCGGAAAAGAAGGCGAAAGCAGTCGAATATAAACATATGACATTTTATGAGGCAGCAGAAATGGCAAAGAAAGCTTGTGTGAAGGAAATGTGGCTTACGCATTACAGCCCGTCTTTAGTAAGACCGGAGCCATATATGGAAGAAGTAAGAAAGATATTTGCCGCTGCCAGTGCCGGAAAAGACGGAAAAAGTACGACTCTGTTATTTGAGGAGGAATAGGAAACATGGAAGAACAGAAAAAAGATGTATTGATTCTGGCAATTGAAACTTCCTGTGATGAGACAGCAGCAGCCGTTGTAAAAAACGGCAGGGAAGTTTTATCAAATACGATTTACACACAGATTAAACTGCATACGATGTTTGGTGGTGTTGTGCCGGAAATTGCATCAAGAAAACATATAGAAAAAATAAATATTGTAATTGAGACGGCATTAAAAGAAGCAGATGTCACATTAGAAGACATTGATGCTATCGCGGTCACTTATGGTCCGGGATTAGTTGGTGCCTTACTTGTCGGCGTTGCAGAAGCCAAAGCACTTGCTTATGCAGCGAAGAAGCCGTTAGTTGGTGTGCATCATATCGAGGGACATATCAGTGCGAACTACATTGAACATAAAGAATTAGAGCCGCCATTTTTATGTATGGTTGCTTCCGGCGGGCATTCTCACCTTGTACTTGTAAAAGGCTACGGGGAATATGAGATTATCGGAAGAACAAGAGACGATGCGGCAGGAGAGGCATTTGATAAGGTCGCAAGAGCAATCGGGCTTGGTTATCCAGGTGGTCCAAAGATTGATAAGCTTGCCAAAGAAGGCAATAAAAAAGCAATTGCATTCCCAAGAGCAAAGATTACTGATGCACCGGATGATTTCAGTTTCAGTGGCTTAAAGTCCGCCGTATTAAATTACTTAAATCAGTGCCAGATGAAAGGTGAGAAAGTCAATCGTGCCGATGTGGCAGCTTCTTTCCAACAGTCCGTTACCGATGTGCTTACTGAACATACAGTAGGAGCGGCAAAGCGTCTTGGCATTAATAAGGTAGCAATCGCAGGCGGCGTTGCTTCAAACTCTTCTCTTCGCGCGCAGATGGAAGAAGCCTGCCGTAAAAATGGAATAGAATTCTATCATCCATCACCAATTTTTTGTACAGATAATGCGGCGATGATCGGTGTGGCAGGATATTATGAGTATATCAAAGGTATTCGTGATGGCTGGGACTTAAATGCAAAGCCGAATTTAAAAATTGGAGAACGGTAAAGATTTGAAAAACAGGAGGGAGTACATGAAAGAAAAAGTAACAGCGATTGTTCTTGCGGCAGGAAAAGGAAGCCGAATGCATTCAAAAATACAAAAGCAATATATGACTCTCTTAGACCGGCCGGTTATCACCTATGCTTTAGAAGCATTTGAGAAAAGTTCTGTAGATGAGATTATTCTTGTAGTTGCTCCGGGAGAAATAGAATATGCACAGGAAAACATTTTAGATAAGTATGATTATAAAAAAGTCAGCGGCATCATTACCGGGGGTGCAGAACGCTATGACTCTGTATATAAGGCATTGTGTTCCATGCCAGAAGAGGGATATGTTTTAATTCATGATGGCGCTAGAGCTTTTATCACGTCGGAATTGATTGAATTTTGCATTGATCAGGTGAAAAAAGACAAGTCCTGTGTTATGGGAATGCCGGTAAAAGATACGATAAAAATTGTTGATGAGAATCGCTATGCAGTTTCTACCCCACCGAGAAGCACCATGTGGCAGATTCAGACACCACAGTGTTTTGTGACAGCAGAAATCAGAGAAGCTTACCAGAAAATGATGGAAGCGGGGGATGATTCTGTAACCGATGACGGAATGGTGATGGAAACTTACGGAATCCGTGGCGTCCGCATGATAAAGGGAAGTTACGAAAACATGAAAATTACAACTCCGGAAGATATGCTGCTTGGCGAGGCAATCTTAAAAGGCAGGAGTACGGAGAGGTAATGACAGGAGATACAAACATGAAAAAGGAAAATACGATAAATCAGGAACAGGAAGAAATGGTATTTGCAGAAGCTCCTGCACAGGTCATTTTTAATGAAAAAAAGGAACCGGACGATATTGTAGAAGACGATGCAGAAGAAATTGACGAAGAGGATTATGAGATTGAAGATGACGGAGACGAGGAAGACGATACTCCGAAAAACAAGTTTGAGTCCTGCTGTGTCTGCCATCGTACAGAAGAACAAGGTGCAAAGCTCATCCATATGCCGACAGGTTTAAGCATCTGTTCTGACTGTATGCAGAAGTCTTTTGATTCCTTTAATTCTGGATTTGGTGGTGGAAATGGCATCCAGTTCCTTGACCTGTCCAACATGGACTTTAACAATTTAAAAGATATGAATCTTGGAGATCTGTTATCAGGAACGATGTCTAACCAGAAGCCAAAGACAAAAAAGGCAAAAAAGAAAAAGAAGAAAAATAAGAAGGAAGAACCAAAGCTTACTTTAAAGAATATTCCTGCGCCACATCAGATTAAGGCACAGCTTGACGAGTATGTTATCGGACAGGATTATGCGAAAAAGGTAATGTCCGTTGCCGTATATAACCATTATAAACGTGTCATTACAAATACGATGGATGAAATCGAGATTGATAAGTCTAATATGCTTATGATCGGACCGACAGGTTCTGGTAAGACCCATCTTGTAAAAACATTAGCAAGACTGTTAAATGTACCTCTGGCAATCTGTGATGCAACTTCTCTTACAGAGGCAGGTTATATCGGTGATGACGTAGAAAGTGTGCTTTCTAAATTACTTGCCAATGCCGATAATGATGTAGAAAAAGCAGAGACTGGAATTATTTTCATCGATGAGATTGATAAAATCGCAAAGAAGAAAAATACGACAAGCCGTGATGTAAGCGGAGAATCTGTACAGCAGGCACTCTTAAAACTGTTAGAAGGCAGCGAGGTAGAAGTGCCGGTAGGTGCAAGCTCTAAAAATGCGATGGTTCCGACTGCTGTAATGAATACAAGAAATATTCTCTTTATCTGCGGTGGTGCATTCCCTGGATTAGAGGATATTATCAAAGAGAGAATGACACAGCATTCCTCTATCGGATTCCATGCAGAACTTAAGGACAAATACGATCATGAAAAGAACATGTTACAGTATGTTACAGTAGAAGATATCCGTAAATTTGGAATGATTCCAGAATTTATTGGAAGATTACCAATAATATTTACATTAAATGCCTTGACAAAGGAAATGCTGGTTGATATTCTGAAAGAACCTAAGAATGCAATATTAAAACAGTATCAGAAACTTCTGGCATTAGATGAAGTGGATTTGCAGTTTGAAGATGGAGCTTTGACAGCCATTGCGGAGAAGGCTATGGAAAAAGATACTGGAGCGAGAGCACTTCGCGCGATCATCGAGAAATTCATGCTTGATATTATGTATGAAATTCCAAAGGATGATAATATCGGACGAGTTACAATCACAGAAGACTATATCCGTAACAATGGGGCTCCGCTTATTGAGATGCGTCCTTATCTTCAGCTTGAGCAGAAGAAGAGAGAGATAGCGGCTGCGGAAGAGCAGAAAGAGAATTAAGTAGAAACTAGAGTGAGTTTGAAAATTATTCCTGCAAGCTGTATGTCCAACTTACGGTAGATGCGGTAAAGAAGTACAGATACAAAAGACAAAGTATAAGGCAAAAATATTTAATAACGATATAATGTTAAAATTCCATAGAGGGGGTTAATTATGGAAAAGTTAAACCTGAAGTTTTTGCAGAGTCTGGCAACACAGTATCCAAGCGTGGCAAAGGCCTGTACAGAGATTATCAATCTGCAGGCAATTCTAAATCTGCCAAAGGAGACAGAACATTTTGTTTCTGATGTACATGGGGAGTACGAGCAATTTCTACATATCTTAAAAACTGGCTCAGGAGCCATTCGCAATAAGATAGAAGATGTTTTTGGTAATACACTCTGCGCCAGAGATAAAAAGAGTCTGGCAGCTCTGATTTATTATCCAGAGCAGAAAGTAGAGCGGATGCGGTTAGAGTTATCTGAAGAAGATTTTCAGGATTGGTATAAGGTATCCCTGCATCGCCTGATTGCGGTATGTAAGGAAAGCTCTGCCAAGTATACAAGATCAAAACTTAGAAAGAGTCTGCCGGCTGATTTTTCTTATATTCTTGAAGAGCTTTTGAGTGAAAATAACCGTGTTGTAGAAAAAGAAGAATATTATAATGAAATCTTTGATACGATTATCCGCTTAAACAGAGCGAAAGAATTTATTGTTGCCATTGCCGGGGTTATTCAGAAGTTAGTTGTCACACGGCTTCATGTTATCGGAGATATTTTTGACCGAGGCCCAGGCCCGCATATCATTATGGATCACCTGATGGAACACAGTAATGTGGACTTCCAGTGGGGAAACCATGATGTGGTATGGATGGGAGCGGCTTCTGGTCAAAAAGCCTGTATTGCCAATGTCATTCGTCTTTCAGCAAGATATAATAATCTTAATGTATTAGAAGATGGATATGGAATTAATCTTGTCCCACTCGCAAGTTTTGCGATTGAAACATATGCGAATGATCCTTGTCAGTGCTTCCGGGTTCATGCACAGGAAGACTCTGATTTAAGAGAAGTATCTCTCAATATGAAGATGCATAAAGCCATTGCTATTATTCAGTTTAAGTTAGAGGGACAGGTGATCAAGAGAAGGCCAGAGTTTAATATGGACAAAAGACTCCTTCTTGATAAGATCGATTACGAGGAAGGAACCATTATGATAGAAGGTAAGAAGTATGAACTTCTTGATAAATCCTTCCCTACTATTGACCCGAATAATCCATATGAACTTTCCGAAGCAGAAGAAGCCTTGATGAACCGCCTTTGCATGAACTTTTTAAACTGCGATAAGTTACAGGAACATATCCGTTTCCTATTTAATAAAGGCGGTCTGTATCTTTGTTATAATTCCAATCTTCTCTATCATGGCTGTGTGCCGCTTGATGAGAAGGGAAACTTCCGTAAAGTTAAGATTGGCAGCAAACAGTATTCTGGCAAAGAACTTTATGATGTGCTTGAGTACTACGCAAGAAAGGGATATTACGAGCAGGATAACAGAGAAGAACATGAATATGGAAAGGATATCATGTGGTATATCTGGTCTAATGAGAACTCCCCAGTCTATGGCAAGGAAAAGATGGCGACATTTGAGCGGTATTTCATTGCCGATAAAGAAGTGCAGATTGAGAGAAAAGACCATTATTACCGCCTGATAGAGAGAGAAGATGTTGTAAATAATATCCTCAAAGAATTTGGCGTAGATATCGAAAAAGGTCATATTATCAATGGGCATATGCCTGTTCACGTAAAAGAGGGTGAATCCCCTGTCAAATGTAACGGTAAAGTCATGATCATTGATGGTGGCTTTTCGAAAGCATACCGCGGAACGACAGGAATTGCCGGTTACACCCTTATCTATAATTCAAGAGGTCTGCGTCTTGTTTCTCATGAGACATTTACTTCGACAGAAGACGTTATCGAAAAAGAGATAGACGTACATTCTGATACCGTTATCCGTGAGGTTTCTGCTCAGCGTGAGAGAGTGATAGATACCGAAACTGGCCGCCAGTTAAAAGAGCAGATCAGTGACCTTGAGAAGCTGCTGCATGCTTATCGGACGGGACAGATTTTGGAAAAAGAATAAAAGGAGACGAACTCCAAAAAGAGAATCCATAGAAGGGCATATTTCTCTTGTAAACTAACATATATTTAATAAGACAATCTGAGATAGTGTGTTACGTTTTTTTATAAACAGGGAGATTTTTATCTTCTTCTAGCAAGAAGATTCCCCATTTAAGGGGATATCACTCGGTATACAGAGAAAACGGGAGGGTTGCTATGAATATGGACAGGAGCCAGAAGAATTTGGAGAGGAAAAAGGATGATAGAACGATTGAATATTTAGAATTGAAGTATGATACAAATATACAAAGGGGGCTTACGCTGGCAAAAGTGAGGCAGAAGCAGCGTGGGAAGAGGAGTTCTAGGAATAGTATAACGAAAGAGAAGAAGCGGATTTGGTTTATGTGTTTAAAACAGGAGTGCCAGAATCTGCTTTTCTTTTTCTTTCTATATTTATGTGTGGTAAGTGTTTTGTTTCAATTTGATCAAAGAGTAAAAACAGTGTTGTTTGTGTCTTTTATGGTATTTCTTTTTGGGAAGGTGGAAAAGACATTTCGTTATAGTAAAGTATTATTTAAGAAGGAAGAAATATATAAAACTAAAGTAGTGGTTTTACGAGAAAATATATTTCAATGTGTGCAGGTAAATAGTCTTGTAAAAGGGGACATTGTGCGTTTGAAAAGAGGGGAAAAAGTTCCGCTCGCTGTTATAAGTTTAAAGTTACCATATAAAGAATATAAACAGGGAGAAATTTTTGCAGAAAATACAGGACGGGCTATTGTAACACAGCAGGTGGTGTATCCTTTCTTTGAAAATGTGAAAGAGAATACAGGTATAAACAGAACTGTTAAAATGACAGAGAATATAGAAGATAAGTATGTAGAAAAAAATGAAAGCATGAAAGGAAAAATCTCTTTGAATACAATTGGTAAACAAAGGAAGAAACAAGGAAGACTATATGCGGCAGAGGAGAAAGAGAGAGAAGAAAATGGAGGAAGTTATACAGAAAATATGATTCTCCAGGAAATTTTTATCCGTCAGGGAATTTATTTTCAACCAGATTTTTTAAAAAAAACTGCGGTAGAAGGAGAAAGGCCAATCGTTGCTGTTGGTTTTGAAGATATATATTTCCCGTCCAGATTTCAAAAGGAGAAGTTTCAGCGATTTATGCAGGAATTAAAGAAAACAGGTGTGAAATACTTCTTTTTTACGAATCAGAACAGAGAATCGGCATTTTCTATTGGAAAACAGACGGGAATAGTGAAAGAAAAAAGAGAAGTGATAGATAGAAAACAGTTTTTGCTTCTAAAAAACGTGGCTCTCGAAAAACAGATAAAAAGTATTCGCATTTATTGCGGACTTTCAGAAGTCGAAAAAAGCCAGATTATAGCCATATGGAGAAAACATCAGCAGGAATATTCAAAAAAATTCTTGCAAAAGCAGGGAAGAATCCTGTTTATGTCTGGTTTAAATCAGAGTGGCAGAGAAAAAATAACAGAAGATTGTGTATACGCCTGTTGCCATAGCGGCAGCCAGGAGGGGGATATCTGGTTCAAAAAAAATTGGAGAGATACAATCGTAAAATATCTTACTGGACAAAATATCTGGCAGAAATTTCTTGAAAATACCCAAAAATGGGAAGGACAGATTCTGGCAAGCTTATGTATATTTATGCTCATATCTCTTCTGCTGTCCTTATATATGCCACAACAGGAAAACATGCAGAAAATTACACAGACAGGAAGCCTATTTTGTGCAGCATATATTATTGGAAAAGAAATTGTAGAAGAAGGATTCCGCAAATGGTTTCTGAAAAAATTGAAAAATAATTAGATTCTGATTTGCGTAGCAAAGGAGACACCGCTGTAGAGAAATCTGTAGTCGGATTGCCAGAAGGGTTCTTCCTCGTATTTTTTGAGCAATCCTACAGAAAATTTACAGCGGCTAACTATTCCAAATCCTACAAATCAGTTTCATGGAAAGCTATAATCGTCTGAATGATATCCAAATCCTATAATATGAATTCTGATTTTGCCTCGGCAACCTGGAAGTTTACAAAATTAATACCACTTATGGATTATTGAATTTTATCCTGCGTTTATGCTAATATAATTAACAAGCGTAACGATATGAAAAGGCTGAAGGATTTCGTATCATTACAAATATCTTACTAATAATATATTTTAGGAAAGGAAAAGCTATTCAAGCGAAAGCTTCAATAGCAGGATAGAATGATGGAACTGTTAAAAACAGGAGCGTATCTTGTAAATGGAACAGAAATTATAGAAGATACTCCGGAAGCCCAGGCAAGACTGCAGGCAGTGGCTGGTCCGGATGCACCTTCTAAAGAAGAAGCAGCGAAGGGAACAATTGCTTATGGTATTTTAGAAGCCCATAATACTTCTGATAACATGGAAAAGTTAAAAATTCGTTTTGATAAGTTAACTTCCCATGATATCACTTATGTAGGAATTATCCAGACAGCACGTGCATCAGGATTAGAGAAGTTCCCTATGCCATATGTTCTCACAAACTGTCATAACAGCTTATGTGCTGTTGGTGGAACAATCAACGAAGATGACCATATGTTTGGACTTACCTGTGCGAAAAAGTACGGTGGAATCTATGTACCTCCTCATCAGGCAGTTATCCATCAGTTCGCAAGAGAAATGCTTGCCTGCGGTGGAGCAATGATTCTTGGTTCTGATTCTCATACCCGTTATGGAGCACTTGGAACAATGGCAATGGGTGAAGGCGGACCAGAGCTTGTAAAGCAGCTCTTAAACCAGACTTACGATATTAATATGCCAGGTGTTATTGGAATCTACATGACAGGAGAGCCAATAAAAGGTGTCGGTCCACAGGACGTAGCTCTTGCGATTATCGGAGCAGTATTCCAGAATGGTTATGTAAATAATAAAGTTATGGAGTTTGTTGGACCAGGTGTTGAGAAGCTGAGTGCAGACTTCCGTATCGGTGTTGACGTAATGACAACAGAGACAACCTGTCTTTCCTCTATCTGGAAAACAGATGATGTAATTAAAGATTTCTATGATATCCATGGAAGAGTAGAAGATTACAAAGAATTAAATCCTGCAAAAGTTGCTTACTATGACGGAATGGTTAAGATTGATTTAAGCAAGATTCGTCCAATGATTGCTATGCCATTCCATCCAAGTAATACATATACGATTGAAGATATGAATAAGAACCTGATGGATGTTCTTCACGACTGTGAGCAGAAAGCACTTGTCAGCTTAGATGGACAGGTAGACTTTAAACTTACCGATAAAGTTCGCGATGGAAAGCTCTATGTAGAACAGGGAATCATCGCAGGATGTGCCGGTGGTGGATTTGAAAACTTGTGCGCAGCAGCAGATATTATCAAAGGAAAATCTATTGGAGCGGATGAATTTACATTAAGTGTTTATCCTGCAAGTACACCAATCTACATGGAATTAGTAAAGAATGGTGCAGCAGCAGCCCTTATGGAAAGTGGTGCTATCGTAAAAACAGCATTCTGTGGTCCATGTTTCGGTGCGGGAGATACGCCATCCAACAATAGCTTAAGTATCCGTCATTCCACAAGAAACTTCCCGAACAGAGAAGGTTCTAAGTTACAAAATGGTCAGATTGCTTCCGTAGCATTAATGGATGCCCGCTCTATCGCAGCAACCGCAGCCAATAAAGGATACCTTACGCCAGCAACAGACCTTGATGTAGAATATACAGGAAGAAAATATCACTTTGACAGCAGCATTTACGCAAATCGTGTATTTGACAGCAAAGGAGTGGCAGATCCATCTGTAGAGATTAAGTTCGGACCAAATATCAAAGACTGGCCAAAGATGAGCGCACTTCCAGAAAACATGATTCTGAAAGTTGTGTCCGAGATCCATGATCCAGTTACAACGACAGATGAATTAATTCCATCAGGAGAAACATCCTCCTACCGTTCGAATCCACTTGGCCTTGCAGAGTTTACTCTTTCAAGAAAAGATCCTGCTTATGTAGGACGTGCCAAAGAAGTAAGAGCAGCACAGGAAGCAGTAGAAGCGAACAGCAATCCAGTAGAAGCATTAGCAGAATTAGCACCAGTAATTGATGCAATTCACGCTAAGTATGCAGATGTTACCAATGAAAATATTGGAATCGGAAGTACAATCTTTGCTGTAAAACCAGGTGACGGTTCCGCCAGAGAACAGGCAGCATCCTGCCAGAAAGTATTAGGTGGCTGGGCTAACATTGCAAATGAATACGCTACAAAGCGCTATCGTTCCAACCTTATTAACTGGGGTATGCTTCCATTCCTTATTGAAAAAGGTGACCTTCCATTCGCAAACGGAGATTACATTTTCCTGCCAGACGTAAGAAAGGCAGTCGAGACAAAGGCAGCAGAATTTGAAGCTTATGTTGTAAAAGACGGAAGTCTCACACCATTTGCTTTAAAAATGGGTGAATTAACAGATGATGAGAGAGAGATTATCTTGAAGGGATGCCTCATTAACTACAATCGACAGTAATTCTGAGTTGCCGCAGGCAAGGTAGACGGTGCTACAGAGGAAGTAGCGTTCGGATTACCAGAAGATTATGAGTAGAACCACTAAAAAATTGCCCCATTTTGTTCCGTTGTGCTAAATGGGGTAGATTTTTAAGTGGTTCTTTCTTGTGTTTTTTGAGCAATCCGACTAAAAGCTTTTGTAGCATCTCCCTTGCCTGTGGTAAATCAAAATTGTATACATATTAGTGCACTATTGACAAAAGGAAAGTATTTGGTATATCATAAAAAAGATTATTAACTTTTAAATGTAAGTTATCTAAAAATCAGAACAAAAGACAATTGACAACATTGAATGAGAGAAGAAGGAGTGGAGTAAGTATGAAGGTTTCAGGAAATGACCTGTTTGTAACGGCAATGAAAAAGGAAGGCGTGGATACGATTTTCGCATATCCGGGTGGCATGGTCGTCAATCTTCTAGATGCACTCCATGATTGTCACGGGATTGACCTCGTATTACCAAGACATGAGCAGGGGTTGATTCACGCAGCGGATGGTTATGCCAGAGCAACCGGCAAGGTTGGTGTATGTTTAGTAACCAGTGGACCGGGTGCTACGAACTTAGTAACAGGAATTGCTACAGCAAACTATGACAGTATTCCATTAGTATGTTTTACTGGCCAGGTGCCAGAGCATTTGATCGGTAATGATGCGTTTCAGGAAGTAGATATCATTGGAGTGACTAGAAATATTGCGAAGTTTGTTATCATGGTCCGTGATAGAGAGATGTTAGCACAGCGAATTAAGGAAGCATTTTACATTGCAAGATCAGGAAAGCCAGGGCCGGTTCTTGTAGATTTACCAACAGACGTTATGGCAGAACTGGGTTCAACTTCTTATCCAACAGAAGTAAATATCCGTGGATATAAGCCGAATAAGGGTGTTCATGTAGGACAGCTTAAGAAGGCGATTAATCTGTTAGAAGAAGCGAAAAAGCCGATGTTTTTAATCGGTGGGGGAGTAAATCTCGCTCATGCTCAGGAAGAGATGACAAAGCTTGCAGAAAAGATTGATGCTCCAGTAATTACGACCGTTATGGGACGAGGAGCTATTTCCACAGAGCATCCTTTATATATTGGTAATATCGGAATGCATGGTTCTTATGCTGCTAATAAGACTGCAGATGAGTGCGATTTAATGTTCTCTATCGGATGCCGTTTTAATGACCGGGTAACTGGTGAGATTAAGAAGTTTGCACCGAATGCTAAGATTGTCCATATTGATATTGAATCCGCAGCGATTTCAAGAAATGTTACAGTAGATATTCCGATTGTTGCAGATGCGAAGGCAGCAATCTTAAAGATATTAGAGCATACAGAACCAATGAAGCATGAGGAATGGATTGCAGAGGTAAAAGGCTGGGATAAAGAATATCCTCTTCATATGGAAGTAGAAGAGGGAGTAAACCCACAGCGTATCATCGAGACTTTGAATGAAGTGTATGCAGACAGAGATACAGTATTTACCAGTGATGTAGGACAGCATCAGATGTGGGCTTCCCAGTATCTGAAGTTAGATGCGACTCATAGATTAGTACAAAGCGGAGGACTTGGTACGATGGGATTTGGCCTTCCATCTGCCGTAGGAGCACAGATTGGATGTCCAGAGAAGTCTGTCGTATCAATCAGTGGTGACGGTGGATTCCAGATGAACATGCAGGAGCTTGCAACAGCAGTATGCCAGGAACTTCCGTTAGTAAACATTGTATTTAACAATAATCGTCTCGGAATGGTTCGCCAGATGCAGGAACTCTTCTTTAAGAAGCGTTATACAATTACCTGCCTGCGCTATCATAAGTCCTGCAAGGGTAAATGTGGTACACCGGGCTGGGTATGTCCAGAGTATGTTCCTGATTTCGTAAAGATGGCAGAAGCTTACGGTTCTAAAGGATATTTTGTTACAAGTAATGATCAGTTAAAAGATACGATTCTTGAGGCGAGAGAGTACGCAGAGAAGAATAAGAAACCAGTTATTGTAGAATGTATGGTTGCTCCAGATGAACTGGTTATGCCGATGATCAAGGGTGGAGCAAGCTTTGAAGATATTATGTTATAGGAGGATGCAGAGATGAGAGAGATAAATACAGAAAAGAAAAAAAGATGGGTATCTCTGTATGTGGAGAACCGAATTGGTGTATTAGCACGTATTTCAGGAATGATGTCTGGAAAGTCCTATAACATTTCAAGTATTACAGTAGGTGTTACAGAAGATCCTACAGTATCAAGAATGACAATTGGCCTTTCTTCTGACGATGCAACTTTTGAGCAGATTAAAAAGCAGTTAAACCGCTGCGTAGAGGTAATTAAGCTTAACGATATTACCGATGCCCCAACCCATATGAAGGAGATTCTTTTCGTGAAGATTCATGAATGTTCTGAATTTGAGAAGGGTGAGATTTTCCGTATCTCACAGGTATTTGGAGCTAAAGCGATTGACTACGGTATTAACAGTGTTCTTTTAGAGAGTGTAAATACAGAGGGACGTAATAACGACCTTATTGCTCTTTTAACAAGAAAGTTTGATCATGTGGAAGTTGTTCGAGGTGGTATTGTTGCAATAGAGTCTATCAGCATGATTGACCGTTAATATTTAGAATAAAATATTGTTTTTCCATTATAGAATTTACGATTTAGAGCGTATTTGAAGAATTATTTCAACAATCGGTATATTTGTTTTGTAGAGAATATGTCCTTTGTTTGGATAAGATTTCCATAAATTGTGATTTATACTTAACAGAAAGTATTTTTGAATGCGGCTTAACAGAAGGGTATTTAAACATCTATGTTTAGATACTCTTCTTTTTTTGCTTTTGGGATTGGAATGTTATATATGGGGAAATGAAAGTACAAAAATATAATTGATGAATAAAAAAGAAATAAAGTAAAATATTGACAATTAAGAAGCGGAATGCTAAAATGAAATGGAAATATTTCCTAAAAATGAAAGGAGTGTAAAACGAGAAGAGAGATATTTTAAGCAACAGGGAAATATAGAATTTTTCAGGAGGGCAGAAAATGCGGATATTTTTTAGGAGAATCCTTATTTTTGTTTTAGTAGCTGCACTTTTTTTTACAAATATCAACATAAGCGTAGCTGCTTCTGGAATAGGGAAAGAGAGTTTCTACCAGATGAAAAATGAACAGGAAGATACCAGACAGATAGAGAATATTACAACAGAAAGTCAGGAGAGTACGACAGCCATTTCTAAAGAAACAACGGAAGAAAAGGAAAAATCAGAGCAAGGAACCACGGAGCAGCATAATGAAGCAGAAGAAAAGAGTACAGAGCAGGAATCGGAAAGTGCAGGAACACAGGATAAATCTCAGCAACAACAGGAGAAATTAACAGGTTCAGAACTAAAAGAAGGGGGACAGACAAAAAAATCTACAGAAAGGAATCAGGAACAGTCCACAGCGGAGCAGAGGGAAGACGAGGAGGAAGAGTCTGTACCAGTAGTAATGTCTACTCATCCAAGCACAAACCATTCTGTAACAATGCCTGATGTTACCAGCCATTATTTTTTATTACAAAAAAACAGCAAAAAAGTGGGAAGCGTGACAGGAAAAAATCTGCTTACAGTAGCCAATGCACAGGCGGCATCGAAGTATATTTATGAAAGTTATTCAAATGGAAGACAGTACAATTTTACTCCCCGTTTTAATAATAACAGTTCAGTAAGCGTTGGTGGAGGAACAGGCGGAGAAGTTTCTTTTACAAAAGTGAAAAATGGAACAGAAAGTGAATTTGGTACTTTATATCCTGCCGTATCGAAAGGACGTATTGCATCGAAAGTATTTAATTTACAGAAAACTACGGTGAATCCATATGCAGTATATAAAGATGTTGGAAATTGGTATGATTATAATACGAAGAGAACATATAAGATTGATTTAAAGATTACAGTAACAGGATATAAATTTCCAAGGGCAGCGATAAGAAAGCAGTTGTCGAATCAGGATTTAAAAGCGCCATATATTGGATTCCAGAAGAACAAGATTGGTATATCTGTTATGGGTACAGATTATGTGCAGACTCGCATGGATTTCTATTATAGTGGAACGACAACACCGGTTTCAGGAATCAAAGGATTAATTCAGTTTTGTGATATTGATGCACAGCAGGGTGTTGATTTTGGAACAGGTTTTGAGAAAGTACTTATGTTTCAGATGCAGCAGTCAAAACTTCAGTATAATGCGACAGGATTGATTACTGGTTCGAAAGGATATGTTTCTTCAAGGACGAGTGAAGGTTTTGACAATAATGATGAGACAACAACCGCAGTTGGAATTTTTGCGGGAAGTACGGTGAATTGTCGATGGACAGTAGCCAAATGTGACCAGAAGGATACGGGCGGTAATGCGGCATATGCGGTAAAAAGTGGATATGGGATTCCAGCGGATAGTTCACTGGCAGATTCTACATCCTATTATTGGTCAAACAGTACAGGACTGCTTTCGATTCGTGCAGATGTAGGGATTGGATTATTACCAGATGAAGTAAAGAAAGCGATTTATCATGGAAAAATCAATTCTAAAAATTCAGAATCAGCAAAGAAATTTCTGGGGTTGTCTGATAGAAAGGAGACATTTTCCTATGTTTTATCTGCACCAGTTCCGAGTCCGTCCAATGTAACTACGGCGAAGTATACATCATTTCAGTTTGAGGATAAAGTAGAATCGCTTTTGAACGTAAAAGATGTGAAAGTATATGCAGATGAGGCGGTAAATAATAATGTCCAGGCTGATCAGATGAATTATACAGATGTAAGTGCTAATTTTAATATAACAAAAACGCAAGGGACAGATCATGCCACGACAGTGAAAGTGGCAGCGAAAAATGCGAAGTTATCAGCGGCGGCTTTTTATGGACACAGTTATTATGTGCATATAGAAGTGCAGATGAAATCGGATGAAGAGTTACATAAAATTAATAAATCAGTTGCGGACTGGTATCAGACAGATAATACTGTGACTGCGAAAGTATCTGAGGCAGGAAAATGTCAGGGAAGTGTAGCAGTTTTAAATAAGGGAACATTAAATGTAGCAAATAATCAGGGTGGTTCAGTAAAAAAAGAATCGAATTATGTGGCATCTAAAGCAGGGATGATAATTAAAGTAAAAAAGACAGATCAAAATAGCGGGCAGCCAATCGAAGGAGTGACATTTGGTTTATTTGGCGGTGAAAATGTCAGTATAGATAAAGCAGAACCAATAGATACGGCAGTAACAAATAAAGAAGGAATTGCTGTATTTAAGACAGGAACTAGCTATAGTTTTTATAAAGATAAATATGGAGATGGTCCATATTGCGTTAAAGAAATTGCTATTCCTGCAGTCTATAAAAATGTGTGGAAGCCATCCCTTAATAAAGAGTGGACTTACAAAATTCCAACTTTAAAATCAGAAGCTCTGTTTGATCTTTCTTCAAATATACCACTGGAGGCACAGTTAGAAAATACAAATTATCAGGCGGAAAAGAATTTAATAAAGGTTTACAAAAAGAGCAAAGATACGGGAGCATATTTATCTGGAGCGGAATTTACCCTGTTACAGTGGTCACAATCTAAAAATCAATATGAAGAACTCTTTACTTTAGAAGAAGATGTGGATGAGAATAAGAGATCGGTTTATCAAAATAAGCAGGAATTTAAAAATACTCTGGATAATTTAGGTCGTTATAAAATTGTGGAGAAGAAAGCGCCGAAGGGGTGCATATTAACGAAGCAAGAGTGGACGTTTGAACTGTCGGAAAATACAGACAATAAGGAGAATTCTGTCATTTTTGAAAATTTGTCAACAGGAGAAAAGCAAAAAGGCAGTTTAGTATATGAGAATCCACTTCAAAAAGGAAAGCTCCTTATCCAAAAAGAAGATGATGAGGGGCAGCCAGTGAGTGGTGCTGTTTTTTCAGTAACTGCGGCGCAGGACATTTACGCACCGTGGGATGTCAAGGAAGATGGAACACCAGCTTCTGATACAAAACCTCTTGTTACAAAGGGAGAGGTAGTAGATAAGATTACAACCGGAGAAGATGGAAAAGGAGAAAGCAATAAGTCATTATATATTGGTAAATATATCGTAGAGGAAATTAAAGGAGCATGGAATCATATTAAAGGAGATACGATTTATGAAGCAGAGCTGCATTATGGTTTAGACAGCAGTAAAGAATTGATTAGTTATCATCTTAAAGTAAACAATCTTTTGATGCATCCATCACTTGCAGTTTCTAAGCTTGCAGATAAAACAACCAATGAAGAGAAAAAAGCAGTTGCTTTTGATGAAAAAACAGGACGTTATATAGAGAAAAAGGTGACAGGACGCTATAAGGCAGGAGAATTCGTTGATTATACAATAAGAGTAACAAATACAGGGAATGTTTCTCTTTACAATATCAAAGTGACAGATGATATGGATTGTAAGGGGAAATTTGATGGACAGACACTCTCTAAATATGCAGATATGGAAACCGCAGCATTTGTACTTCCTGAATCGGGCTATTTTGTGACGAAAAGCGGAGATAAAGTATATGCTCAGATGTCAACATCATCTAATCTTGTATTAAGCCTGCATCATCTTGCAATAGCTGACAGCGTTGAGATGCATGTGAAAGTAAAATTAAAAGAAGATGTGAAAGATGCGTGGAAGCTTAAGAATGAAGTTCGCGTTCAGGCACAGTATGATGATAATGGACAAGAAGACGATGCGGATAAGCCACATCTAGTTGATGTACCAGTAAAGGACTTAGTAGATGGAGAGAATAATAGTCTGGTCGTAGACTGGGATTATATCAATATTCCGGGAATTCCAGAGGAAAAGGTAATAAAGACTGCCGATAGAACAACAGGAATTCAGATTGAAAATGGAGAGATAACGTCAGGGTCTAAAATACCTGGAATATACAATGCAAAGGAAAAAGTAAAGTTCTCTATTATAGTAAAGAATTCCGGGGAGGCAGCTTTAAAAAGGATTACAGTAAAAGATGCATTAAGCGATGAACTTAAAGCCGTATCTGATATGGAAAGTGCAGGTTTTGTTTTTGATGATGCAACTGTGGATAAAGATAGTTTTTATGTTCTCACTACAGCAAAAGGAAAGAAGATTACAGCCAAAGTAGTAGATAAAAATACAGTGATATTATGTAATACAGGAGAGGATAGTTCTGGAACAGACCGCCTCTTTGCAGATGATTATATTACGTTAAATTATAGCGTTAATTTATTGCCTGGAACAGCGAATTTATATGATCTTTCTAATAAAGTATATGTTAATGGATGGTACTTTAATGGAAATGAAGACGAAGAAGTTCCAGGAAAAGACGATGAAGATATTATTGAAGTGCCAGGAATACCAGAAGGAAGAACAGCAAAACTAGCTGATAAAACAACTGGGGTTGTCTTAAAAGAAGGCAGATATGATGCAGGGGCTAAGATTTCCGGCGTTTATGAGAATGGAAATGAAGTAACTTATAAGATTACAGTAACCAATACAGGAAGTGCCAATTTATATGATTTAAGATTGACGGATGTTCTTAGTAAGGAATTAGAAGAAGCTCTTGAAAAGGATAGTGTTTCTTTTATAGAGCAGGTCTACACATCCAAAGACAATCGCAAAGTGCGCACAAAGTTAGAAGAATCACAGAAGTTATGGATGGATTTCCTGGCAGCAGGAGATGCCGTAGATGTGTATTTGAAAGGAAAAGTACGCATAGATGTCGGAAATCTTTTTTCACTTGAGAATATTGTAAATTTAACAGCAAGGTATAAAAAAGGAGACGAAAAAGCACGCAAAGAACAGGACGAAACAGGAAAAGAAGAAACTAGTACAGAAAAGAAAGAAGAAACATCAAAAGACGATGAAGCAGAGAAAGAAGAGGATAAAAAAGATGACCAAAAGGATGATCAAAAGGATGATCAGGAAGGAACAAAGGTACCGGAAAAAGAATTAGAACCATTATCAAAAGAAAGTAAAAAGGCAATAGAAGAAGCCTACGAGGCTATTCAGAAACTTACCGTAGAAGAACTGCAGGAAGAAAGTAAACAATATGCAGAAATCCCAGTCACAGAATTAATGCAGGACGAAGATTATATTAATATACCCGGAACTCCGCTTGCAAAGATTGCAAAATTAGCAGATAAAACACAGGGAGTCACACTGGTAAAAGGCAGATATGAAGGTCAGAAAGAAGAAGGTATTTATGAATACGGGGATACCGTAGATTATACGATCACATTAACGAATGCAGGAACTGCAGATTTATATAACCTGCTTGTGGATGACACTTTAGATAAGAAACTATTATCTATATTAAAATCAGATTCTATTACTATTACAACTGGGCAGGTTACAACAAAGATGGGAGATACCATTCAGGTTAGGACAGCAGAGAAAGATGAAGACATAGGAAAAGACTCAGAATCCATAACAAAGCAGTTAGAAAGTCGTTCTGTTGTATTAGATCATCTAAAAAGTGGAGATAGTGTCGCTATTCATTTAAAAGGAATCATACAATCAGGAGCGAACAGAGACACTGGATTAAATAATATGGTACATCTTGTAGCGCAGTATAAAACAGTGAATGAGAATGGAGAAAACGAAGAAAATTATGTTGAAGATACCCCAGAGATGACGGATAACGATACAGTAGGAATCGGTACTCCAGATATTTTAGCAGCCAAAAAAGCAGATAAAACGAAAAATGTTATTTTAGAAAATGGACGTTATACAGGAAAGAAAAAGTATGGAACTTATAAAGCGGGAGAAGAAGTTCAGTTTATACTTACAGTCACTAATGTGGGTAATGGAACGGCAAATCATGTAAAAGTAACAGAAGAACCATCAACGGAGTTGAAAAAATATGTTCAAATGAAAGGGTTTGCCAATAAAGCTGGTGATGTGATACGAACCAAAAAGGGAAAAGAACTACATATAGAAACATCAAAAAAACGAGAACTCTGTTTGGAAAAAATAGAAGCGGAGGATGCTGTAGAACTAATATATATTGGAAAAGTAAAGAAAGATATTCCATCTATAAAATTCCTGAAAAATGAAGTGGTCATTACAGGACAAAATAAAGATGGCAGTAAGATACCAACGACATCAAAGATGAGTGATTATGACAAAATTAATTTAAAAGAAAAGGAAATAAAGAATCAAAATCCAAAGAAAAATAGAGAAACTGGCACGAAAGGAAATGGAGCAAAAACAGGAGATAATACGCCGGTTTTTATGTATAGTTTCTTAAGTATAGCAGCCATCTTAGCACTTAGCGTTCTCATCTCTTATAAAAATAAAAAACGAAAAAATTGAAAACGCGAAGAAACATAATAGCAATATAACGATGAAATAAGAGAGGGTAAGAAATCTTAATCTCTGCTTACCCTCTCAAAAACTTGACATAATCTATGAATTTTGATATTATATTCGTTGTGAAAACGAGGCGTGGCTCAGTTTGGTAGAGCGCTGCGTTCGGGACGCAGAGGCCGTGGGTTCGAGTCCCGTCGCCTCGATTCTAAAACCGCATAAATAAAGGCTCTGAGGACTCCGTGAATATTTAGTAAATCAAAGTAATCAAGAAGTGAGATTTTGTACGAAGGAGCTTAATAAAATTTTGAAAATTATATCAGCAAAAGCATCGGAAATCTACTTAAACGATAGATTTTCGGTGCTTTTTTGTTGAGATAGTTTTATTTGAAAGAGAAAATAATATATAGTGCTTTATGGTCTCTGTCCCATTCCACCTTCTAATGTGATTGTCTCTCCGTTCATATATTTGAAATCTGGAGAAGCAAGCTGTACACAGGCGCGACCGATTTCTTTTTCTACATCTCCATAATGACCTGCTGGCGGCATCTTAACATTTGCTTTGAATGCTTCTGGATAAGCTTTTTCAAAGTTTTCAAGCTGAGCAGTCCAGGCAAGGGGACAAACAACATTAACGTTGATTCCGTCTGCGCCCCATTCTGTAGCGGCTACACGGGAAAGTCCACGTATTCCTTCTTTGGCAGCGGCGTAAGCACATTGACCGTAATTTCCGAATAAGCCAGCGCCGGAAGCAAAATTAATAACAGATCCCTTTGTTTCTTTTAAATATGGATAGCATGCTTTCATGTAATAGAATACGGCATATAATCCAGAATATAATGCGAGATTGAACTGTTCTGTTGTGTGGTCCGCAAGACTGACACCAGAAGCAGAAGCCTGTGCATTATTAATTAAAACATCAATTCGTCCGAAAGTGTCAATAGCCTGTTTTACTACATTTGCAACAGCGGCTTCATTGTCTGTTCCTGCATTAACATCTGCCTGCACTGGAAGTACCTGAATGCCATAGAGCCTTTCTAACTCTTCTTTCGCATCTTCTAATTTCTGCAGATTTCGTCCGGTAATCACGAGGTTTGCGCCCTCTTTTGCGTAAGCCGTTGCAATACCATATCCAATAGAACCGCAACTTCCGTCACTTAATACGGCACGGCCGCCACCTGTGATAATCGCTGTTTTCCCTTTTAAAAATCCCATAATATGTACTCCCTTCTGTTCGTCTATAATTGGATATCCGAATTACTTTTTTATCTTCTTATTCTTTTTCAATTTCATTTTCTTTATTTTACGAATCGCATGACTGTATGATAACAGAAAATTGTACTAAAATCAATACACAAATCTGTTAATATTCTGACAACTATGTTAAATAAATATCTTTTAACTTTATTATCTGATAAATAATAAACAATCTCTTTATATCCTTTAAAATAGCGGATTTCCAGTTGAATTTGTTTAAAGAAAAAATTATCTGATTTTTGACAAATAAAAAAATAAAAATGAAACACAACATGATATAGCCTGCATTTGTATAAAAAATAGCAATAGTTTTAGGCAAATTAATAAAAAAGATGAAAGAAAATGAAAAAAATATTCAAAATAAATTTATATAGCTAAAATATAGACAAAGAAAAATAAAAATGTCCGCATGTTGGCACAGAAAAGTTGTGCGAATTGAAAGAAAAATTGGGATAAAGGAGCATATTTATGCAAGAAACAGGCTGATAAAATTGATTTTTAGAAAAAAATAACAATCTTAATCCCATTTTTTCTTCAATGTTCTAACTGATTTCCTGAGCTGACCATAAACAGAACCCACAAATCATTATTGTCATGTTATTTCGCCAGGAGTATAATGTAAAAAGAACATCTTACAGGAGGCATTATGGCAAAATATTTTTATTTTACAAGACACGGACAGACCGTATGGAATGTGGAGAATAAAATTTGTGGTGCAACAGACATCGCCCTGACAGATTTAGGGCATCAGCAGGCGGCGGAACTAGGTGAGAGAATTTTAAAAGAAGGAATTAAGATTGATGAGATTTTATATTCTCCTTTAATGCGTGCTGCCGATACAGCAAAACATATTTCAGAAGTAACGGGAATTCCGGCGAGAGAAGAACTTCGATTAAAAGAACAGAATTTTGGAAAATATGAATCAACTCCAAGAAATGGTGAAGAATTCAAAAGAGCGAAACAAGATTTTGTGTGCCGTTATGAAGGCGGTGAATCTATGTTACAGCTTTGCCAGAGAATCTATAATCTTCTTGATGATATAAAAAAAGAAGACAAAGTGTATCTGTTAGTAGCGCATAATGGAATCTCAAGAGCAATCGAGTCTTATGTCCGGGATATGAGCAACGAGGAATTCGCAGGCTTTGGAATTAAGAATTGTGAACTTCGTAAGTATGAATTTTGATTATCAGAGCTTTGTGATGATTTGATTTGCTCCAACTGCCAAAGCACAGCTCTTTGAGAATGAAATGAAAAATCCTTATTTGTGACTTTAGTCGCAGCGTGTTGAATACTTGCTCTACTCGCTTGTATCCAATACTTGCTCTGAGGCCACAAATAAGGATTATTTCATTCTCAGGGGGGCATCCTTCCTGAGGTAACTCAAAATCTATCCAGCCAATCTGCTGTTTACTTTTTTAAAGTACGGTGATTCAAAGTCGTAATTTTTATTGTTGACGCTAATCCAACCAGTTTTCTTTCCATACTGGAACTGAAGGTAAATATTACCTTTGGACAGTGTGAGTTTTTTCAGAGTAACCTGTTTACCCTTTGGAACAGTAAAGGCAAGTTTCTTTCCGTTATAAAACCTTAATTTTTTTGCTGTTACAAAAATATTTTTGCGGAATAACTTACTGTAAGAGTCTTTTCTGCTGTAACCGATTGTGCTTTTTACGGTAGAAGTAGTAGCATTTGTCAAAACAAGTTTATTATTACGGAATTTATAAGACATTTTCCAGGTAAGCCATCCTGTTTCAGCAGGCTGTTCTCCGTGATGAAGAGTCAGACGGTTTTTCTTGGCAGATACAATCTCACAGGCGGTATTGTCTAGTTTGCTTACAGAATACAGCTTTTTAGATGTATTGTTATATTTGTAAATTTGGTTAAATACAATGTAATCGTTATCGCCAATACCCATTAATTGAATAAACTCATTTTTGTTTGTCATTTTGGCATATTTAGCGGTGATATAATTAATTCCGCTGTCAGTACAATTTTTACTAAAAGCCGTTTTCTTATTTACCGTAACTTTAAGTTTTTTTACGCGGAAATCATCGTCCATAGTAGTTGTGATAAGAATTTTATCCGCTTTTCCATCCCCGGTAATATCTGCAGATATTGTTTTCTTGACAGGAATATCTTTTACAGATGCGGCATTAGTAATAGTAGAGAAAGATAGACATAGCATAACCGTAAGCATCAATGAAAAAGTAAATTTAAATGATTTAAAAATAGTATTCTTCATAGCAATCCCTCCTTAAAATATTGCATAAAAGTACTACATGTATAATGTTACTATAGCATATTTTCAGAAAAAAGTCCTTAATTATCCTGAAATATTTGATACAAGTACCATATGTAATATAATTTATTATATCAACAAGTAAGCTTTCAAAAAAGTAACTAGTAGTCACTATTTATCCTTTTCCAGAAGGAAATAGAACAGCGAACTATCCAACAAACATGTCCAGAGCAATTTTAAAATGCTATCAAGCATTTTAAGAGCTGTGATATGAAATGTCTGTAGATAGTTCGCTGTTCTATTTTCGCTTATTTAACAACTCTAGAGTGTGTTTGAAAAATCATTCCTGCAATCTGCACGCCCCAATTTGTGGGAGATTTTACCTGAATGAGGGCGGTGTAGCGGGCTACGTCAACTGAATGAAGGCAAAATATACCGCAAATTGTAACGCACATCTTGCAGAAAGCATTTTTCAGACACGCTCTAGATAGTTGCCTTTTTCATTTTTGTCTGTTTATTCTAAGATTAGATATTTAACAGATCACTGTAAGCCTTTAAAGCTCCGTCTGTATCGTGTGCAAGAACACGTTTTGCAAGAACTTTACCAAGCTGTACACCTTCCTGATCAAAACTGTTAACATTCCATACAAATCCCTGGAACATAATCTTGTTCTCGAAATGAGCTAATAAAGCACCGAGTGATTCAGGTGTTAACTGGTCACCGATAATGATACTGGATGGACGTCCACCTTCGAAATTCTTATTAAGATTCTCATCTTTCTTACCGCATGCGAAAGCAACGATCTGTGCAGCTACATTTGCACATAATTTCTGCTGACTTGTGCTGTCTTCGATTACTACATCCATGCCAATCTGGCTGTTCTTAAATCCAACAAACTGTAAAGGAACGATGTCTGTTCCCTGATGTAATAACTGATAGAAAGAGTGCTGTCCGTTTGTTCCAGGTTCTCCAAAAATTGTAGGACCTGTTACATAGTTTACAGGTTCGCCGAAACGGTTTACAGACTTACCGTTAGATTCCATATCACACTGCTGTAAGTGCGCTGGGAAACGGCTTAATGCCTGAGAGTATGGTAACACTGCAGTAGATGGATATCCCTGAACGTTACGCTCATAAACACCAATTAATGCGTCTAACATATCTGGGTTCTCTAAAATATTTTTGTTTGCAGCAAGTTTATCTTCTTCAGCAGCACCATTTAAGATTCTTGCGAAGATTTCTGGACCAAATGCGAGGGAAAGAACAACTCCGCCAACTGCAGAAGAGGAGGAGTAACGTCCGCCGATGTAGTCATCCATGAAGAATGCTTCTAAGTAATCATCACTCTTTGCTAAAGGAGATGTCTCACTTGTTACAGCAAGCATATGATTTGCAGGATTTAATCCGGCCTTTATTAAAGCATCTTTAACGAAAGCTTCGTTTGTTAATGTCTCTAAAGTTGTTCCGGATTTGGATACAACGATGAAAAGAGCGTGAGCTAAATCAGTAGATTTTAAAATAGCAGCAGCATCATCAGGATCTACGTTACTGATAAACTTTGCTTCCATCTTAGCAACACCATTCTCTTTTGCCCAGTTCTCTAATGCGATATATAAAGCACGAGGGCCCAAGTCACTTCCACCGATACCAATCTGAACTACAGTTGTGAACTTCTCGCCTGCAGCGTTAGTAATTTCTCCAGCATGAACTTTATTCGCAAAGTCTGCTGCTTTTTCCTGCTGGGAAACGTAAAATTCACGCTTGTTTACACCGTCAACAACAACATCATTACCTAACTGTCTACGTGCTAAATGATGAAGAACAAGACGTTTTTCTCCTGTGTTGATAACAGCACCGTTATATAATTCTTCGAACTTTTCAGCAAGCTGTGCTTCTTCAGCTAATTCTGTTAATGCAGTTAAAACAGTATCATCTACCTGTTTTGCAGCATAATTAAAGCTAAGACCTTCAGCCATTGGTGCTGTGTACTTTGCTACACGTTCTGCACCATTCTCACCAGCCATAGCTTCTTTGATGTCTACATGATTTTTCAGTCCGGCAAGTTTTTCATAAGATGCCAGAGTGTCAAGGTTGTTCCAAGTTGCCATAAATAAATCCTCCTTAGTTAATGTGACTATACATTAAACATGATTAAAATTAAGAATGTAAAGAAAATGAAATCTTTGCATCCAAAATCCTATATATCAATTATACTAAAAAATATTTCCAAATGCAATGGATTCTTACTATTTAATTCGTTAAGCAAACTACAGACGAAGCCATTGCCCTCAATAAGGCATATTTGTGCTTTT
>ENA-ORVG01001368-ORVG01001368.1-human-gut-metagenome-genome-assembly--contig:-NODE-1368-length-29123-cov-19.469829_pt1 | contig 29123 bp, 29 predicted proteins | sample MGYA00242091_ERZ509233 | MGnify/ENA primary metagenome ERZ509233 (study PRJEB26280, sample SAMEA2338840) | human gut metagenome | biome: human gut; feature: human-associated habitat; material: faeces... | reverse complement strand
AATAACATTTTAACTAACTGAATCAAGTAGGTATTTCAACTACTGATTCGCATAATGTATATATTTCTACCAAATCGGAGGATAAAAGGCTTCTTCAATATGCTCTATAGTGAAAGGAGCCTTTTCGCCCACTAAGGTGATGATATCAAAACGTACAGGTAAATCTACTGAGAACTTGCGCAAGTATGCATCAGTTGAAGCTATGATTCTGCGAATTTTCTTATCTGTTACTGCATCTTCCGGATTACCGAATCTAGTATTCTTGCGGGTCTTTACCTCTATAACAATTAGTTCGTTTCGATATTCGGCGACAATATCCAGTTCTTTTTTCCCGCAATGCCAATTCCGGTGGCGGATGGAATATCCTTTATCTATGAGATATGCAGCGGCCTCTTCTTCTCCCTCCTTGCCAAATTCGTTGTGTTCTGCCATTCTGTTTCTTTTTGCACAAAAATACTCTTTTTTATGCTTTGTATTTACAGAAGTAAAGCTAATTTTGCAGAGAATATGGCAAACAACGTAAAAAAGAGGGTAAAAGTACCGGCATCAACCCCTAAACGCAAGCAGCGTATGGTATGTCTGATGAGTGAAGAGGAGGTACGGATTGTGGATTGTTATCTTAAAAAATATAAGATAACCAATAAGGCGCGTTGGTTACGCGAAACAGTATTGACTTTTATCCATCAGAAGATGGAAGAGGATTATCCTACGTTGTTTAATGAACATGATATGAGAAGATAAGATGGCAGATGATACCTATTATATGAAACAAGCCTTGATGGAGGCTGTAAAAGCAGCTGAACAGGGAGAAGTTCCGGTGGGGGCGGTGGTAGTCTGTCGTGACCGCATCATTGGCCGTGGCCATAATCTGACAGAAACATTGAATGATGTTACAGCTCATGCCGAAATGCAGGCTGTTACTGCTGCGGCTAATACATTGGGGGGAAAATACCTGAATGAATGTACTTTGTATGTCACAGTGGAACCGTGTGTGATGTGTGCCGGTGCTATAGCTTGGGCACAGACAGGAAAACTTGTCTTTGGTGCTGAAGATCCAAAGAGGGGATATCAAAAATATGCTCCCGATGCCTTGCACCCAAAGACGATCGTGGTGAAAGGAATACTTGCCGATGAATGTGCCCGATTGATGAAAGATTTCTTTAAGAAAAAACGATGATTCTTATTTCACCTCTTCATAATCTACATACTCTCCCTCATCCTCATCAAAGATTTTTTTTCTGTTTCCCGACGAATGAGAACGTCTATTTGAAGAAGAGGATTCTGCAAAATTCTCATTCTCGTCATTCGCTTGATTCTGAGTATATGTATTTTGTTTCTGGTGGGTGGAAGTTCGATTTTGATAGGGGGGACGTTTGCCGATCCCGAACAATACACGCAAAATGTTACCTAATATAGTGAAGCCGATAAAAACAATCAGCAGAAAAATAATAAGTAGAAAGCCTAAAAATCCAAACATAGTAATTTCTTTTTTTATATATCACGTACAACAAGCGTGCCACGTTTATTGTTTACGCTCTTTTTTTAGTTAAAAGAGATAGAATGATATACCACAGGATGATAGCTGCAAAACTGCTGATTTTAAAAAAAATCAACAGGGGGATGCATACAATGAGGAAAATATAGCTGACTTTGTTCTGTTTCCAGGCAAGACTCTTGAATTTTAATGAGAACATTGGGATTTCTGCCACCAGCAATAATGACATAATAACTACCAAAATGAAAAGATATGCCGCATTAAAAGAATCGGATATAAGGAAAGAATGTGCTCCTACAGTCAATGATCCCCAAAATAAAGCATTAGCCGGAGTGGGCATACCAATAAAACTACTGCTCTGACGTGGGTCTATATTGAACTTGCCTAAACGCAAAGCTGAAAATACGGAAATAAGGAATGCGGTATAAGGCATATAATCGGCAACAGGCAATAGAAAATCAGGATAGTGTACCTCTTTAAATAAGGAAAAGACAATGGCGGAAGGAGCGAATCCAAAAGTGATGTCATCGGCCAACGAGTCTAATTCTTTTCCTAAAGGACCTGATACTTTGAACAAACGTGCCAACATGCCATCAAAGAAATCAAATACAGCACCTAGTATAATAAAAGAGATGGCCAAGGTATAGTCTTCATTAAATGCCATGACACTGGCAATACAACCGGAGAATAGATTACAGCAAGTTACTGCGTTAGGAATGTGGCGTGTGATACAGTTTGCCATTGGTGATTTTTTTATTTTAGTTTAGCAATGACGGTTTCGTTACCTACAGTCGCTTGTCCCATCTTGACACAGACTTCGGTTCCTAGGGGAAGATAAACATCTACACGCGAACCGAATTTAATAAAACCCATGTGTTCATCAATGTAGCAATCTTCTCCTACTTCGGCATAGGTCACGATTCGACGGGCTATTGCTCCTGCTATTTGGCGCGCCATGACGGTATGTCCTTCGGGAGTTTCAATAACGACCATAGAACGTTCATTTTCCGTACTGGCCTTAGGCAGCCATGCTTTCATAAATTTACCGTTATGATGGTCTACATGTTTCACTACTCCGTCTACGGGATACCAATTGGCATGTACATTGACAATGCTCATAAAAATAGAAATCATTAACCGGCGGTCATGAAAATATTCATGTTCGTCTACTTCTTCTATAACTACTATCCTTCCGTCTGCCGGGGCTACTACGATTTTTTCGGTGTCGTGCTCGAATAATCGAATGGGACAACGGAAAAAGTTAACCATTAACAGGTAAACAACGATACTTGCGGCGGCAAATATATAGAATGGAATTTTGCACTCAATTCCCCAAAACAACAGGGCATTGATACCAATTAATAGGATGGCACTGACAATTAAGATGCTTGTTCCTTCTCTATGTAGTCTTATTTTCTTTAATTTCTTCAGTCGGTTCATGATTGTATAAAACCAATTATCGTGCAAAAATAAACTTATTTTGAAAACCCTGCAAATAAAAGTTGTTAGAAATGCCTATTTCGACTTCATTTAAGATAAAAAAAGCGAATGTTGATAACTTCTTCTTTATCTTTTTGCAGGTTTTATGAAAGCGGAGTATCTTTAGACAATTTTTTAGGAGAGTAACGATTATGCAGGATTTTGTCCATTTACATGTCCATACCCAGTATTCCATCCTTGATGGCCAGGCGTCTATTCCACGTTTGGTAGACAAGGCTATGGCTGATGGAATGAAAGGTATAGCCGTAACAGACCATGGTGATATGTTCGGTATCAAGGAATTCTTCAATTATGTGAATAAGAAGAATAGCAGTACTAACGGTGAGATAAAGGATTTGAAGAAAAGAATAGCCGGACTGGAAAAAGGTACGGTGGAATGTGATAATCCCGAGGCGGAACTTGTGGCGTGCAAGGAGAAGTTGGAGGCGGCAAAGAGGAAATTGTTTAAACCGATTTTCGGTTGTGAGATGTATGTGGCACGCCGTCGTTTATTTAACAAAGAAGGAAAACCCGATCAAAGTGGTTATCACTTGGTAGTGCTTGCTAAAAATGAAAAAGGATACCACAACCTCATAAAATTAGTGTCAAAGGCATGGACGGAAGGGTTCTATATGCGTCCGCGTACTGATCGTGTGGAATTGGAAAAATACCATGAAGGGCTGATTGTTTGTACAGCGTGTATTGCCGGAGAAGTGCCTAGAAATATAATAGCTGGAAAATATGAAGAGGCAGAGGAGGCTATCCAATGGTATAAACGTGTATTCGGAGATGATTTCTATTTGGAATTGCAACGTCATAAAGCGACGGTTCCTCGTGCGAATCATGAAGCTTATAAATTGCAGCAAATTGCTAACGAAAAGTTGATAGAGTATTCTAGAAAATTCAATGTCAAGCTGGTTTGTACTAATGACGTTCACTTTGTAGATGAAGAGAATGCTGAAGCACACGACAGGCTGATCTGTCTGAGTACGGGTAAGGATTTGGATGATCCTAACCGTATGCTCTATTCAAAGCAAGAGTGGATGAAGACACGTGCCGAGATGAATGAAGTTTTCGCTGATGTCCCCGAGGCTCTTTCAAATACGGTGGATATTTGTGATCAGGTGGAATTTTATAGTATAGATCATGCACCGATTATGCCTACTTTTGCTATTCCTGAAGATTTTGGGACAGAAGAGGGGTATCGGAAGAAATATACAGAAAAGGACTTGTTTGATGAGTTCACTCAAGATGAAAACGGTAACGTGGTAATGAGTGAGGAGGCCGCCAAAGCCAAAATAGAGAAACTGGGTGGTTATGACAAACTCTATCGTATTAAACTGGAAGCTGATTATCTGAAGAAATTAGCGTTGGAAGGTGCGCACAAGCGTTATGGAGAAGTCTTGAATGAGGAAGTGCAGGAACGGATCAAATTCGAACTTCATATTATGAAGACGATGGGTTTTCCGGGTTACTTCTTGATTGTGCAGGATTTTATTCGTGCCGCGCGTGAAGAATTGGACGTGTCTGTAGGGCCGGGACGTGGATCGGCGGCAGGTTCTGCCGTAGCATATTGTTTGGGTATCACTAAAATAGACCCTATTGCATACGATTTGCTGTTCGAACGTTTCCTGAATCCCGACCGTATTTCTTTGCCTGATATTGATGTGGATTTTGATGATGATGGTCGTGGACGAGTACTGAATTGGGTAACTGAAAAATATGGTCAGGAAAAGGTGGCGCATATCATTACATATGGTACGATGGCAACCAAGCTAGCGATCAAGGATGTAGCCCGTGTACAGAAATTACCTTTATCGGAGTCTGACCGTTTGTGTAAGCTGGTTCCGGATAAGATTCCTGATAAAAAAATGAATTTGACTAATGCCATAGCTTATGTTCCTGAACTACAGGCAGCGGAAGTCTCACCTGATCCTATTTTGCGTGATACGATAAAGTATGCAAAGATGTTGGAGGGGAATGTCCGTAATACAGGTGTGCATGCGTGCGGTACTATTATATGTCGAGATGATATAACGGACTGGGTGCCTGTAAGTACGGCAGATGATAAGGAAACCGGTGAAAAAATGCTGGTGACTCAGTATGAAGGTTCAGTTATTGAAGATACTGGATTGATCAAGATGGACTTTTTGGGTCTGAAGACTCTTTCTATTATCAAAGAGGCGATTGAAAATATTAAGCATAGTAAGGGGATTATCTTGGACATTGACGAGGTTGACATTTCGGATCCTCCTACTTATGCTCTTTATAGTGAAGGACGGACGATTGGTACATTCCAGTTCGAATCTGCCGGTATGCAGAAATATTTGCGGGAATTGGAACCTAGTACTTTTGAGGATTTGATTGCGATGAATGCTCTTTATCGTCCGGGGCCTATGGATTATATTCCGGACTTTATCGACCGTAAGCATGGCCGTAAGCCTATTGAGTATGATATTCCTATTATGGAGAAATATTTGAAAGATACATATGGTATTACGGTATATCAGGAGCAGGTCATGCTTTTATCACGTTTGTTGGCGGATTTCACTCGTGGCGAATCCGATGCCTTGCGTAAAGCAATGGGTAAAAAACTAAGAGATAAACTAGACCATATGAAGCCTAAGTTTATTGAAGGCGGACGAAAGAACGGTCATGATCCCAAAGTACTTGAGAAGATTTGGACGGACTGGGAAAAGTTTGCTTCTTATGCATTCAATAAATCTCATGCTACTTGTTATTCATGGGTGGCTTATCAGACTGCTTTTCTGAAAGCAAACTATCCCGCGGAATATATGGCAGCTACGATGAGCCGGAATATTTCGAATATCACGGAAATTACTAAATTGATGGATGAGAGTAAGGCGACTGGCATCATGACCAAGGGACCCGATGTGAATGAAAGTTATCTGAAGTTTTCTGTGAACCGTAAAGGGGATATCCGTTTTGGGCTGGGAGCCATTAAGGGAGTGGGGGAAAGTGCTGTGCAGTCTATCCTTGAAGAACGTGAGAGAAATGGAGAATATAAAGATATTTTCGATTTTGTACAGCGTGTAAATCTTTCGGCTTGTAATCGTAAGAATATAGAAAACTTGGCTTTGGCAGGTGCTTTTGATAGTTTTACGGGAATAAAGCGTGAAGACTTCTTTGTAAAGAACGCTAAGGATGAAACCTTTACCGAAGTTTTGGTACGTTATGGAAATAAGTATCAGATGGATAAAGCCGCAGCTGCAAATTCTTTGTTTGGAGGTGAGAATCAAGTGGATATTGCTACTCCCGAAATCATTCCGTCTCCTGCATGGGGGGATTTGGAACGTTTGAATAAAGAACGTGATTTGGTAGGTATCTATCTTTCTGCCCATCCGTTGGATGAGTATGCTGTTATATTAGAGAATGTATGTAATGTCCACATGGCGGAACTTGCCGATTTAACCCCTTTGCAGAACAGAGACTTAACCATGGGGGGGATTGTGAGTGCAGTGCGTGAGGGATATACCAAGACGGGAAAACCATACGGTATTGCTAAAGTGGAAGATTATTCGGGCTCAGCGGAATTTGCTTTCTTCGGTAATGAATGGGTAGAGAAGAAGAACTTTTTTATGACTGGTATGTTTTTATTTATGCGAGGGAAATGTCAGCCAAAACAATGGCGGCAGGAAGAATGGGAGGTGAAGATAAGTACTATTGAATTATTACCAGAAGTAAAGGAAAAGATTATTGAGAAACTTACAGTTTCAGCTCCTTTGTCTGCATTGGATGAAGAGCTGATAACGGAGTTTTCAGCCTTAATCAAGGCAAATCCCGGTAATGCAGAGCTTTATTTTCATGTAATGGATGAGGATGGACAAATGTATGTCAATCTGATGTCACGTACTATGAAGATTTCGGTTCAAAAAGAGATCATGACTTATTTAAAGAGCCAACCACAGCTCTCTTACAAAATTAATTAGTATATTTGCGCTAACATTTTAAATAACTAAGTATAATAATTATGGCACTAGAAATTAAAGATAGCAATTTTGAAGAATTGCTGGCATCGGGCAAGCCTGTAGTAGTGGACTTTTGGGCAACATGGTGTGGTCCTTGTAAAAAAATAGCTCCGGATGTTGAAGCTTTGGCAGAAGAATATAAGGATCAGGTAATAATTGGAAAGTGCGACGTGGATGATAACGACGAACTGACCGGTAAATTTGGTGTACGTAACATTCCTACCGTTCTTTTTATCAAGGATGGTGAAGTGAAAGATAAGACTGTAGGTGCAGTGACCAAGGCCCAGCTGGAAGAAAAAATTAAAGCTTTACTGTAATAAAAAGAATATTCACCCTTTAATATATACGACTATGGGAATGGAAGACGATTTCTTATTGGAAGATGAGGATGATCAAAAAACGATAGAGTTTATCAAAAATTATCTGCCTCAGGATTTGAAAGATAAATTCACGGAGGATGATTTGTATTATATCCTTGATGTGATTGTGGATTACTATACCTCCAGCGGATGCCTTGATGTACAACCTGATGAAGAGGGATACATTAATATTGATCAAGATGAAATTGTGAATTACATAGTCAAGGAAGCCAAGAAAGACGGAATGGGGCCTTATGACCCCAATGATGTATTCTTTGTAGTCCAGGGGGAAATGGAATATGGGAATTCATTGGGACAGGTAGATTAAGAAGATAGTCTCATAATAAAATAAAAGATGCGTATCTCCAGCTAGGGATACGCATTTTTTATATTTGAAAACAAGGTAATATCTACTATTAGCTCTCTTATTTCTTTTGTAAAAGAAAATAATAGAATACCTTTGTAAAAACGCTCATGCTCATTTTAACTATAAAAACATTGCTTAATGGCTAAAAAGAAAAATTCCCAATTCCTACCTGGTTTTTTGGAGGATATCATGTCTTTATTGACTCCGGAAGAACAAGAAATTGCATTTGAATTGTTTAATGATGGAGCCAATCAGGTAGATGAAGAACTGTCTCATATTTATTATCATCATCAGTGTCCCGATTATAGATTGATTGCACAGCCAGTCGCATCTTATTTGATGCCTTTGTGGACGATGGATGATATGAGTAGTCTGTCACCGGCTGAAATCTACTCTTCTTGTGCTGTTATTCCACAAGAAACATTGGAACGAGATCTCCGTAATTTTATTTTTAACATCTTTGTCGTATATCGGAAAATGCCCGAAAAATGTTATTCATATAGAATGTGGTATGCATTAGGAATGATGGAGCATTTTCGTATGGAACGTTGTTTGGATATTGTTTTGGAAGTATTGCGGCAAGACTTGGATTTCTATGATTTTTATTTCGGTTATTTGTATGAAGCAATGTTGTCTGCTATAACCTATCAATTGGGACAGAATCAATTAGATGTTTTGATGGACTTTATGAAAGAGCCTGGATTGCTTCCTATGTCTAAATATAGAGTGATTGAAGCGGTTGCTCATATTGTGATAACTCATCCTGCCAGAAGAGAGGAAGTGATGGATTGGTTTGGTAATTTGTTGGGTTATTATTTTGATATACTGAAAGATCAGAAGAATGATATTTGTTCCACTTTGCTGCTTGATCATGTTACAGCTTGCATGATGGATATTCGAGGGGTAGAAACTTTACCTATTTTGCAAAAGATTTATCGGACTTATCATATTAAACCTTATGGTATTCCAAGTATTAATGAACTAAAGAAAAAAATGCCTTATGCGGAAATGCATGGGTTGGAAATGGAGCGGGTAGAAGATTATTTAGCTGAAGTTTTTGAGGCTGCTACTGATGAGGACGAGGATGAGGAAATTTACGATGATCCGCTTTACATAGAAGATCAGCCTGCTAAAAAACTTAGAATAAAAATAGAGTTGAAAGATTCTGAACCGTTAGTATGGCGCATATTGGAGGTCCCTTCGAATATTTGCTTGGAAAGATTTTCTGAGGTGGTAGAAGTGGCAATGGGATGGGATGGTTATCATTTGCATCGTTTTATTAAGGGGGACACTTATTATCTTCCTCCCAAAGATCGGACAGGTGATTGTTTTTTTGAAGGTGCACTCAAACAGTTTGATTCCGGTATGCTTTCTTTAGGTGAATTATTAAGTCGCAAGGGATCAAAGATTAAGTATGAATATGATTTCGGGGATAGTTGGATACATGAAATTATATTAGAATCCTGTCAGTCTTATAAGAAAGAGGAAATTCCGGTTATTGCCTTGTTGGATGGTGAAAATGCTTGTCCGCCGGAAGATTGTAATGGCATATGGGGGTATAGGGAAATGCTGAAAGCTTTAGAAAAACCTCGCTCCAAAGCTGCGCGTGAATATAAAGAATGGTTGGGGTATAATTTTGATCCTACAGAATTTGATCTTGATGAAACTAGAGGGCTGTTGGCTGAAATTATAGATTGATTTGGAATTTGGTTATAACAGGGCGGGTGAAAATCCCGCTCTTTCCTGAAAAAAGTGTTTTATGTCTGGTGGATAGGGAAATTTAATATTCACAGATTTTGTTTACTATGTGTTTATACGATGCCTTGTACATTCAAAAAGAAATAGATTCCTGTAGCTATCATTAATAGCCCTAATATAGCATAGAAAAGTCGTGCACGCTGGCGCCCTGCATTACTGACAATGAACTGTGTGTTGTGTGCGGTAAAGAACCACTCCCAATTAAATAAGGCTGCCAGAACAGACAGTAGTCCTACCAATACGAATATGGCTTGGATCAGATAATGCATTCCCATAATTTAATGAATTTGGCTGTAGGGGCAGATTATGTTCGTCCCTACAGTGGATATTTTCTTTTATTCAGCTTCAAAGCGCATGATGCGGCTTCCATCTTCAGATTCTTCAATCTCGACTTTTACAGCATTGCCAGGCAAGAGTTCTTCTACCAGTTCCGGCCATTCGATGAAGCAGAGGGCACCGCTATAGAAATAATCCTCATATCCCATGTCGTATACTTCGTCCAGTTTCTTGATACGATAGAAATCAAAATGGTAAATAAGTTCGCCGGTTTCATCCGAACGGTATTCATTGACAATGGCAAAAGTTGGTGAGTTAATGACATCTGTTACCCCCAGCTCTTCGCATACAGCTTTGATAAATGTTGTTTTACCGGCCCCCATCTTTCCGTAGAAAGCAAAAACGGTATTGTCACCCATGGCTGCGATGAATTGTTTGGCAGCTTCGTGGATAGAGTTTAAAGAATTGATTTTAATTTCCATATTCATTGGTTTGATTGAGTTTCTTTTGTTTGTAAAGGTACATGCTTTTCCCCATTTTACAAAAAGTATAGATGAGGATTGAAAAAAAGATTATCGCTGCACCCGAAGGAACTTGTAATTTATAAGAAATGAACAGTCCACCTAAACAACCTGCATAACCAATGATGACAGACCACCAAATAATTTTCTTGAAACTATGGGTAAACAAATTAGCGGTCATTTGTGGTAAGGTCAGCAGAGAAATGGCAAGTACTATACCTACCATGCGGAGACATGATACGATGGTCAGTGCAATGAACATCATTAGAATATATTCAAATAAAGCTACCGGTATACGTTGAGAACATGCAAATTCCCGGTCGAAAGCGATGCAAATGATAGGATTTAGAAATAAAGTGAAAAATAGTATCAACAGTATGGAAAGAATGGCAAGTAACAAAATATCTGTGGGCGTAATGGTCAGAATGTTACCGAACAGAAAGGCGGATAAATCGGGAGTGAATCCTGGAGCTAAAAAGCTAAATATAATACCTACTGCCATACCAAAAGTCCAAAACACAGCGATAGCAGAGTCTTCGCGCATATCTTTCCGTTTGCTTAACCATTCTACCCCAAAGGAAGAGAGTACGGAGAAGATTGCAGCAGATAATAGAGGAGAGATGTCTGCGTATAATCCTAGACCGATACCTCCAAAAGAGGCATGGGTAATTCCTCCACTGATAAATACCAAACGGCGCGTCACAATGTATGTGCCGATAATGCCACAGGCAATGCTGGCAAACAAGCTTCCTAGCAAGGCATGTTGGAAGAAAGTATAATGCAAAAGTTCTAATATATCCATACTGTATTCTTTTTTCAGTGGTTTTTATTCAAATGGAGGCTTTGTTTGATGTAGGGCGGATTATTTGAATCTTCGTTCACCTACAATCAGGAAAAGTTCGTCTTTCAACTCGTCTGGCAGTTCTACTCCACGTAATTGCAGGCTACGGCTCCATCCGGCTACCTCATCTTCTTTACAAGTGTACATGATTTCTCGAAATTCTTCCACTTCTTCTTCATTATAACCATTTGAGGGACGGCCGCGAAAGCGGTCCAGTTCTTCATCATCATAATATTCTATTTTTTTGCTGACAGCGGCAAGCAGGCTTTCTTTTTCACAAATTTCATGTTGTCCACAACATTCAGCGTCTGCTTCCACTATTTCGGGAGCGGTCTTCAATTCTCCGCTTTCTATCTTTTTTTGTATCTGGCGGTTGTGTAAAACTCCCACTGCCATGGCGATACCTGCCAAAATAATCAGACCAATAATAAGTATGAGCATAACTTTATATCTCCTCTATTATAAAACCAGCTTTCTTTAAATCTTCCCAATAGTAAGGATAGGATTTTGAAACGACCTGTGGGTTGTTAATCCGGATTTCGGGCATCACTACACAAACCGGAGCGAACGCCATAGCCATACGGTGGTCCTCATAAGTGTCAATGGCGGCATCAGCGGTCATTTCACATCGTTCACCTTCCCAAGACAGAATACGATCGTCTATTTCATGAAGTATATATCCTAGCTTTCCCATTTCTTTTATCAAGGCTGTTATACGGTCTGTTTCTTTAATCTTCAAACTTTGTAAGCCTGAGAAGCGGAAGGGAATATTCATTAACGCACAAGTGACAACAAATGTTTGTGCCAAATCTGGTTGGTTGATGAAATCATAATCCAGACGTTCGGCTATTTTATCGGTCTTTTTCAATGTTACCGTTTTATTTCCATAAATACTTTCGATTCCTAGTAACTGGAAAATTTCAGCCACTTTACTGTCCCCTTGATAGCTTGTTTCGAATAATCCCGGTAAAATGATTTCCGCTTTGTTGGAAAGAGCGGCTATCTGATACCAATATGAAGCTGCGCTCCAATCACTTTCCACGTAGAAAGGTATGGATTGGTAGGGTTGTGGCTCAACTTTTAGTTGATATTCATTGAGCCATTTGGCTTTGGCTCCAAAGTCATTCATCAACTGTAGGGTAAGATTGATATAAGGGCGGGATATAATTTCTCCTGTCAGTGTAAGGGCCAGCCCGTTACTTAGTATAGGGGCAATCATCAATAGGGCTGAGATATATTGAGAACTGATATTGCCCGGCAGGCTGATGGTATCTTTCTGCAGTTTGTGTCCGGTGATACGCAGAGGAGGATATCCGTCATTGATTATGTATTCTATTTCTGCTCCTAACTCACGTAAAGCATTGACCAACACCTGGATGGGACGTTGTTGCATACGTTGTGTACCAGTGATGATCCGTGTTCCCGGAGTGACGGACAAATAAGCGGTAAGAAAGCGCATGGCTGTTCCGGCTGCCATAATGTCTATGGTATTTTTGCCGTCATTTAAGGCGTGAATCATTACTTGGGTATCATCGCAGTCAGATAGGTTCTCAAGTTGGAATGTTCTATTTCCCAGTGCGTTGATAATCAATGCACGGTTGCTGATACTCTTGGAAGAGGGGAGCTGGATCGTTGTATATATTTGAGCGGGTGCCGTTACTTTTATTTGCATCATACCTTATATAATATAATAATGTGTATCGGATTGCAAAGGTAGGAATATTATCTTAATACTTGAAGGTTGCTACTTAAAAAAGGAAGCCGAGAGTATAAAAAAGCCGAGAACATGGAAAGGTGGCTGTTTTGTTCCCGGCTTGGACATATAGTGAAAGTTAAGCTATAGTGATGCTTGAATCCAAATAAACATCTTGAATGGTATTTAACAATTCAATTCCGTCTTTCATCGGTTTTTGAAAGGCTTTACGTCCACTTATGAGACCCATGCCTCCGGCACGTTTATTAACGATTGCTGTTATTATCGCGTCTTTTAGATCAGAACTGCCATGAGATTCACCTCCAGAGTTGATTAATCCTACACGTCCCATGTATCCATTGGCTACTTGATAGCGGCAGAGGTCGATAGGATGTTCTGAAGTCAGATCGGTATAAACTTTATCATTTGTCTTTCCAAATTTAATGGCTGTAAAACCACCGTTATTGACCGGTAATTTTTGTTTTACAATATCCGCTTTGATAGTAACTCCCAAATGATTGGCTTGTCCGGTCAAATCGGCTGCTGCATGATAATCTACGCCGTCTTTTTTAAAAGCATTATTACGTAAGTAACACCATAAAATAGTAGCCATGCCTAGTTCGTGGGCATATTCAAAAGCTTCCGCTATTTCAACCAGTTGTCTGCGGCTCTGTTCAGAACCGAAATAGATAGTGGCGCCTACTGCTACAGCCCCCATATTCCAGGCTTCTTTTACAGTGCCAAACATCACTTGGTCGTAAGAATTGGGATAAGTCAATAATTCATTGTGATTTAGTTTGACAATAAAAGGAATCTTGTGGGCGTATTTGCGAGCAACGGAACCTAATACTCCGAAAGTAGAGGCTACGCCATTACAGCCCCCCTCAATAGCGAGTTTTACAATATTTTCCGGATCAAAGTAAAGTGGATTGGGAGCAAATGAGGCTCCTGCTGTATGTTCTATGCCTTGATCTACAGGAAGAATAGATACATACCCTGTATTTGCAAGTCGCCCGTGTCCTAACAGGGCTTGAAGACTGCTTAGGGTACGAATATTGCGGTCTGATGATATCCAAGTATCATCAATGGTGTTTGGAGAAGGGATATGGATTAATGATTTATCTATAGTTCTACAGGTGTGCTCTAAATAAAATGCTGCTTGGTCACCCAATAAATTTGTTATTTTACTCATACTATTTTTTTCTTTTATTGATTAATAATTCTTTATCCATAATGTTTTCTTTCTAGTATAAAGGCGTATGATTGCGCTTGAATGCATTATTGAAAACACTATTTTGATGTATTCTCCATTCTGTGATGGAGGTTTCGGACAGCGCAGGAAAATTATTTCCTGCCGTCGGGGGTGGTCTTTCCTTGATCGGCTACTGCTTCCATTAGTTTTTTTATTTCTTCCGGATCTCCCAAAAAGTAGTCTTTCTTCAAATTCAGGTCATCATCAAACTCGAACACATACGGAATAGCGGTAGGTAGATTAAGGCCTACAATTTCCTCATCCGGTATGTGTTTCAAATATTTAATAATTCCTCTGAGGCTGTTTCCATGAGCCACTACCAGCAGTTCGTTTGCTGTAGCTAGATTGGGGAAAATGATGCATTTCCAATAAGGTAATATACGTTCTACTGTTTCTTTCAGAGATTCAGTACGTGGAAGATCTTTGTCAGGAACTTCTTTATAACGGGTATCTGTTTTCGGATTGCGCGGATCGTCTTCCGATAGGGCTTTGGGGGCTACGTTAAAGCTACGGCGCCATATCAATACTTGTTCTTCTCCATATTTAGAAGCTGTTTCGCTTTTGTTTAATCCTTGCAATACGCCATAATGTTTCTCGTTTAGACGCCAACTTTTCTCTACAGGTATCCAATCTTGATCCATTTTATCTAGCACACAGTTTAATGTTTTGACTGCACGCTTTAAAAAAGAAGTGTAAGCTTTATCAAAATGAAATCCTTTTTCTTTTAAGAGTGTACCTGCTTGGTTGGCATCAGCGATACCTTTTTCGGTTAAATCTACATCTGTCCATCCTGTAAAACGGTTGTCTTTGTTCCAAGTACTTTCTCCATGGCGGAGTAATACGATTCTTTTCATTTGTTCTCCTTTCTTTATTACCCGGTAATACATTTTCTGTTGGCAACAAAATTAGTTGTAGCATACATACTTATCAATACCCATTAATTATGAATTTAACAATGGAAGGCAAGGATTTGTTTCTCTTTTTATTATTTTTGTGCTTTGTAATTAACACATGCCATGAAAAGAATTAAAACAGGACTAACGGGATTTATATTAGGAGATTGGTTGGGAATGCCTTACAGGGGAAAAGGAAAAGGGACATTTAAACCTATATGGACAAAATCTTATCTTCGGGGAGATAAATGTTCAGGGAATACCTCGATGTTATTATGTGCTTTGGACAGTCGTTGCAATTTGGAACTTTATCAGCAGAATTTAAGAAACTGGTATTTCAATAGAAAGTATACAGGAGAAAACATTGAGTTTGATATTGATCAGGTGACCCAAAAAGCAATCATGAAAAATTTCAGGGGAGTGTCTTCGGATTCTAATAGTGGCAACCGCAGTTTGATGGGGTGTTGTGTTTTGGCTTTTTCTCCTTTATCTAAAGAGGAGATTTTTTCTTTTATTAAGATCACTCATAATAGTCGTTATAGCTTTAAGTATACTTGGTTTTTTATTGAGTTCATTCGTTGCCTGTTGGAATATGAAGATAAAGAACAGGCATTACAGCAGGCTGAGCAGAGATGTGATGTGGAGGTTAACAGGCAAAATCTTTGTAATGGAAGCTTTGTTGTAGATACGGTGGAATCAGTGGTCAATTGGTTTATGGCAGGAAATAGTTATAAGGAGTGCGTATTTTCGGCTATAAACTCAGGTAAGTCAAGTGATGCGGTAGGAGCATTGACAGGTTTGCTGGCGGGAATATATTATGGATTAGAATTAAAGAATGGAGTGAAAGGGTTTGAAACAATGGAATCTTATATTGATTCATTTATCCAGTACCTTAATCCCACTCTTTAAATTCCAATGAAAGTTGTTCCCATTGTTTTTTTATTTCTTCTTTTTCTTCTTTTGGATTAGATATGGATAGTCCGATAAGGCGGATGGGGTGGCTTTCATAATCAATTTCTTTCAGTAATTTTTTTGCTAACGGAAGAATTTTATCCATACTTGTCAGTTCACTGTTTTGAGTGATGCTGCGGGTTATTTGGCTAAAGTCATGGAACTTTATTTTTAAAGTAAGTGTGTTACCGCTGAAATTAGTGCGTTTCAGTCTTTCTAGCAATTCGGTAACTACATGATATAGTTCAATGATGGCGGAAGAATGAAGAGAAATGTCTTTTTCCAATGTATGTTCGCATCCTACGGACTTACGGATTCTTATGGGTTCTACAGGACGGAGGTCAATGCCTCGTGCGAAATCGTAATACAGATTACCTGCTTTACCAAACTGCCGGGTAAGCATTTCTAAAGTGCAGGCTTGTAATTGGGTACCATTATGAATCCCTAATGTGTGCATTTTTTGGGCTGTTACCGGACCTACTCCCCAAAAAGATTCGATGGGAAGGTGGGCGATGAAATCCAATGCTTGGTTGGGATGTATTGTACATAATCCGTCGGGTTTGCGGTAATCCGATGCTATTTTGGCTAGAAACTTGTTATAAGAGACCCCGGCTGAAGCTATCAATCCCAATTCTTTGCGAATACGCTTTTTAATATCTTTGGCTATATCTATAGCAAGTGAAAAGCCTGCTTTATTTTCAGTTACATCCAGAAAAGCTTCGTCTAGTGACAGAGGCTCTATGATATCTGTATAGGTATGAAAAATATCATGTATCTGCTGGGATACAGTTTTATATACATTCATTCGCCCCGGAACAAAAATCAGTTCTGGGCAAAGTCTTTTGGCTTTTTGTGATGACATGGCGGAACGTACTCCGTAACGGCGGGCTTCGTAACTGGCAGCAGCTACCACACCTCGTTCTTCAGCGTGTCCCACAGCAAGCGGTTTTCCACATAATTCGGGGTTGTCACGTTGTTCTACCGATGCGTAGAATGCATCCATATCGATATGTATTATCTTTTTCAAATAACCTTTTATATTTTTTGCTATATTTGCGGATATAATTATAACACAAAGATAATATGAAAGCTGCAATTTACATCAGAATAAGTACTAAAAAACAAAATACAGATAGGCAATATGAGGAATTAAAATCTTATGCTAATGGTATGGGATATACAATTGTAGAAAGTTATGAAGACCAAATATCAGGCTTTAAAGATGAAGAGGAACGCCATGATTTGAATAGACTAAAGGAAGATGCAAAAACAGAAAAATTTGATATAATATTATTTTCTGAGCTGTCACGATTATCACGTAAGACTACAAATATATTGGAGCTTATTTCATATTTCAGAGATGACTGTAAAAAGAGCTTATATTTTCAGAAACAAAACCTCAATGTCACAACTGATAAAAGTGATTTAGGTTCTGAATTGCAATTAAATATTTTAGCAACCATAGGAAGTTATGAAATTGAGTTATCAACAGAAAGACAAATGGGTGGAAAAATACAAAAAGTTAAAAAACAATGTTGGACACATGGAAGCCGCCCGTATGGATATAATATAGATGAAAATAAATATCTTCATATTAATGAAGAAGAAGCTACTATTATAAGAGAGATATATGCCTACTACTTAAATAATATGACCTCTGTACAAATAGCACATTTACTAAATTCACGCAATATATACGCACCTGCAACAAAGAATAAGAAACAAAACTTATGGCATCCAAATTCCGTTTGTCAGATATTACGCGCAAAAAGAAATATAGGTGTGTTTGAGGCAATATATCATGAGCCTGACCCCAAAAATAAAGATAAAATAAGAAAAAGAAAAAATAGAAAGATAGTTGAAGAAATTAAATATACTAATAAAGCATTAGCTATAGTTAGTGATGATATTTTTTATAGTGCTAATGAAAAAATAAATAAAAATATAAAGAACAAAGATACAGCAAAAAAGAATGTATCATTATTAAAAGGTTTACTTATTTGTGGGCATTGTGGAAGTAATTTTTTTTATAAGAAATCAGGAAGAGACAAAAATTTTTCCTATGTATGTTACGGCTCACGATATTCATTTTCAATTGGGAAAAAGAAATGTATCAATCCAATAACAATTAATGCACCAAAAATGGACGGATTGATTATATATATGGCAAAATCTCGATTGTTAATGAGAAGACTTATAGAAAATAGTGACATTAATATTAAATTGAAAGAAGAGCAATTGCATAAAAATGAAGAAATAATATCATTGCAAAATCTGTCAATAAAGAAAATTAATGAAGAATTTAATCTATATATAAAAAAGCTATTAAATATGGGATTGATGATAATATAACAGAAAAAGAGCATCAACGTATAAAAAAGCAAATAAGACAAATTGAAGAAAATATAGAACGCATCAAAAAAGAGAATTATTCATTAAATAAACAGATTAAAATATTATCAAAGGATAAATGTATAACAGATGAAATGTATAATGGGATGCAACTAAATGAAATGAAAGAACTATTTGAAGAATATATTGAAAAGATAATATTATATAATACTACGCAATGGTTAATAGTAAATGTATGCTATTTTGATGGAAGTAATGAGTTTTCATTTTTAAGAAAAAGTGCAAGAGCTAATGAATTACTTCATTATAATACAATTGTACAAAGTGTTATAAGTGAAAGGCAATATATAATGTTACTAAGAGATTATTATGATACACTCGAAATAGGAAATAGATATTATTATTATCCATATTATAGCAATATAAATAACGATGTTATCTATGATAAAGAAAGAAAGGTATTTATCAAATTTGGAACAAAAAAAGGAAAAGAAACAACAGAATATACTATTTCTGAATTTATAAAATTAATTTATCCCAAAACCATGAAAGAGGTTACTGCCTATGAATATTATTACCCAAATCAAAAAAATGAATAACAGATATACATATATAAAATAATTTACTATATTTGCATCATTAATAACTAAATACTATCATATTATGGCAAATTATCAATTAAAACACTATCGAAATAGTGAATATTACGAAAAGTTCTTATCAGAGAATAATTATAATCGTATAGAGTTTGAAAAGAAAGATGAAAAAGAGCAAGCAACTGAGCTTAGAAAATTCTTCAAAGTGAAAGAATGGAAGTTGAAACGAAAAGAAAAGACTTTTGATGCTTTAAATGTACTTATTATCAAAATAACCAACAGCTCTAAATGTGGTGATAGTGAAAAGATAGAGCTTATTAAAAAAGCTAATGAATTAAAAAAGAAAAAAGAAAAACTATTCAAACTAAGTGAGGATATTAAGAGATTGAAGAATGAAATTGAAGAAACTGAGAAAAGAATAAAATCTATAATTGAATAATATACTTATAATGGTTACAATAACAAAGGTATTACTAATATTAGTAATACCTTATTTTTTATATCTTTTAATTAATCGACTAACCGCAATAGGAGTAAATAAGCAATTTTTAGAGGTTCTAAAATCATTTTGATTTAGATATGATGCGATGTGTTGTAATGTCATATTTCGCTCAATTAAGGAACTAATAACAGTGTATGCACGCTTATTATTTGTATTATTATCTGCTTTACGTTTTAATGCCTCAGCTGATTTTATACGCATATCATTTGATATAGTTGCATTAGGAGCACCCAATTTAATACCTTTATCCTTTTTTGCTTGTAATGCTGCTTTAGTGCGAGAACTTATTGTTTCTCTCTCCGATTGTGCAATAGTTGCAAATATTCCTAACGTTAGTGTACTTAATTCAGGTATATCACAACAATAAAATTTTATATTCGCCTCTTTAAGTGCAAATATAAAAGACACATTACGACTTAATCTATCCAACTTGGCAATTACCAATGTTGCATTATTAACTTTGCAATAATCAATTGCTTTAGTCAATTCTATACGATTATTGCATTTTCCACTTTCCTTTTCTTCGTAGGTATTAATTAACTTACCGCCTACACTATTAATATAATTAAGTACAGTATTTCTTTGAGCATCTAAGCCCAAATTTTGACGTTTCGTTGATACCCTATAATATGCTACAAATTTCATATATAATACGTTTATTAATGACTATACAAATATAGTATATCATTTATCAAATACCAAACGAACGTATGCAAATTGATAAATATCTAGCTTTAAATAACATTTGATATACTGAGATAATCTATAAGATTGTTTTGTGTTAATGATTATAAATTTAATTGCATATTGATATTTTTTTCAATTTAGGTATCAAAAAAGTGGTAAGTTTAATGCGTAGGTCGTATATTTGCCATAGTGACAAGAAAATGTATGAAAGGTAGCATTATCAGTTCATACCTTTATACTCTTTAATTAAATCGAACTGATATAACAACTAAATAATAATTGAAATGACTAATATAGATAATAAATTTACACCATGTCCAACAAATCTTATATATCTATTAGATAATGATTGTTTGAAATTGTTTTTGATATTAAGCCAAAAAGAAACCTATTATAAGAATAAAGGAAAGTTAGAAAATGGATATTTTCAATTTGCAATGGATGATATATCTAAATATTTGCAATTGAAAAATAAAAACGATATAAGATGTGTTATTGAAGCATTGTATTCTAATAAATTGATAGATGTTAAATGTACCAAAGTAAAAGGGAGACATATTCCTAATCAATATAAAATTAATTGGGATAAAGTGAATGAATATAATAAATTATCATTGTATGATATTATAGAATTTGAACAATATATCTCCAAATTAGAAAGAGGAAGTAAAACCACCTATGATAAAAAGAATATTGAACAGAATGTTATACAAGATGTGATACAAAATGTATCTACAAATATAGATAATACAGACAATATAGACAATACAGATAATAACACAAATATAGGAAAAGATAAAGATAATATAAAGAATGAAATAGATAATATATTTGATATTGAGAGTTATATTAATACTTATTCTGTACCAAAGGATATAAAGTCTTTTGCAAATAATTTAAACAAGAGGGCTATTTCATTTTTGGATAAATATAACTTCAACGAAGAACTAATAGATTATGGAAGAGAATGTATTGATAACAAAATGGAATATCTAAATGAATTTATTGATAAATTTAGTATGTTAGAACGTGAAAGAGATATATAAGCATTCCAACTGTATATATTTGATTGAAGCCTCAACTATACTTTATGTTGAGGCTTATTTTTCATTGATTGACTTATATTTTTTTTATGCTCTTTGCTTAATTTCCTGCCAATCAATGATTGCTTTATATGTTTTATGTGCGTTGCAGTCTTCTTTTTACCTCTCAACTTCAAACTAATCTTCTTCTTTGTTATTTCGTTCATATATTCATATATCTTACTATGATAAGTAGTAGATAGGTTCAATATTTACTCCAAAAAATATATAGAAAATTTTTATACCTAACCGTATTATAGTAGATAGGTTCATTCTACATTTTATTTAATTTGAGTGGCGGGTTACATTGAATATTATAATCCAATATCATCAAAAAAATGTTGCATTGTAATATTGAAGTATTTACATAAAGTATATAATGTGCTAACTGTTACATTACTTTTTCCACTTTCAATCCTTCCAATATGTATATTAGTATCATTGTACACATCTTCTTGCGTTAAATTATTTATTTCACGCAATTTCTTCAACTCTAAAGCTACTTTGCTTATCAATATTTCATCTTTTTCAATCATTTAGCAAAATAGCTGATGTTTTTTTTATTCCACAATGACATATATGTCATTAATTTATTATATTTGCACCATAATCTCAAAATACATCTAATATGGAAGAAAGAAAATGTCCTGAATGTGGAAAAGAAGTTGGAGAAGTTAGCACTTGTCCTGAATGTGGTTATCCACTAAATGCAAACAGTAGTGATGTTTCAACAAATAATGAAGAAGAGCCTCTCCTTATTGAGTGCAAAGCTTGTAAAAAAATGATTTCACGTGATGCAACTAACTGCCCTAACTGTGGACATCAAACAGAAGTTGGAGCAAAAAAAGAGTGGGACGATAATCTGTCGAATGTTGTTATTGGAATTGTTAGTATTATAATTGGTATCATAGTCTATATTATTGCTAAATCCAATCTACATTCTTACTAAATAATAGTTGTTATGGCACTTATTAAATGTTCAAATTGTAATGCAAATGTGTCTGATAAGGCAACAATTTGCCCCAACTGTAATAAGCCAATAAATAATCAAAAACGTGCAGCAATAAAAGGAGTACTCTTTTTTATTATGCTTTTTGTATTATGTGGTAGTATATGGATATATGAGAATAGTTTTAAATTTGGTAGTGTTGATAGTGCATCCAAAAACGTGCAATATAAAACATTTGTATGTACATCTTCTGATGATGGAGACCATAAAATAAGTTTTTATGATGATAATACATTTACATACTATATAAAACCAAGTTATTCCAATGAGTGGGTTAAAATTACAAACGGAAGTTATGAAATTAAAGAATTTCGCTCAGAAAAAAAAGATAAAATAGGTATATTTGTTCGAGCTGATAAAGTTTCTAATTTATCATTTTTGATGATAGATTTAAGTGATATGCGCTTTTATTGGGCTGATATGTATATTGGAAAAGCTGAAATAGAATAATATATAATATATCAATTTATAAAGCCAAGTATTATAAGTTATATACTTGGCTTTTACTATTTACTAAAAATCAATATACCAAACAGCTTTATTTCTACTATTGCTACTTAATTAAGCATTATCATTATCATAACAATGATTTAATATCCAATCAATTACAATATATTTTTATCATAATAGTGGACGGAGGTCTCTATTTACCATACTTGTACTTTTTATCAAGATATAACACACTGATTTTAAGATATATACATAAAGGGTTACTTGATATTGATAATTTGTATTATTTTGCGTTCGGACATCTTCATGAAATTTGTAGAGCAAAGGTATGAAAAAGGTTTTTGGTTGATGAACTCTTTAACAGCTTTATTTGTTATATTTTCATTAATATTATTTCTGTATAACGAGTATGAGAAAGGCACGTAAAAACTACTTTATTTACTTGATGATGCTATTGATATTCGGAGGGTTGATTTATACCGCTATAGCAGGTGGTGAGCGTTTTTTGCATTTGTCATCTATAAAGCCAGCGACAGCAGGTGATGATGCTTTTACTATGTTTAAAACTATATTACTTGATAATCTGGAGCATCCTTTTTCCATTTTACTCATTCAAATTATAGTTGTATTGATTGCGGTTCGTATTTTTGCGTCTGCATTCCGCTATATAGGGCAACCGGGAGTGATAGGTGAGATAGTGGCAGGAATTGTCTTGGGGCCTTCCCTGCTGGGATCTCTTTATCCTGAGTTTTTCGGCTTTTTGTTTCAACCGGATTCTTTGACTAATCTGGAACTTATCAGTCAGTTAGGGTTAGTACTATTTATGTTTGTTATTGGAATGGAGGTTGATTTCGGAGTATTGAAAAATAAGATAAATGAAACATTAGTTATTAGTCATGCAGGAATTTTGGTACCTTTCTTCTTGGGAATGTTGGCTTCTTACTGGGTATATGAGGAATATGCTTCCCAGCAAACAGCATTTCTTCCATTTGCTTTATTTATTGGTATATCTATGAGTATTACCGCTTTTCCGGTTTTGGCCCGTATTATTCAAGAACGGAATATGACACGGAAACCTGTAGGAATTCTTACGATAGCATCTGCAGCCAATGATGATGTGACAGCTTGGTGTTTGTTGGCGGTTGTCATTGCTATTACAAAAGCAGGAACGTTGGGAGGTGCTTTGTATACAGTTCTTCTTACATTTGTCTATATAGCTGTGATGTTTGTTGTTGTTCGTCCGTTTTTAAAGAAAATCGGTACACTTTATTCCAATAAAGAAGTTATAAACAAGACCTTTGTCAGTTTTATTTTTTTGGTTTTGATTGTATCGGCGGCTATTACGGAAATTTTGGGGATTCATGCTTTGTTTGGTGCTTTTATGGCGGGTGTAGTCATGCCTTCTAATTTTGGTTTCCGTAAGGTAATGATGGAGAAGGTTGAGGATATAGCATTGGTTTTTTTTCTACCGTTATTTTTTGCTTTTACAGGATTACGCACACAGATAGGATTAATTAATACGCCGGAATTATGGTGTGTATGCCTGTTATTGATTACTGTAGCGGTTGTCGGAAAATTTGGTGGATGTGCTGTGGCCTCCCGTTTGGTGGGTGAGTCTTGGAAAGATAGTTTCACCATAGGTACTTTGATGAATACCCGTGGATTGATGGAATTGGTGGCATTGAATATCGGTTATGAGTTGGGGGTACTTCCTCCATCTATCTTTGTTATTCTTATCATAATGGCTTTGGTTACGACTTTTATGACGACACCTTTATTAAATTTAGTCGAATGGGGCTTTGCAGTAAGAGAACAAAAAACGGTTTTGCAACGAAAATTGCTTTTGTTCTTTGGACGTCCCGAAACAGGTGGTAAGCTATTATCGGTATACAAATTACTCTTTGGAAAACAACTTTCTTATCATCAGGTAATTGCAGCTCATTATACAACGGGTACTGATGTGAATCCTACTAGTGTTGAGCAATTTTTTGAAGAAAGTTTTATTCCTGTTGATAAACAGGCAGAGCACTTGAATATACATATAGAGAAGCGTTATAGAGTAACTGATAATTTGGTATCTGATATGATTTCCACTGTAGAAGCGGAGTCACCGGATATTTTGTTGTTAGGCGCAGGGCCTCGCTTTATGACTGACGGTGAAAAGTCGATGACTTCTTTTTTTGGTTTGTTTCGTAAAAAAGTGGATGATGTGTTAGAGCATGCTTCTTGTCCTGTTGCTATCTTTGTAAATCGTGACTATCGTAATGGAGATGAAGTGGCTGTATTGATAAATGGAAGTATGGATAGTTTTCTTTTCACTTATGTGCGTCGTTTATTGGAAGATGGAGGGAGTTTTATTCATTTATATTATTTCAGCAGTGGAAGTGAAGAATATGTAGGACAAATATATAAGATAAATAAGCAGTATGCAAATAGGGTACATCTGTATCCTTTGGTTGAAATAGAGGATTTGGTATTGCCGATAATTCATGGATTGCTTATTTTAAGCTATGATACTTGTGTGGGGATTGCTGCCAATGAAAAAGTCTTTAAAGCGCTTCCTTCTTTATTGGTCATGAAGGATGCATCTTAAAAAGAAACTGAGCCGTTTTCAACCATCCCGCCAAACTGCCATAGTTACGAGAATTGTCTAAAAAGCAAAAAGCATTGACAATCATCAGATTATCAATGCTTTCTTCCAGTCGGGGTGACTGGATTCGAACCAGCGACCACACGCCCCCCAGCTGTTGAAAGAATATTTGTATTCATTAGTATTGGGTTAGAAATCAGTGATACAATACCTTGTGAATGGGGTGATGTGTTGTATCTATTGAGATTAAGTGAGATGAAAAGTGTAATAAAAATGTAATCGAGAGGTAAAAACACCTTGCATGGACAGATGGAAAAGTAGTCGAACTACTTGGCTTTCAGTCTATGGTTTCTGCAACTAAATGAGTATATTTGTATCATCCTAAGGTGCTTAAAGCAGTAGGAAAAAACAATTAAATAATTTAGTTATGGCAAAATTCAATATTATCGCTTACAGGAGTAATCAAAAGAAAGATGGGAGCTATCCTATATATCTAAGGGTAACTAAGGACGGTAAAAGGATATATATAGATTTAGGGGTAACTACTCAATTAAATCAATGGGATAAAAGTTCGGGACGATTCAAAAGAGATAAAAGATTGAATCCTAATTATATAAAAGATAACAACCTTTTGAACCACTACGAAGAACGCATAAGTAGTATCTTAAGAAAGTTTGCAGAGGAACGGGTTGATTGGACTTTAAACTTGTTTAAGGAGCAGTTCTTAGGTATGTCAAAACAGGGGAAGGTTTATGACTTCTTCCTTACCCAAATTGAAAACTTGAAAGCCACGAATCATCACGGGAATGCTAAAGCCTATGAACGTACACTCCATGTAATGGGGAAATATGACGATAAAATAGAGGAGCGTTTATTTCCTGAAATAGATATCAAATATGTGAATGCGTTTAATGTAGCCTTGGAGAAAGACGGTTGTTGCGGTAATACACGAAAATATTATATGAAAACCCTGCGTGCTGTATTAAATAAAGCTATAAAAGAGAAAGAGGCTTCTGTTAGCACCTACCCGTTTGGGAATGGTGGTTTTGAAATTAGCAAGTTGGAGGAAGAAACGCGTAAAAGGTATTTGCTGGCAGAGGATTTGGACTTGATTAAAAACTCTCCACAAGAAAATTTCACTATGGAATATACACGGAGGCTGTTTCTGTTTTCCTATTACTGTTTTGGTATCAGCTATGTGGATATGGCTACATTGACAACGCATCATATAGAAAAACTTGAAACAGGTGAACATATTGTTTACAAGAGGCAGAAGATAAAGAATCAAAGGGGAGTAAAATCTATTAAAATACCTCTGACTGATACAATAAAAGAACTGATAGAATGGTTTAAGCAAAAAACTCCTCTTGTTGGGGATTATTTAACACCTATCATAACAAGGGATTACAGTGGAGAACAACTGTATAATCACATTCGTTCTCGCTATGGACGCTACAACAAGAACCTAAAGAAATTAGGAGCAACGTTGGGGATTGAACGTCAGAAACTGACCACCTATGTAAGTAGGCATACAATGGCTATGACATTACAGAGTAACAAAGTTCCCCGTGAAGTAATTAGTCAAGTAATGGGACATAGCAATCTTGAAACAACAAATGTATATCTTGACAGCTTCGAGACAAGTGTAGTGGATGAGGCTGCAAAACTCCTTTAAATAAATAATGAGAATAGAAACGGATATGCCTTTAAGCAGCTTAATAGAAAAGTTGCTTAGAGGGGAAGCAGCAGAATTCCATGATGAGGATTTTCGTACCTATGTGGATAGTAAGATGGGAAATAACCATGAGTTACTTCAACAGGCTTTAAACGAGATAGAGGATGCCATAGATAATTGGAAGTGTTCCTACTTCATTTCAGTATATGATGAAAGAGTGAATGCCTATCGGACGGGTACTACCCAATGGACTTCACAAGATTTGGATGATTTGTTTGTGGAGGAAGAGTGTTTACGTAAAGAGGGCAAAATAGCTTTGACGGTTGATTATCTCTATGATGAAATTGAGAAGATAGGCTTTGTAAACGAACATCATTGTGATGCAATGGATATGGCGCGTCTAAATAATGATATAGACTTCTTAAAGTCCCAATGGGAAGATTTAGCTTTGGCCCAAATAAGGTCGTTAGAGGGAATTGTAAAGCAAATGCTGAGTACAGTGTCAATAGAACCTAAAATTGAAAAACAGAAGAGCAATAGACCCGAAAAACAACCGATAGACCCTCCTGAAGTATTTGGGGTTGATGTGTGTTGTGAAATAACAGGTTATAAAAAGAATACTGTCTATAAGTTGATACATGAAAATCAAATACCGTGTTTCCGTCCGGGTGACAATGGTAGAAAAGTAATGTTTCGACGTGAGGAAATATATCAGTGGATGACAAAACGAAAACAGGAATCCACTCAAGAGTATATTGAGTTCATGGATAAACGTCTGTTAGCTCGTAACAGGAAATAATAACCCGTAATTATTAGGGAATTTGTATATACAAAAGGTGAGGCTATGTATGATACGGTTATATTGATATTGAAAAAAGAGGATATAGGTGATAAATATAAATGGCAGGCAATTCTCCAAAACATTTATCAGACCTGTGAGTATAAAAAAGTAGAGGGTGGCTGTGGCTATACAGGTGGTTTACGTGTTTCTGTTACAGATAAGCGTATTAGGATAGAAGGGAGTCTCTCTAAATATTACTATGGAAACAATATTAGGAGTTTGACATTAGAACATACGAAGGAGGCTCTCAAACGATTAAGACGAGAACTTAATGTTCCTATGGACAAGGCTGATGTTGTTGAGGTGGATATTGCAGAAAATTTTGAAGTTGAAAATTCTCCCGAATTATATATATCCAAAATGCAGTCTTTGGGGACATCCCACCCTAACAAGTGGAAAGGTACGACTTATTTCCCTATAAGTGGTTCCATGCTTCGCTTTTATGATAAGGGGAAGGAATCCCGGCAGAGGGGCAAGCGTCGCCATAAGCGAGAAAGCTGCCCTCTGCCGGAGAGGGAAAGAAAGAACTTGTTGCGTTATGAAATGAAGTTTAAAAAGGCAAAAATAAGACAAGTGTTTGGACGTCAGCTAAAAGCCTGTGATTTGTATAACAAACAAGTCTTTTGGCAATTCATTGCGGAATGGTTTGGTGCTTATGAGGATATAGGTAAATTATCTGACAGGCTCTTTGATGTAAGTTTTGAGCAAATAAAATCCACAAAAGATATGGAGGATTGGTGTATCTGTATAGCTAACAGTGTTATCGCACTTCCTAATTTCATAAAAGAACAGTTATTCAAAAACAGAGAAAATCCAAAAGATACAGATTATCAATCCCATAAAAGGATACAAGACCGTATGAAAAAGGCTCTCCAACACTTTGAACAATATATGGGACAGTCGGAATTGATAATAGAACTGACGAAAAAGATTGAGGACTATCTAACATGGAAATTTACGGAATCCCCCGATGCGTATGATAAGAATTAAATAATAGCCCAAAGGCTTTCACTAAATAGAGTGTCTGTAAGGAGCAATACGAGATTCTAAATACAGATGCGGAACCTTGTGCCCAATTAGGCAGTAAGATTTCAATAGAGGGTTGTAAGAGGAGTATAAAAAGTGATAAGACTGTTAGTGTACAGTCGATAGAAACAATGCAAGTTGCCATCAAAGAAGAGTAAGGGTTAAGAAATCTTCGTTATATAGTGATGAGTCTTGTGATGACAGGGTACAATGCTATAGAGGTCTTATGATATAGGAGTGGAAATAATCGTGCATCACCTAAAAAGAGTGGAATAAAATCGAATGTTAGGTATGCTTGGATTTACATGTATGATGATGAGGCTGTTTAGAGGTGTCTGCAAAAGTTTAGACGTCTCAATGTGCAAACGCCTCATCGGAGTTCCCTCCCTAAAATCTTGTGAACTATCAATAAATGAGTAAATTTGTTCCACGACATCCC
>ENA-ORVG01001356-ORVG01001356.1-human-gut-metagenome-genome-assembly--contig:-NODE-1356-length-29301-cov-4.704028_pt1 | contig 29301 bp, 19 predicted proteins | sample MGYA00242091_ERZ509233 | MGnify/ENA primary metagenome ERZ509233 (study PRJEB26280, sample SAMEA2338840) | human gut metagenome | biome: human gut; feature: human-associated habitat; material: faeces... | reverse complement strand
TCTTCTCCAATACTTGTACTACTTGTTGAATTATGTAAATCTCTCAAAGAACCCTCTCGCTATCGTTTCTCGATTGCGGCTGCAAAGGTAAGGACTTTTTCTTAACCTCCAAATTTTTCGGTGAAAAATTTTCAAGTTTTTTTCTCAAGCCGATCTCCGGGCGGTTGGAAATTATCGCTTGGCCCAGCCAACCTCATCCCCTACCCAAGGATACCTCCACGTTTCCATCATTTCTGAAGCGCCGTTCTCTCTCGAAAGCGGGTGCAAAAGTATACGCTTTTATTATAACATCCAAATTTTATAACGACTTTTTTTGAACTTTTTTACGGCAACGGACTTCGGGTACATTATAATATAGCACACGCAAAAATACCGACTGCTCACGGAAACGATATAGCCGGTACCCTTGCCATCCGTGTGGCAATACTGTGCCACTACGATGGCACGGCCCTGCCACACGGATGGCACAGCGTTGCCACCATGATGGCACGACCGTGCCAAAGGCGATAAATAAACTGGCACTGCAAACAATTGATAAACAAACATATGCTAGCATGAGAATTTTCCCAGAGGAGACATCTAAAAGACAGGGGACTTTATCTTTTATCTAGATATCTAAAAACAGAATAAGAATCTGCCGTTTTTTTTCATATATTTGAGGTCTCATCTAAATATAAACAAATAATGAAGCACTTGAGTTCCTCTATTTTATTGGGGCTTGGCTTGTTTTCCTTCTTCTCCTGTAAAGAAGCGACAGCGCCCGCCCCTATCCTGCCCGTTCCCACGCCGGCACAAGTTGAATGGCATAAGATGGAAACATATGCCTTTGTCCATTTCGGATTAAATACGTTCAATGATCTGGAATGGGGTTACGGAAACACTCCCGCCTCCACATTCAATCCAACGGATCTGGATTGCGATCAATGGGCGCAAACAATCAAAGCCGCCGGATTGAAAGGCGTAATCTTAACTACCAAGCATCATGACGGTTTCTGTCTATGGCCTACCGCCACAACCGAATATAGCGTAAAGAATTCTCCTTGGAAAGATGGCAAAGGGGATATGGTAAAAGAACTATCCGACGCTTGTAAGAAACACGGGCTGAAATTCGGTGTCTATCTCTCCCCTTGGGACAGAAACAGTGAGAATTACGGACAACCGGGATATGTAGAGAAATTCCATGCCCAATTACATGAATTAGTCTCCAACTATGGCCCGTTGTTCGAATACTGGTTTGATGGGGCAAACGGTGGCAATGGCTGGTATGGCGGCACGAATGAAACCCGTGCTATAGACGCCAAGACCTATTATCAATATGAGCGGGCATGCGACACGATCAAGGCGCACCACCCGGACATCATGGTTTTCGGAGGGACAGTACCCGATATCCGCTGGATCGGTAACGAGGAAGGTTGGGCCGGTGATACCCAATGGAGCATCTTCGCCCCGGAACCCTCCATGCCTACTTTCCAACAGAGTGTATGGGGAGATGAGAACGGACCGATGTGGCTAGGTGGAGAATGCGATGTATCTATCCGTCCGGGATGGTTCTATCACTCCCGGGAAGATCACCAAGTCAAGTCGCTGGCAAAATTAGTCGATCTTTATTACCGAAGCGTCGGGCATAACGCCAATTTCCTATTGAACTTCCCCGTAGCGTTGAACGGAAAAATAAGTCCGGTAGACTCCGCCCGTGCCGTACAATGGTATCAAACCATCCAAAATGACTTTAAGGAGAATCTTTTGAAAGGATGTTACGTACAAGCGAGCAATAAAAGAGGACGTAATTTTAGTCCCAATAAGGCAGTAGATGGGGATTGGGATACCTATTGGGCTACGGACGATGGCGTAACCAGTGGTTCATTGACTTTCACGTTAACCCATCCTACCGATGTAAACCGCTTGGTCATACAAGAATATATCCCATTAGGACAACGAGTACGCTCGTTCAATATCGAACTCGAGCAAGAGGGTAAATGGATTCCGGCACAGACCGTGGATTCTACGACAACTGTCGGCTATAAACGAATTGTCCGTTTCCAGACCGAGAAAGCGGAGAAGATACGCATCAACTTCACGGATGCCCGCGGACCGCTTTGTATCAATAACGTGGAGGCATACCTTGCCCCCGCCTTGGTGACCGAGCCAACGATTGCCCGTAATATCAATGACGAGGTAACCATACAGGCCGGGGATAAAGGCTCCGAGGTTCATTATACCACCGACGGCTCAGATCCGACCAAGGACTCACCTCTTTATCAGGCGCCATTCGCTTTCGCTCAAAAAGGAACTGTCAAGGCGATTGCCTATGATCCGACTTTCGATACAGTCAGTCCGGTTTCCGCGCAAACGTTCGATATTCCTGCTTGTGATTACACGATCGTATCACCGAAAGATGAGAAAACCAGCCTGATCCTAGACGGAAACGGCTACACAACCTACTATTTGCCACAAGGGAAACAAGAGTTAGTCGTACAATTAGCGAAAGAAATGCCTATATCCGGATTCCGCTACACCCCGAACCAAGGACGTGACGCAAGCGGTCATATCTCCAACTATCAATTATATATTAATGGAAAGAAGGTGGCCGAAGGCGAATTCTCCAATATCAAGGCTAACCCGATCGAGCAAGTCGTACATTTCCCGATAACGAAAGGTAACCAAATCCGTTTGGTCGCAACCCGTATCGTAGATAATAAAAAGCAAGCGGGTATCGGTGAATTCTCGGTAATTACGGAAAAATAAAGAATATCTAATAAAAGCAGAAGGGACCGCCTCGAAAGTTTAATTTCCAGAGGCGGCCCCTTTTTATTATTTATCAATCTTTTATTTATCCTTGAAGGTACCGGTTCATTTGCTTATACACGGCACGTATATTTAATGGTTTAGATATATGAGCGTTCATACCGGCCTCCCTACTTTTCTGCACATCCTCAGCGAATGCGTTGGCTGTCATAGCGAAGATAGGAACCTTTTGAGCATCAGAACGCCCCAATGCCCGGATACATCGGGTAGCCTCATAACCATCCATATGCGGCATCTGCACATCCATCAATATCAAATCATAATATCCTTCGGCAGATTCCTTAAACTTCTTTACGGCCTGCACCCCGTCCTCAGCGCTCTCCACCGAAGCACCGGTAGCTCCGATCAATTCCTCCGCAATCTCCCGGTTAAGCTCGTTGTCCTCAACTAATAAGATCCGTTTACCTTTGAAATCATAATCAATCACATAACAATCCCTCGCAAGGTCACTTCGCCCATCAATATCGGAAAAACGAGTGGGCTTACCCGACTCCTTTATTTTGCCGAAAGGCAGATCAACCGTGAATGTACTGCCACTCCCCTGCACGCTTGTCACATGTATGCCACCTCCCATCAACTGAGTGAAACGCTTAACGATAGAAAGCCCTAATCCTGTGCCTCCATATTTATAAGTGACATCCACATTTTCCTGTTCGAACGATTCGAAGATCTTATCATAATTCTCCTCGGCTATACCACATCCCGTATCGATTACCTCGAAACGAAGGTAAACATTCTCTTGATCCTCACCTGTTTTAGATACCCGAAGTTTAATTATTCCCTTGGCCGGCGTAAATTTCAACGCATTCGATAACAGGTTAGAGAGAACTTGATTCAAGCGCAAGGAGTCTCCTATAATCTGTACTTCCAGATCACTAGCCAATACCGTCTCATAGCTGATCCCTTTACTCTTGGCCTGCTCGCCATACAGATTTTCAAAGTCCTGCAAGAATGCCCGGAAATTAAAGCTCTCATGTCGAAGTTCCACTTTTCCGCTTTCTATCTTCGACATATCCAGCACGTCGTTAATGAGAGCGAGAAGATGCTTGGAAGACATGATTACTTTCTCAAGACAGTCCTTTATCTTATCGGTATTATCTATGTTTTGCATGGCGATAGTACTCATACCTACAATTCCGTTCATCGGCGTACGGATCTCATGACTCATCCGGGAAAGAAACTCGCTCTTCGCCAAGTTAGCCGCCTCAGCCCGTTTCAGGTTGCCCTGTATCACGGTCGCTTTCATCCGGGCCCCTATAGCCAGCAGTAATGCCGTAAATAGCACCGACAGGACAAACATCACGATAAACATGAATTGTAAGGGATTCGCATATATAAAGTCCGTAAGAGAAAATTCACTCACGCCGATAGATTCCAGATTCCGATTGCGTATAACAGTCCTCTCGGACTCAGAAAGATTATTGATCGCCTTGTTGAGTATGGTAAGCAAATCCGGATCGACCGGGATAGGCAACGCGAAACTTATCGTACTCTGATCATTGACCAACGTTACGGGAGCAAGATTCGTAAAATGATAGCGCAAGATATCCTGTTCCATCCTAGAGGACAAACCATAAATAAAATCAGCCTCACCATTATTGACAGCAAATAACGCCTCCTTAATACTCGGATAGAACCGTATCTTCTCCACCGATATACCACTCGGCAATCGTTGATTTTCCACTAAGGCTCCAACCAGACCCGGTGCGGGATAACTACATGCTTTATTGCGCACTATGATATTGTTAGCACTCACATAAGAGGCTGAAAGCGCAAGTCCTAGCTGGGCCGCATCGTTCTCATCTCCCAAGAAAAAACCTAAGATATCGGCATCCCCTTGCTGTATCAAACGGATCGCATCAGCATAATTTTTCGCATATACATACGAGAATCGTAGCCCTGTGAAACTTTTAATCTCATCCAGTACATCCGCCATGATACCCGTATGGTTCTTCAGCGGCGTTTCTTTACAATACAAAGGATACCAATTCTCAGGTACGGCTACCGTGATCGTTTTCCTCTCATTGACATACTCCAGATCCCGGTCGCTCAGTTGGATGTTTACGAGCCGGTCTGGGAAATTAACGGCATAACGTTCCGCCGCAAAATTAGGATTGGCATCCAATATCCGTTCCAAAGCCATATTCAAACCATCCAAGACTTCTTTATTACCCGGATTGGTCACGATATAATAAGGCTGAGAGTCATATGCCACGACTACACGGACAGAATCGCTAATATGGGCAACATTATTTAGTAACAAATCGATCTCACCTTTAGCCAGATAGGGATATAACCCGATTTTCCCCACCATATCTTCCTGTTTGTAATATCGGATATTACAATACAATCCGTTGATAGCCATAAACTCTTTGAGACGGCGAATGTTTTCCCTTGCATTCTCATACACACCGATGGTTTTACCATTCATACTCTCCAAATCATAACTATGGATAGAGCGATCATCAGATCGGGCAAGTAATAATGAACGGCTATATCCCATATTATAGTTCGGATAAGCATAATATTTCTCTAAAGCGGGTATATAATAGTTTCCACCCATCAACTCGTACTTACCCTCAACAAATTCATTCAACATAGCCGGTCCCTTCGTATCTATGTACTCGTATTCCCAACCGGTATATTTGGCGATCTCATTGAGATAGTCTACGAGCATACCATGATGAGTACCATCTTCGGCCGTCCAACTCATGCCATCTACCTGCGGAAAGGCAACCCTAAGTACACGTTTTTCACTTGTCCGCGCTAACACAGACAAATTAAACGCTAGCATTATAAATACTAACAAACCTATAGCTATACCATGACTCACATATCTCTGAAGTAAGTTCATTATAATGTATATCTTTTATTACCGGCTTTTCCGATGATAACAACCCCTATAACCCTCCGCAAAACAACTGTTTATTTTGGATGTACGCAAATATACTACTTTTTATATCACAGCGGATTATAAAATAATTGATTTTTAAGAGAAGATACTATAAAAACAGAAGGGACCGCCTCGAAGGTAAAACACCTCGAAGCAGTCCCTTTCCTAAATCCCAACAAACTTTTATCCCATCGAACTATTGATTACCTGTGTGGTTTTCTCAAAACTCTTCTTTAAGACCTCCTTTACATCCATGGTTTCCCAATATCCCTTATTAAAAAGCTCTACGGATAACCCACCCCGGAAACCGGAGTCGTATAGCAAAGGAAGTACTTTATTAAACGGGCAAATACCATCTCCCGGAAACACCCGATCCGAATCTCTCAACTCCGTACGAGGAGGCAACTCCGGATAATCGTTGATATGAAAAACCGGAAGGATCTTCCCATTTATCAAGCGTAAACTATCAAAACTATTTCCTCCTCTGTACAAATGGTAGAAATCCAACAAGACAGAAGCCCGCGAATGCCCGGAGGCGATCGCTATCGCCATGGTATCCGATAATTGATTCAGAACCCCGGCTCCCCATAGTTCCAATATCGGAGTGACACCCATCTCATCCCCTAAATCCAGTATCGCCCGATAGCGTTCGGAATACTCCGGCAACCGTGTACGATCCAATTGAGTAACTCCTTGAGCAGGAGCGGCGATAAATTTACCGCCCAATCCCGCTACCAGCTCCATATCATGCCGCATTTGGTTTAGCCCTTCCTTCCGTTTCGAAGGATCATCGGCAAACCACGAGGCAAAACCGATCATATTCTCCAATAAAAGTCCGGAGCCTTCCAGCTGACGCCTGAGTGTCTCATAAGTTCCCCCTTGCTTTACGAACGCATCCACATCACGGGTCCATAACTCAATTCCCTCAAAACCAGCCTCGGCACATAAATCAATCTGTTTTTGAACAGGAAGTTTATAACCCGCTATCGTAGAGACATTGAGACAGACACGGAAAGGACGTTTCGAAGAGGATGCTTCGGGTGATGGCTCCTCTTTTTTCTTCGGAGCGCAAGAAGCCAAGCCTGCGAACGTACTGCCCAAAACCGCCAAACCGGTAGTCCGAAGCATATTACGTCTTGAAATCTTTTTCTCAAGCATAACACTCTCGTTTTAAATTAAACCTCCAAAGATTTACGGGCCTCCCGGTCCGGATCATTCCGAGCCTCACACGTATTATTCAAGATCATCACCTCTCCATTTTCTTCCGTGTATTTCGGCCAAACGGGTAACTCTCCTCCGTTCGGATCTCCTGTCCGCATGAAATTCAACAAAGCGCCAGACATCTTATCTGACAACGCACGAGGTACCTTACCTCCACCCGTATGAGTAAACATCCGATCCGTATTTTTAAACCAGAAACAGATATCCGAGCAATGGAACGCACGCATACGGTTATTAAACAAGGGCGGACACCAGCCAAACCAAGCTACATACACAGGCTGGCCTTGCTTTAATTTTGCGTTAGCCGCCTCAACCACTCGTTGACGGGAAGACAAAATCATCGCCCAAAGCTCCATCGGAGTCTTATCCGGGAAATTCTTGGCGAAAGCCTTCACGATCGATTCCGCTTTATCACCATATTGACTTCTCAGTTTCTCGATCACACCGTCTTGAGTGATTTTTTCCAAAGCCGCATCCGCCCTGTTCGGGTTCCATTCATGGAAAGTCGTACAGAATATCATCGGCACGACAGGAGACTCCAAATGGCTCTCACCGGAGTAGAATACACCGGCCGGAATATTCCGGTCATCAGCAACAGGACCAAAAGTCCGTCTCATGCTAATCCCTTGATCTTCCCAGCACTTTTTACAAGCCCTATCCGCTATATCCAAATATTCCCGCCAAGGTATTCTTTGCAATTTATCCAGTTGGGAAGCGGTCAGCCCCGCTTCTCTCAAAATATATTCTCCCACCTTCCGGGTCATCACCTGATCGGAAGCTCCTACCGTAGATCCACTTAAAGCCACGGCTCTATGGACCAAACCTTTTGCCGCCGGCATAGCGGCTACCGTACAGACCTTAGAACCTCCTCCGGATTGTCCCATAACCGTTACGTTCCCGGGATCTCCACCGAAATTGGCGATATTATCATGTACCCATCGCAAGGCGGCAATAATATCTAACATCCCCACGTTTCCGGAATCCTTATACGCTTCTCCACCAACACCAGATAAGTCAGAGAAGCCAATCGGCCCCAACCGATGATTAATGGAACAGAATACGATATCTCCTTCCCGGCTTATATTCTCTCCATGATATCCATCCTGCTCGATCCCACTACCATTTGTAAAACCACCGCCATGCAGCCACACCAATACGGGACGTTTCTTACCATCCGCAATGCCCGGTGTCCATACATTTAAATATAAGCAATCCTCACTCACATCCCAGTAGTTCCAATGATCGGCAAAAGTTCCGTAATTATTGGGCCACCGGTTCTCCATACGTTGCGGCGCCGTATTCCCATAAAAAACCGCCGGTCTCACATCTGTCCACGGCTCTGGCTTTTGGGGAGGCATAAAGCGATTTTTTCCCGACGTATCAGCCCCATAAGGAACTCCCAAGAACGTATATACATGATTCAGCAGATATCCCTGCACCTTCCCATACTCTGTCTGGGCAATGGCGATATCGTCACCGATAAATAGGAATTGATCGTCATCACTCACTTTCCCTCTTTTATCACGGGAATCCCCAGAAGGGGCACAAGAAGAAGTCGATATCAAACTTCCCATACTCAACGAGGCTGTGCCCAATCCTAAGTTTCTTACGAATTGTCGTCTGTTTATTTTCATAATCTCTTAATTCATCTCAACGACCAATACCTCTTTAGATGCCAGCTTCAAGCTGTCCTTAAATAAGATCGTTCGTTTCGTTATTATATCCTTTCCTTCTATTCCCTCTTTTAAAGATTCCTTATAACGGGCAAGTGGAAGATCAACTTCATGATTAGCTCCATTAATAATGACCATGACACTTTTACCCTCTAGATAACGCTCATATACATACACTCCTAATTGTGGCATATAATGTTTCATATTACCTTCGGAAATGATCTTATTGCCCTTCCTCCACTTCAATAAAGTCTGTAAATAATCCCAAGCCTTATTCTGTAGGTCGGAACGTCCTTCCCTCGTAAACCAATTCTGAGAATCTCCAGGCCACCCTCCTGGAACATCTAAACGTATATTCCCATCCCCACCCGGGCGACTTTTCGTCCCAGACATTAACAATTCATGTCCATAATATAATTGAGGAGTGCCAGGGATTGTTAATAAAAAGGCAACCCCTTGTTTATAACCATCTAAGTCTTTAGGCTCCGAACGTAAAAACCTATCAGTATCGTGATTATCTAAAAAACGCAAAACATTTTTAATATCTGGATACACGAAATCATAACACAAATGATCATAGATTTTATCTAATCGCCCTTCCGGTGAAGACTTGTCATTAAAGATATCACTTGCAATACTCATCAGAGTAAAATCCATCACAGACTTCAGTTCCGTATCTTTTCCAAAATTAAGTTTACACCCTTTTTGCCACCAAGCCGTACCAATCGTATAATTAGTCCAAATCTCACCAACTATATTAAACTGAGGATATTCATTCATGATTTGGATATTCCACTCACGCATCATATCAAAATCGGAATATGGATATGTATCTTGCCTAATCGCATCAATCCGAGCATACTCAATCCACCATATAGAATTCTGAATAAGATATTTACCAACATGAGGATTTGCTTGATTCAAATCTATTCCAAATCCTGCATATTTCATTACTTCAGAATCATAAGTTGATGCATAATTGTCATAGAAAATAGCCTTAGCATGATTCCCCCTTTTAGAAGGACTTACATTAAACCAATCCTTAGATGGCACATCTAGCACCCAAGGATGATTTGCTCCAATATGATTAAAAATCATATCCATAACAACCCGTAATCCCTTTTGATGCGCTTTATTTATCAATCGAAGGTAATCTTCATTTGATCCTAGACGCCTATCCACATGAAACATATCCGTTGAGAAATAGCCATGATAAGAACCTCCTTTCCCATCATTCTCCAACACGGGATTTAACCATATAGCTGTTACCCCAAGGTCCACAAAATAATCCAAATGATCTTCGATCCCCTTCAAATCACCTCCATGTCGAGCCCCAGGCTTACTACGATCCATCACATATTCCGTTGACATAGAAATCTGATCATTCGATTGGTCACCATTAGCAAAACGGTCCGGCATAATTAAATACAACACATCCGAAGAATCATATCCTTGTATATCATCTGTACTCTCCTTGCGCTCTTTCAGCTCGTAAGCATATACGAACTTCTTTTCCCCATTCACAAAAGTTATATCAAATGTTCCAGAATGAGCTTGTGATAAATCTAAATATAATATTAAATAATTGGGACTATCTACCGTTACACAACTTTTTAAATAAACACCAGGTTCATTTATAACAGGATGATATTCAGAAATATGATCCCCATATACCATCAACTGTAATTCTGGATTTCTCATTCCTGCCCACCAAAACAACGGCTCTACCTTATTTATCGTTTGAGCAGCCACTGTCCCAAGTACAAATAACAGAAATGAAGTAAATATTATTATTTTTCTAATCATAGCTATAATCATTTAGATGTAAAAGCAAATAAAGGGTGAGCCAAACTCACCCTTTTTAAACAGCCAAGTTAATTCATATTAACATCAGGATTACCATTCTGCTCAACATCCGGAATCTGAAACATCACTTTATGAGAATCCCAAGCTTCACCACGAACCGACTGTTTGATACGCTTCAATTCAAATAATCTCTCACCTTGTAAAGCTATTTCCAAACGACGTTCCTTCTGTACTGCTTTAATAAAAGAAGCCCTATCCGTAGTTGTAGTATTAGCTTTGCCATAAGCCCTTTTTTCTATTTTTTGCAAAGCATTCAAAGCTTGATTCATATTTCCATTCGATTCAGCTAAAGACTCGGCATAAAGTAGTAACAACTCATTATATCCAATAATAATACCATCCATATACTCATAATCAAACTTCAGAGTATACCATGAACCGTCTATATTTTTAAAAAACGTTTTAAAACGATTATCATTTTGTTGGTCATAAGCAGCAATCAACTCATTAGACGGCCTGCTTGTGGGTAAAGCCAATCCATTCGTACGATAATCTCTTAAACCACCCCAAGAATCCTCAATCAATGACGCAGAAGGTATCATCGCTACAATTTCTTGCGTAACAGTCTTTTTTTCCGCTCTACCGAATTTAGCAGTCAAATCCTCATCAAGATCATACTTCTGAGTATTAATAACTTGTTCCGCATATTTAGCCGCATTGCCAAAATCATGTTTATAAAAATACACTTTTGCCAATAACGCTTTTGCGCCATCAACAGTCGCTCTACCAGACTCTACTTTGTTCTCTCCAGGTAAATTCCCGATCGCATATTCCAAATCTGAGATTATTTGAGAATAAACTTCAGAGACCGTTGAACGTTGTACGACCTCAAATGCGGTAGCACGATCCATCACCCCCCTTAAACGAAGGGGAACTCCCATCTCTGCGATATCCTTAGTCTCCTCTGCATAAGGAAGACCAAAGGCTCTTACTAAATGAAAATATCCTAATGCACGAATAAAAGATGCCTCAGCCTTAAATTGAGCTTCTTTCTGAGGATCACTCGCCAAGATACTTTCCCCTAAATCGCTAAACGCAACTTGATTCGCCATATTTATGGCATTATATGTCGCGGTCCAGGTATCACGTCCAACCGCATTTACCAAATTCATTGTATGAGCACTCATCTGAACCCATTCAAAAGTAGCCACATCTGCCACACCATCATCTGCGATCACATCAAAACCACGCAACGTCCGGCCTCCCCAAAAGCCCGAAGAACGTATTCCATTATAAGCACCCAACAATAAATTCTCCAAATCATCTACCGTCTTAATACGATCATCTGTCAGTTCTAAACTATCTGGTTTTATTTGTAGAAATCCCATGTCATCACATGCCGTATAGACTAATTGGGTACTGAGTAATATTGCTGCTATATATTTTACTTTCATAATCTTATTCATTTAAAAGTTAACACTTAATCCGATAGTATATGTACGAGCTTGAGGAGGTGTTAAATAAGTCACATTCAAACTCAAATTCCTCTTCTGAGCTGAATCGACATCACGCATAATCTCAGGCTCACCACTATATTTATTATAGTATTCACTAAATAAAGTCAATAAATTAGTTGCTTGAGCATATAATCGAATATCCCTTATATTAAACTTCTTGATTCTAATACCTTTGAAAGTATAACCCACATTTACATTTTTTAAACGTAAGAATCCTGCATCATGTAGATATTCAGTTGTATTTCTCGCCAGTTCAATGCCACTTTTTCCTAAACTTACCCGAGGTACATCTGTCACATCACCAGGTTTCTGCCATCTATCAAGAACATTACTTTTCAGATTCCAAGTGCCAACATTATTCATCTGAAATTTCTCACCATCGTCATAAATATTGCCGCCTATTTGGAATGTAAACATAAAACCGAAATCCCAGTTCTTATATGTAAACGTATTATTCAAACCTCCTACAAAATCGGAATAAGGATGGCCTACAGGCTGACGATCTCTATCCGCATTATATTCTTTAGTTTCACCAACCGGTTTCTTATTCTCATCAAGCATTTCATAAACAGGCATACCATCCTGAGGATCAACACGTAGAACCTTAACCAAATAGTTTACGCCAATAGGCTGTCCTACTAACACACGTGTATCACCTTCTCCACTTAATGCGTCTGGTCCTGCATTACCAACATCCAAAACCTTATTCTTATTATAGCTGATATTAAAATCAGTAGTCCATGTAAAATCTCTATTTGTAATATTCACGGATTTAATATTAAACTCCACACCCGTATTTCTGACTTTTCCGATATTTGCCAAGAATGCCGTATATCCCACAGATGCTGGAACACTTACATTCAAAAATAGATCTTTGGAATTCTTATTATAAAATCCGATTTCACCTGAAATCCGATTTTTTAAGAAACCATACTCCAAACCTACATCAAAAGTAGAGGTTGTTTCCCACTTCAAATCTGGGTTTTTCAAAGAATTGATATACCAATAATTATCCCCTACATACAATTGATTCGTATTCACGCTAACTGCCCCCCATTGCGCATAGTTAGGAATTTCCGCATTACCAGTAATACCAAAACCTGTTTTCAATTTCAACAAGCTTACAACCTCGTTATCTTTTAAAAAGTCCTCTTCCGTGATCATCCAACCAATAGAAGCCGCAGGGAAATTACCAAATTTATTATTCTCCCCAAATCGTGACGAACCATCTCTACGGAAAGTACCAGTGAACATATAACGGTCTTTAAATGTATAATTTATACGTCCGAAAAAGGATATAAATGAGAAATCTTGATTAGGATAGCTCGTAAAAGTCTTATTCGTTTCATCATAAGCCGGATTATTAAATAACCAATCTTCTTTTCCTTGCTCAAATACGACATTCGTATAATTCGATACTCGTGTAGATTTCAATGCTTCTGTTCCCAACAAGAAATGAAAACGATGTTTTTCATTAATCGACAAGCTATAATTCAAGAGTGCTTTCGCATTCCAATTTGTCTCATAACGATTTGTCACATTACTATTCGGTTTTGTTGATAATTCTTTCGTTCGTAAATAATTAGACTCATTATCTCGATAATCTATATTACCTTCTAGCCGCAATGACAATCCTTTGATTATCTGTAAGTCAGCATATAAACTTGCCATTGTACGTTGGGTAAATATTCTACGTCTTTTCTCATTTGCCTCCGTCACCGGATTTGTTGATTTAGGAAAAACATAATAACTACCATCCGAATTATAGGCTGGGAAATAAGGCAAAGCCGTACTTATGGCACGTCCCCAACCACCATCCCAACTTGAAGGAGTGGGTCGATGATCCGTGTGAGAGAAACTAAAATTTCCACCTATTTTTAAAATGTTTATAGGCTTATAATCAATATTAAGGCGTACGCTCGTCCTTCCGAAATGATCATTCACCAAATATGAATTCTCTTCTACATTAGAAACCCCTAAATAAGTCTGTATTTTCTTATTACCCCACGATACCGATAAATCATTGTAGGTAGAAATTCCTGTTCTCGTAATAAGATCTTGCCAATCCGTATTATTTAATAAAGCTTGTTCTTCTGAATAACCACCGGGATATGATGATACAGTAGAAGGATCTGTCGCACCAGAGGGATTAAACTTATAATCATTTTCCAATGCTTCTTTATAAATATCCAGATAATCTTTAGTTTCCAACATATCAACTTTCCTATTAGTTGTTGAAAATGCAACTTTAGAACTAAAATTTATTTGAGGTTTTCCTGATTTACCACGTTTAGTTGTTATTAAGACAACACCGTTCGCACCTCTGGATCCATAAATAGCCGTTGCCGAGGCATCTTTCAATATATCAATACTTTCAATATCATTCGCATTTATAGATGACATTGGATTATCTTGTGCTGCACCCACTCGATCTCCGGCATTTTGCATGATGGGTATTCCATCAACAACAATCAATGGATCACCTCCAGCGGTAATAGAAGCGATACCTCTCACTCGAATGGCTGCACCAGAGCCAGCCAAACCCGATGTTTGGGTTACTTGTACACCAGCGGCACGCCCTTGTAAAGCGGCATCGAAAGAGCTTGTTGGAACAGACATTAGTTCCTCACTTCCAACTTTAGCGATCGATCCTGTCACATCTCTCTTATTCTGAACTCCATAGCCAACAACGACCACTTCATCTAATGTTTCCACATCTTCCGATAGACGAACATTAATATGAGTCTGATTTCCGACCTTTATCTCTTGGGAACGATAACCAATATAAGAATACACTAAAATGGCATCTCTATTAGGTACCTCAATTGAATAATTTCCATCCATATCGGAAGTAGTACCCGCAGTGGTACCTTTAACCTGTATGGTGATAAAAGATAAAGGCTCTCCTGTCTCCGCATCAGAAGCAGTTCCTGTGATCTTGATTTGCGCAAACGCTGTCAATGAAAACAAAGAAAGCATAAAGCACATAATAAATTCACTAATACTTTTACATCTCATGACATATTAAATTTAAAGTTAGACAAGTTCTAAAATATAAACACCACGAGCCGGAATATGAACCGCCGTGTCTATCGCAACGATCGTATCTGTTATAATATCTTTCCCAGATCTATAATCTTTTACGACTTCATGAAAACGATTCATATCTAATGTCTGGTTTTGATCTGTTCCATTCATTAAAACAAGTACCGTTTTATTATCCTTTACCCTAGCATATACGTAACAACCCGATTTATCAGGAGTATAATGAATCAACTTACCTTCTTTAACAGCATCACATCGCTGTCTCCAATTCAATAATTTTCTCATATAATCCCAAGCTTGATTCTGCAAATCCGTACGTCCCTCACGAGTGAAAGCATCTTTTGGATCTCCTGCCCAACCTCCGGGAAAATCAGTGCGGATAATACCATCTCCTTCTGCTTTTGTCCCAGACATTAAAATCTCTGTCCCATAATAAATCTGAGGAATCCCTCGAGTTGTTAATAAAAAAGCAATAGCCTGTTTATACCTTCTTAAATCAGATTCTCCTTTCTGCATAAAGCGTCCTAAATCATGATTATCCAAAAAGACTAGTACATTATTAGGATCCGGGAATAAAAAATCCTGTGCGATAACTTCATAAATTTTAAATAACCCTGCTTCGAATCCTTCACGGCTAGAACATGCATCTCCAAACGCTTTTTGGCAAGTAAAGGTCAAATCAAAATCCATCACTGTCTTTAAGTTACTATTAGATTCATTCATTTTAGAATCTCTTTGCCACCAAGCCGAAGCAGTCCCTCTTGGATACCAAGCTTCTCCCACAATATTGAAATCCGGATATTCATTTTCCACCTCCTTACACCAAGTTGCCATAAAATCATAATCTGCATATGGATGTGTATCTTGACGGATACCATCAATCCGTGAGTATTCAATCCACCAAATGCTATTTTGAATCAAATATCGGGCTAAGTGCCTATTTTTCTGATTTAAATCTGGCATACCTCTACCAAACCAACCATTTACCAAGATCTCTCTCTCCGACTGAGGAGCGTGAACATCCATAAGAGTCCATTTAAAATGATTTGTTTGAACAAAGTTGTCTTGATTATTCAGCCAATCCGAGGAAGGAAAATCTTTTAACCACCAATGAGAGCTTCCGCAATGATTAAAAATCATATCCATCACGACTTTCATTCCTTTTTCGTGGGCCTTATCTATCAATTCACAATATTCTTCATTCGTTCCAAAACGAGGATCTACCTGATAAAAATCAGTAATAGCGTATCCGTGATAAGAACCTCCCGGCATCCTATTTTCCAATACAGGATTTAACCAAATTGTCGTAAAGCCTAAATCACGGATATAATCCAATTTATTAATAATACCACGTAAATCACCTCCATGGCGAGCTCCCCCTCTCGAACGATCTATTTTCACATCATCTAGATTGTCATTAGATGGATCCGCATTTGCAAAACGATCTGGAGTAATCAAGTACATCACATCCGCAGGTGAAAATCCAGCAGCTCCAACCTTTTTATTTCTTTCCTTTAACTCAAAGGCCCGGATTTCTTTCTCTTTCCCTTTTTGAAATATCAAATTCATTGTACCGGGAGAGGCATCTCTGGAGATATCCAAATAAAGGAACAAGTAATTAGGGTTCTCGACTCCAACAATTTCCTTGACTCTTACCCCCGGATAATCAATATAAACTTGAGAGCTTGCGATATTCTTGCCATATACCATAATCTGTAATTCCGGATTTTTCATCCCTACCCACCAGCAAGCAGGTTCTAACCGTGAAATATCAATAGCATATACAGAACTGGCGCACAACAAGCAAATGGTAAACAATAATAGTCTTTTCATAATTTCATTCATTTTATATTCGGAAATTGCCAAGGGCTTCTATATGTTTTGTTCAAGTATGCATCTGCTTTAGGATTGTCCACAAATTTCCTTGTTTGAGGATCGTATACCACACGAGTTCCTGTCCGATACGAGATATTGGCCATATGAGCCAATATTGTAGCAAAAGCCCCCTTTTCTATCGGACTATTTGTCTCAATCGATTTATTCAAAATACATTTACACCAATTCGTCGCATGAGCCTCTACTCCCCCATCTTCAAATTTACCAACCAATTGGGCTCTATCGGCCAAAAGGATACCATCACGGGTTTTCTCCGGTATCAACTCATAGCCTTCACGATTACATACCAGAGTGGCTTTACTTCCGACCCAAGCGACCCCTTGATTCCGATTATAAAGGTAAGCAACTTGTTGAGCCCATTCAATATGGAAATTCTTATATTGGAAAATACTTGTTTGGCAACTTGGAGTTTCATTAAACGATGCCGGATCTTTATATGCAGTAGAAAAGACCGCGTCAGGGTATTCCCTATCACATAGGCCTAATGCTTTTAATCCGTCAAAAGCAGAATCAATCCAATGCACCCCCCAATCAGTCTGTTGGCCACCACCATAATCCCAAAAACCACGCCAACCACGAAAACGGGAATTATTAAAAGGACGTTCCGGAGCCGGTCCTAACCACATATCATAGTCCAAAGTGGATGGTGCCTCTGAATCCTCAACAGAAGGACGAGGATTTGTAGATTGGCAAAGCCATAATTGTACCTTATAAACATCCCCTAGCACACCAGATTTTAATATTTCATTCGCAGCCCTGAAATAGCGTTGGCTTGTTTGCCATAATCCCGTTGTCACAACACCTTTATACTTTTTCTGAAAGTCCATCATCGCATTGCACTCAGAAATTGAATTACCAACAGGTTTCTCTACATAAATAGCTTTTCCCGCCTTCAAGGCTTCTGCAAAAATATAAGGATGCCAATGGTCGGGCGTGGCAATAATAACCCCATCAATTTCTTTATTGGCCAGTACCTCCCGAAAATCAGTATAAGCTTTTATAGAAACCGTCTGTTCTGGAAAATCTTTCTTAAAACGTGCAAGCTGCTCTTCAAGTCTGACTTTATTCACATCACACATACCGACACAATGTACCCATGGATTATCAGTCAACGCTCCTTGCAAATCTCGACATCCCATTCCAACTCCAATCACGGCAATTCTTACTTTTCCATTTATGACCTCTTCTTTCTGATAAGATCGTAAGGGTGACGAAGACAAAAGAGGAGATACTCCTAAACCTGCCGCCAGCATTGTTGTATTTTTCAAGAAATTTCTACGTGTAGTCATAAGTTATCATTCTTTAAGGTTAAACTTCTTTCTACAAATCTCTAATCCAAATATTTCGGAAAGCAACTTCTACCCCATGGTCTTGTAAACTTAAAGGCATACGGCCATGAGCTACATATTTAGGTAACCCTGTATATGGGGTATTCCCTTTCAGCACATAATTATTCTGAACAACAATCCCATTCAGGACGACTGTTATCATCGCAGGAGATTCCAACTCATCATTTGTTCCAAAACGAGGAGCTTTCCAATATATATCATAAACTTGCCATTCATTCGTCTTTGTAAAAGCATTTGCTAAAGGAGCACTTTGCTTATAAACACTACCAACCCAGCCATTTACGTAAGTAGGATTATCCTCACAATCTAGGACTTGTACCTCATAACGACTTTGTAGCATAATGCCACTATTTCCTTTCATTTGTAAAGTATTATCTTTACCTGGTATCGGGGTCTTAAACTCTATGTGTAATTGGCAATCACCAAAATACTCTTTTGTACGGATAGAGCCAGAACCGGGAACTACAACCATCGTCCCATCCTTTATAGCCCATTTTGCAGATCCACCATCCTTCCCAGCAGCTTCCCATTTTGTAAGATCTTTTCCATCAAACAGGATGATTGCATCAGAAGGAGCACTTGTTCCAACTCCAGGGGTTACTTTTGGAGGTACAGGATGATACCATTCTGTACTTTCCGGTTTCCACCGCTCTTGCTGCCTTTGTTGTTGATTACCTTGTTGAGCACTTACAAAGAACGCTCCACATAAAAAACTGATTAAAACAATTACTTTCTTCATATTAACATAGTATTAATTTAACGTTACTAGTCTTATCTCATTAAAGAACTTGTCGCAAATGTATCATTGATATTGAAAAACAAACCATTCAATCATATCAAAATTGTTACTTTTCGTATCAACACACCTATAAACCAACTAGAATTAGAAGAAATTGGAATCTGAAAATCAATATTGAGACTATATGAAAAAGAATGAAACTAATTTACAAAAGCAAAAATCAAAAAAGTTGATATCTTGCAAACGAAACATGGAAAACATCAACAACTCATGAAATTTCAAATTGTGCTATTATGCTTATTCTTCTTAGTAGAACTGAATGCAACCCCATTCTACTTTAAGTCCTATGACATGGAAGACGGATTAAGTAATAATCATGTCACATGTTGCGTACAAGACGACTATGGCTTTATGTGGTTTGGTACCAGAGATGGGCTCAATAGATTTGACAGCAAAAAATTCTATACATTCAAGAGCTACTCTTCAGAAAAAGGCTCTTTAATGAGCAGTTATATTCTTGACTTAGCGAAAAGTCCCACCGGACAAATTTGGGTAAGTACCAACCTTGGGCTACAAAAATATGACTATCAAACAGATTCCTTCACACTCATTGATTTCACCAAAGGAATCAACTGTTATTCACTACAATTTGACCAGCAAGGAAATCTCTGGATGATTCTTAATGGGTACTCACTCGTAAAATACAATGAAAGTCAAGGTATGCATCTTAATTATATGTATAAAGGAAGTGATCCTATTACCTCCTTTTATATAACTCCTCAAGACCAAATTTGGGCAACAACAGCGAATGGTAATGTCGTTTTTCTAGATGATGACAAAAATGAATTCATAGCCTTAGATATCAAGAATCTAGATAAAAATCATCCTATCGATGATATGACAGCAATATGGGCCTCTCCTTTAGATAATATATTATTAATTGGAACTAAAGATAATGGTATAAAACGAATCGATATACAGACAAAAACATATAAAGATATTTTACCTCAACAAAAAAAATCTCCACTTTATACTAGAAATATCATTCGTATGACAAAGGAGAAAGTATGGATTGGCACTTTTAATGGCATATATTTATATGATATTCAAAATGATACGATAATGTCTATCCAGCAAAATAAAAGTGACCTCTATTCATTATCCAGCAATGCTATCAAAGAACTCTACAAAGATCAAGAAGGAGGTATCTGGGTTTGTACTGATAATGGCGGTATCAGCTACTCTCCTCCTTATTCAAAATTCAAAAGGCACTATAATATTCCTGGACAAAGAACGCTCAATGGAGATATTATACACGATATTTGCATAGACAAAAATAATAATCTATGGATTGGCACAGAAGACGCTGGATTGAATAAGCTAAACATGAAGGACCATTCATATACATCTTTTAATGACATGAAAGGCCTTTCACAAAATTGTATACATGGATTAGCGTCTATAGATAATCACCTATGGATAGGGACACACGCTAATGGTATTGATTTAATGGATATCCGTACTGAGAAAATAATCAAACATTACACGATTTCCGTAAATCCTTATGCAAACAAAAACGACATCATCGTATACCTTTATAAACTCCAAAACAATGATTTGCTGGTAGCTACCGCTCTTGGTGTCTATCAATATAATTCTCAAAAAGACATTTTTGAGCAATTAAGCCAATTTCCTAATAATTGTAGGATACAAACTCTTTTTGAAGATCATGATGGAGTAATATGGGCTGGAACATCGAGTAAAGGACTATATTATTATAATCCTGCTACTTCCCAACACGGAGAATTTAAATTAGATACAGTAAATACAAGCCGAACAATAAACAATATTTATGAAGATCGTAAGAACAACTTATGGTTCGCAACTGGTGACGGAATCAAAATTTATGACCGTAGTACTCAACAAACGACCAAATACGATATGCAAGATGGCTTACCTAGCAATGTAATTTACCGTATTGAAGAAGATAAAAAAGGAAACATGTGGATCAGTACGGCTAACGGCCTCGCAAGACTCAACCCTAAAAACCATAAAATAAAAGTCTTCAAAAAAGAACATGGATTAACTTCAAATCAATTCAATTATAACTCTTCTTTAAAAACAGATAATGACAAATTATATTTTGGGACACTAAAGGGGATGATTAGCTTCCAACCTAATAGTATCCAAGAATTTTCCATTCAACCGAAAGTATATATATCACAGATTAATTATAATGATCCAGATCATAACTTCTTACACCAAGAGGCTATCACTTTTAAAAAAGGGATCACCTTAGAATATAATCAGTCCACATTCTACATCGACTACACATCATTAAGCTACCAAGCCCCCAACCTCACCCAATACGCCTATTGCATGGAAGGGTTAAGTTCCAAATGGTATCATGTGGTGGGCGAGAACCGGGTTTATTTCACGAAACTACCGCCCGGTAATTATACGTTCAAGGTGAAGGCGGCGAACCTGTCCGGTATTTGGAATGATGAGCCGGCGATGTTCCAGATTACGATCCTTCCCCCATGGTGGCTCTCTACCAAGGCGTTAATCCTATATGGGATTATCGCTATCGGATGCGTAGTGTTGCTGATCTTTATCATTTCCCGGCATAATAAGGCCAATATACAGCAGAAAATACAGGAGTTCGAGAATGAAAAGGAGAAGGAGCTTTATCAAGCTAAGATTGATTTCTTCATCAATATCGCTCATGAGATACGTACGCCCCTGACTTTAATTAAAAGTCCTCTGGAGAAAGTAACACGGGACATCAAGCTATCTCCCAGCGCAAAGAATTATCTGACAATTGTGGATAAAAACGCGAACCGGCTACTGGATCTGGTGAATCAACTACTGGATTTCAGGAAGACGGAAATCGAGGGATATAAACTAAACTTCATACATACGGACATCATCGCATTGATGCAAGAGACCTTTGAGCGTTTCCACGACACGGCGGAGCAGGAGGCATTGCAAATGATTATCGAGTGTAACGTGAAATCTTTCTACGCCTTTATCGATAAGGAGGCTTGCACGAAGATACTCAGCAACCTCCTATCGAACGCTATTAAATACGCAAGAAGCAAGATCATCGTCCGGTTCGAGGCGCAAGATGGCGAGCGATTCACGATCGATATCATGAACGATGGAAAGCCCATCTCGGAGGAGATAAAAGAAAAGATCTTCGAGCCTTTCTACCGGGATGACTCCTCTATCCATAAATCCGGGACCGGGCTCGGACTACCCTTGGCCCGTTCTTTAGCGGAGATGCACGAGGGATCGTTGACGTTGGAGGAATCTCCGGCCGGGCTTATCATCTTTAGATTACGTTTGCCGGTGAACCAACCGAACTCATTAAAACTAGAGGAAGAGAAAGCAGAGGTCCTGACCAACCCTGCCAGCGAGCGGAAATATGTCACCCAAGAATCCCGCCCGACGGTTCTCGTGGTGGAAGATAACACCGAAATGCTCCATTTCATCGGTCAAGAGATCAATGTCCATTACAATGTTGTCACCGCCGGTAATGGCGAGGAGGCGATTGCCCGTCTTCAGGAATATGGCATCCAATTAATCATCAGCGATATCATGATGCCTGTCATGGATGGTTTCACCTTATTGAAAAAGATAAAGACTAATCTGGAGTTCAGCCATATCCCGATCATCCTCCTGACGGCTAAGAACACCTTACAATCTCGCATGGAAGGGCTTGAGCTGGGGGCGGACGCTTACATCGACAAACCTTTCTCCATGGATCTATTGCTTACCCAAGTGACGAACCTGCTGAACAACCGGAGCAATATGCGTGCCTATTATTTCAACTCGCCGATTGCCAATATCAAATCCATGGCTTACACGAAGGCAGACGAGAAGTTCTTGAAGAAACTGAACGATATCATCGACAGCCATATAAACGACGTGAACCTAGACGTGGACATGATAGCGGACTTGATGAATCTAAGCCGTCCGACCCTTTACCGTAAAATCAACGGCCTGTCGAACGTAACGCCCAACGAGTTGATCAAGATCAGCCGGCTAAAGAAAGCCGCCGAGTTAATCCTTCAAGGCGATATGAGGATTTACGAGATCGCCGAGGCGGTTGGTTTCAACTCGCAATCCTATTTCAGCCGGGCCTTCTCCAAGCAATTCAACATGAGCCCCTCGCAATACGCAAAAGAAAATAATATCGAATTGAAATAGCCCGCTAGGAAGAATAGGTCTGGAACCAGCGGGTTACCTTCTCGCTATACGTCTTGGAGATCGGGATATCGGGTACTTTCTCGATCCCCAGCTCCAGATAAACGCCCTCCTTCTCCCTGCGGATCACCTTCACTTGGTCGAAATTTACCATGAAAGAACGATGGCAACGGAGTACATTCGTATCAGCGAGGCTCTCTTCGATCGCCTTCAAGGAGTTGCGAAGCATAAACTTCGTGAGCTGCCCCTTATTCAGATACCAGATACAAACGTAATTATCCGCCGATTCAAGATACAGCAGGTTACTTCGCTTCACGGAAAGGCGCAACTCGTTCTTCTCGTCATAGAAAGAGAAAACGCTTTGCCGAACCGCCGCTTCTGTCTGGTTCTCCTCCAACAATCGCAATTGCCGCTCTTTCTCTTTATAAGAGAAATACAGGTGCAGCACGGAATAAGGGAGCAATAAAACCAGACTGGTATTCACCGCCGAATCGTTAAAAACTTCCATATATTCTCGTTCCGGATTCAGTACCAACGTATAAATCGTATAGAAAAGCGACATGAAGAATATCTCCAGCACGATCCAGATCGCATAGGCCCGGACCGTGATAGCATGCCGCTTCCCCCAATGGAACAGAATAATACGGCTCAAGACAACCACCAATACTCCCGTCAAGATAATCAAGCTGGAGAATACGAAGAACTTAAACTCCGAGACCTTGTACCAAGAGGTGGAGCTAAACGGCTTGTAGATGTTGATAAACACCAACGCAAACAAAGCCGTCCACAGAATCAGCCTCACGATATTCTGCTTACCGTATATGTAACTTGGTATTTTTTGATCCCACATTCCCATCTTTTTGCCTCTATTTTGGAACAAATGTAATCATTTTCCCAGACGAAATTCACCCCTCTATAAAAGATTTCACCCCTAAATAACACTTTATGTCCCCAACCAAGCCCGTTTAAACCATTTATTTTGAAGAGATGTTTTTCTATTGTTTGTTTGCAGTAAAAAATCAGAGGATTATGGATATTTCACTTCGTACTAAGCAACTGAACAGTCTTTTCTCTTATGACAAAAAGACTGAATTGGAAGAGAGCCATCTGGAGATCATCCCGTTTCGCTTCACCCAGACCCGTGGAGCCAGCGAGATCGACGAGTTCCAGAAGGGACTTACCCCCACCGGATTCTGTCCGATGACAGACGATCGTATCCAAGAGAACAAATCTTTCTCGTATGCCATATTCACGCCCTCGGGACGTAAAAAGAATAATGAGGCGATTATCCTGTTGCATGGCCTGAACGAGCGGACTTGGGAAAAATACCTCACATGGGCGGAATACCTCACCCATACGACCGGTAAGCCGGTCATCCTGTTCCCGATCGCTTTCCATATGAACCGTACCCCGGGATTATGGGCCAATCCCCGTGCGATCCTCCCTTGGGTAAGCAAACGCAAGGAGGAGGTAGCGAACGTGACGAACTCCACCTTCGCCAACGTGGCCCTCAGCAGCCGGCTATCCCAAAACCCGTTACGCTTTTACGCCTCGGGCAGAGAATCCGTTTATAATATGTGGCAATTGGTTCATGAGATCAAGAACGGCGAGCATCCTTTGTTCAAGGAAGATACGTCCATCAACTTATTCGCTTATTCCATCGGGGCGTTACTCTCGCAGGTCTTGTTATTAGCGAATCCGGACAAGATGTTTACGGACACCCGTTTATTCATGTTTTGCGGTGGCTCTATCTTCAGTGAGATGGATGGCAACGCCCGTGATATCATGGACAAGGAGGCGTTCGCCAAGGTACGCCATTACTTCCGGCATGATTTCTTGGAGAACCGTACGCTTCCCACCTCGTTCAAGAATGATTTTCTGGAGCAAGCCTTTAAGGCCATGGTACGTGAGGATGTGTTACGAGATTACCGGGAGTCGTTCTTCCAACGGGCTTGCGATCGTATTCGGGCGATCTCATTGAAAAAAGATATCGTTATGCCTACTGGCGGGGGGATCAAGGCTTTAGGAAAAGCGTCCGGCAAGATATTGGAAGAGCTGGATTTCCCGTTCGCTTACTCCCATCAAATCCCCTTCCCGACACACTCCCGTATCGATCCGGGCCTGATCAACCAAGCCTTTCATTCCATATTCACGAGGGCGGCGGCGTTTCTCTAAAGAGATCACAAATTGTGACCTCAAACAAAGGAGGTACGAGATATATGCCTTTTGCTTTTACTCAAGAAGGCGTCGCTTCGTTATCCGGGGTATTACGCAGTCCTGTCGCAGTCAATGTGTACATAGAGATTATGAGGGCATTTGTTGCCATGCGAAATTATCTGACCAATCAACATGTAATTTCCGTAGAACTTTCTGAAATCCGTTCGAAGCTCTCCCTGCTGGAGCGGGCCGACGAGGATAATGCCAAGGTGATCAACGATCTTTCCGAAGATATGCGCAAAGAATTGGACAATATTTATGAGGCTATTGCCGCCCTCCCGGTCAAGGTTCCGCAGGCCCGCAAACTGCCCCGGCCCATCGGGTACAAAATATCAGAGAGTAAGAAATAATCTCGACCTCTTCTGCCGCTATTACGGCATCACCCAGACCAAGTTCTTCCGGGATTTGGAAATGTAGTTTAATTCGGAGATTATTTGCTACATTTGCTTAATCGTTTACCAAACTTTATCAAGCACAATATGGACGTACCCGTTTTAGAACGCACTTTTATCGACGACATCAAACGTCTGATAGAGGATGCCCGTCTGAATACCTATGCCGCCATCAACGCCGTGATGCTGGAAACTTATTGGAATATCGGCAAGCGGATCGTCGAGCAGGAGCAGCAGGGCAAAAGCCGTGCAGAATACGGGACGCAGTTGCTGAAAGTACTCTCCGGCGAATTGTCCGCGGCATTCGGTAAAGGCTTCTCGGCTCGCAATTTGCGAAATTACAGGCAATTCTATCTATCCTTTCCGCATGTTGAGATTTGGCACACGCGTGTACCAAATCTTACATGGTCGCATATTCGAACCTTATTGCGGGTTACGGACGATGCGGCCCGCATCTGGTATTTGAATGAAGCTGCACAGGAAATGTGGAGCGTTCGCACACTTGACCGGAATATATCGTCGCAGTACTATCATCGGCTGTTGCAATCTCCGGCGAAGGAAAAGGTCGTATCGGAAATGAAATCCCTGACAGCGGCATATGAGCGGGACAAGTTGGAGTTTATCAAGAATCCAATGGTGGCGGAATTTCTGGGCCTGGCATCCAATATGGACTTCACCGAATCCAAACTTGAAAGTGCCATCCTCACGCATTTGCAGAAATTCATCATGGAAATGGGTAAAGGTTACGCTTTCGTTGCCCGGCAACAGCATATCTCAACCGATGCGGGTGATTATTACATCGACCTTGTATTCTACAATTACATACTGAAATGCTTTGTTCTCATCGACCTGAAAACAGAGAAGATAACACATCAAGATGTAGGACAGATGGACATGTATATTCGTATGTATGATGAACTGAAACGCAGTGAGGGCGATAACCCAACAATCGGTATTGTCCTTTGTTCTGATACAGATGATGATATTGCCCGTTATTCTGTTATGCACGGCAATGAACAATTATTTGCTTCCAAGTACAAATTATACTTGCCGACAAAAGAAGAACTGAAAGCGGAGATTGAAACTCAAAAGGCAATGTTTTATCTTTAGCAGCAGGACAAGCGAAGCAAATAGAGAATTAACTGTAAAAAGTTAGAGCTCCATTTGTGTGTTCCATGGGCGCGCTCTAGCAGGTGCAAGACTAGAATGCAAAAAATAGATTTGCGAATGAAAAGTGTGCTATAGTTATAAAAGATAAATCAGAAGAAGTCAGGAGGAAGAATGCAATGAAAGACGAAAAATCTAAAATAACAGCAGTTGCCATTGAAAAAATGATTGATTTTTATCAGGGGAATTTGAGAGATATCGAACATTTCCTGAAAGTATGGGCGTATGCAAAGACGATAGGGGAGCAGGAAAGTGTGGATGAAAACACACAGGGAATTCTTGAACTTGCAGCTGTGGTGCATGATATATCCTGTCCACTTTGCCGTGAAAAATATGGAAACACAAATGGTAAAAATCAGGAACTTGAAAGTGAACCGCTGGTAAAGGAGTTTTTGGAAGGAATGCCTGTATCAGAACAGAAAGTGGAGCGTATTATCTGGCTGGTCACACATCATCATACATACACCAATATAGATGGGATTGATTATCAGATTTTAATAGAGGCAGATTTTCTTGTAAATGCAAGTGAGAGTAATTTTTCAAAAGTGTCGATTGAAAATGCGAAATCCCGTATTTTTAAGACGGCAGCGGGATGCAGATTGTTGGAATCAATATTTTTAAGAGAAGAATAATAAAAAGCATTATATTGGAGAATAATTTATGGCACAATCAAAACAGGATGAACTATACAAAGCACTGCAACAGAAAGGCTATCCGGACAGCCTTTGCAGGGAAATTGCTTATAAACAGATGAACACAGATTATACAGCAACAAGAATGCTCGGCTATCTGTACCGCATATCAGATCCGCGACCGGAAGATGTGGTGGATGAGATGCTGGCAATTCTAAGCGATCGGAATGCAATTATCCAGAAAAAAGAATTGGAACATGCGCAGGCAACGATCAATAAGGTGTATCGCGAAGGTCTGTAAAAGGTGATCAGATTAAATATACGGATGAAAACAGGGGAAAAGAAATGCTGAACGTAATAGAAATCAAAGACTTTAATGCGCCGGAATTGGATATTTATGCCAGGTACACAGAAGCACGGCTTCTGAATAAAGATCACCCAGAAGAGGGAATGTTCATTGCGGAAAGTCCGAAGGTGATCGGCAGAGCATTGGATGCGGGTTATGAGCCACTGTCTGTTCTTGTTGAAAAGAAGCAGATGGAAGAGAATGAAGAAACAAGTCAGATTATGAACAGATTTGATGATACGAAAGTATCGATTTTTACAGCGGATTTTGAGGTGCTGACTAAATTGACAGGCTTCAAACTGACCAGAGGAATGCTTTGCGCAATGAGACGGAAACCGCTTCGAAAATTTCAGGATCTGTGTGATGGGATAAATAGAATCGCGATTCTTGAAAATGTGCAGAATCCGACAAATGTAGGAGCAATTTTCCGGTCTGCAGCGGCTCTTAATATGGAGGCGGTACTTCTGAGTCCGGGATGCAGTGATCCGCTTTACAGACGGGCTTCCAGGGTGAGTATGGGAACCGTATTTCAGATTCCGTGGACATTTATCCGGGATAGCAATGAAATGCGGTGCAAGCGGGAAGTAATCTGGCCAAAACAGGCGATTGCAGAATTGAAAAAGCTTGGCTATAAGACGGCAGCACTTGCGCTGACTGATGATTCGGTCAGCATCGATGATTCGGAACTGATGAAGGAAGAAAAGTTGGCAGTTATTCTTGGAAATGAAGGTGAAGGACTGGAAAACGAGACAATAGCGCTATGTGATTATACGGTTAAAATTCCGATGACACATGGCGTTGATTCGCTGAATGTGGCAGCGGCGAGTGCGGTGGCATTCTGGCAGCTTGGGAAAATAATTCTGTAATGGTAACCGTATTGTATCAGATGACACGAAGGAGGAAAGAGATTTGACAGAACGTTTTCAGAAGATTGATGCAGTAATCGTAGAATCGAATGCAAAAACGTAGAATTTACACCTTTGGAAGATATGATATTTTTACAGTACTGCTGTCAGAAGGAGATACAACCATAACATTATTGTGTGAAAGAGTAAATTCCACCGCCCAGTTTTGTAAATTGTTGAAAGAAATATATTGTTATATGATTACGTAAGTGATATACTTAAGCATAAGAAAACCGTGTAAAATTACAGTTTGCTTTTTACGCGGTTTTCTTTATGCTAGACGGTTAGTTGAGGCTAACGAAATGAAAGTATGAAAGATTATAGAATAACATATATTAGGTATTAGGCAATATAATCAATAAGCTATAGAACTAATATTATACCGCTGAAGATAATTATTTTTGCCAATGAATTTTTTCGAGCATATATGGAAGGAAAATATAATGCGAATAAATATTTTTGAAGGTATACTGATTCCATTTGTTGGAA
>ENA-ORVG01001355-ORVG01001355.1-human-gut-metagenome-genome-assembly--contig:-NODE-1355-length-29337-cov-10.153849_pt1 | contig 29337 bp, 25 predicted proteins | sample MGYA00242091_ERZ509233 | MGnify/ENA primary metagenome ERZ509233 (study PRJEB26280, sample SAMEA2338840) | human gut metagenome | biome: human gut; feature: human-associated habitat; material: faeces... | reverse complement strand
CCAGATAATTCAGCGGCATATTGTGGGTCGTCATCATAAACATCCCGGCAATGTCGTCCGGGTCAATGAGTCGGATCTCTCCGGGGTTGAGCCCCATATCGGTAGCATCGACAATCAGCAGCCTCTCCGGGCGCAGCTCGCGGATGGCGACCACGTCATTTTCTGGCGCGCTACCGCCGTCAATCACCACCCAGTTGCCCTGAGGGTTCGCGGCGCACATCTCTGCCAGCAGCGGGCCCGCGCCGTCGTCGCCCATCATGCTGTTGCCGACACACAGTAAAACGTCAGTCACGTAATCTCCTCACCATCAGGTAGATGGCACTCTCCTGATGAATATCATGCAGCATGCCGAGCAACGTTTTGCTCCACGCCTGCTGTTCGGCGGATTGCCTGCTCAGCGCCGCATCAAAGGCGTTGGCGAGCATCGCAATGTGGTTGGCATCGATGACGATCTCACCGTACTTTGGCACGCCTTCCATTTTACGCCGCGCCGTGCTGCCCTCCTCCAGCGTGGCGATCCACGCCAGATACTCAGGCCAGGGGCAGCTCAGCGCGGCCTCCAGACAGTCAATCACCCCGAGGTGATGCCCAATCGCCAGGCTGTAATAGACCACCTGCTGCGCCGCATCCGGCGTGGCATCGTTCTCATCAATAAACTTACGGCTCAGTTGACTGAACACCACCGTTTCACTCATCGGATACGCTCCTCTTCGACAACATGGTTAAGATGCGTGACGATCTCGGTCAGACGCAGATCGTTTTCCGCCTCCAGCCAGCGGGCTACCTGCTGCTCGCCCTGGCTCAGCAAACGCAGATAATCGTCGGCAATCTGACGACCATAACGGTAGCCCGCCAGCCTGCGCGCCGTACGGTCGACCTTCACCCGCAGCGGCTGCACCATATCCGGATGGAGGAGCATCGCGGGCTGGTTGTCGAGCTCGCCCGGTTCACGGGCGTGGATTTTCTGCTCCAGCAGGCCAAGCGCCATCGCAAAGCCGTACAGCGTGGCGGCAGGCGTCGGCGGGCAGCCCGGAATATAAACATCCACCGGTACGATTTTGTCGGTGCCGCCCCAGACGCAGTAGTTGTCGTAGAAGATGCCGCCGGTGCAGCCGCACGCGCCATAGGACACCACGATCTTGGGATCGGGTGCGGCCTCAAAGGCGCGCATGGCCGGCATGCGCATGGCACGCGTCACGGCGCCGGTGTACAGCAGCACATCGGCGTGACGGGGCGAGGGCACGACCTTGATGCCAAAGCGCTCGACGTCAAAGACGGGCGTGATGGAACCGAAGATCTCGATCTCGCAGCCGTTGCAGCCGCCGCAGTCAACACGGTAGACGTACACCGAGCGCTTGATCTTCTTAAGAAGGGTCGCCTTGGCCTTCTCGATGCTCTCGTCGAGCTCGATCTTGGTCGGGCGGTACTGGAGCCGCTCGGGCAAAAGCGTGGGTTCGGCCATGGTTACTCCTCCTTCGTTTCAAAATCCATGATGATGCCCTCGACCGGCGCCGGACCGGCGGGAATCTCGGGCGCATCGGGGTTGAGCTCGAGGTCGATATACTCCGGGTTCACGCCGTGGCCGCCTAGGTACTCCATGCCGGGGCCCTGGGGCTCGCCGGACGCAAGCGTCTCGTTGGCAGCCATGCCGCGCGCGTTGCCGGTCTTTACGGCCGAGGCGGCGCGCAGGGCGTCGAGCTCGCGTTTGCACTCCTGGCACATACCGACGGTGCGGGCGGCCTGCTCGGCCTCCATGCCGCCGGCCTTTTGCAGCAGGCGCTTGGCGTAGTCGATCTCCTTGTGCGGGGCAAACGGCTTGCCGCAACGCGAGCAGTGCTCGAGCGTATAGACACTCTTGCTGGTGAGGTCGTCCTTGCTCATGACGGCCAGCTCAAACTCCTCGGTGAGCTTGATAGCCTCCATGGGGCAGGCTTCCTCGCAGCGGCCGCAAAAGATGCAGCGACCGTAGTCGATCGACCAGGTAATGGTATCGTCCGCAAGGTCGGTGTCCATGCGGATGGCATCGGCCGGGCACGCCACGCCGCAGGCACCGCAGGCGATGCAGAGCTCGGCGTTGTGCTCGGGCTTGCCGCGCATGTCCTTGTTGGTGGGAAACGGCGCAAACGGGTACTTAACCGTCGCGTCGCCGGCCTTGGCGTTAACCTTCCAAAGCTTCAGCATATTAGAGCGCCTCCTCATCGAGCGGAGCGGCCATGGTGCCCTCGCCCGCAAGCGGCGACTTGTCGCGCCAGACGTTCTCGAACTGCTCCTTGTCGAGCACGTGATCGCGCTTGGCGGCGACATCGGTCACCGTCACGCGGTCGGTGCAGGAGTAGCACGGGTCGAGCGAGCCGACGATCAGCGCAGCGTCGCCCACGGTGTTGCCGCGGAACATGTAGCGCAGGACCGGCCAGTTGCTGTACGTGGCGGCCTTGGCGCGCCAGCGGTAGCACTTCTGGTTATTGCCGAGCATGGCCCAGTGCACGTCCTCGCCGCGCGGCGCCTCGGTGGCGCCGATGGCGTACTTGTGCGGGGTGTACTCCCAATCCGTGGTGAGGATGGGGCCCGACGGGCAGTTCTCGAGCATGGTCTCGATCATGTCGATCGAATCGTAGACCTCCTGGATGCGGACGGCGGTGCGGCCGAAGGCATCGCAGGTGTCTGCCGTAGCAGCATGCATCTTCTGAACATCCGGATCAGCGTAGCCGTCGAAGGGATGGTCAAAGCGCACGTCGCGGGCATAGCCCGAGCCACGCATAAGCGGGCCGCCCGGAGAGAAGTCGCGTGCGATCTTGCGGTCCAAAATGCCGATGCCACTCGTACGCTCAATAAAGTTGGGCGTGGAGAGCAAGACGTCGACGAGCTCCTGAACCTCGGAGCGCAGCTGGTGGATGGTCGTGAGCGTGGAGAGCTTCTGCTCGGCCAAAATGTCGCGACGCACGCCGCCGATCACGTTGAGACCGTAGGTCTTGCGGTGACCGGAGAGCTTCTCGGCCAGGTCCATGGACTTCTCGCGGACGCGGAAGAACTGCTGGAAGCCGGAGTCGAAGCCCGTGTAGTGCGATGCCAGGCCAATGTTGAGCAGATGCGAGTGCAGACGCTCGACCTCGAGCATGATGGCGCGGATGTACTGGGCGCGCGGCGGGACATGGATGCCCTGGGCACGCTCGACGGCCTCGGCGTAGGCCACCGAGTGAGCGCAGCCACAGATGCCGCAGATACGGTCGGCGAGGAACGTCACGGCGTCATAGTTCAGGCGCGTCTCGGCGACCTTCTCCATGCCGCGGTGCACGTAGAACAGACGGTAGTCGGCGTCGACGATCGTCTCGCCCTCGACGAACAGGCGGAAGTGGCCGGGCTCGTCGGAGGTAATGTGCAACGGGCCCATGGGGACGAGCGTCGTCTCCTTGCCCTTGGTATCGGCCAAGAACTCGTAGTTTTCCATGTCGCTCGCGGGAGCGGGACGGAAGCGGTAGTCCATGGAGTCCTTGCGCAGCGGGTACAGGCCGCTGGGCCAATCGTCGGGTAACACCAGGCGACGACGGTCGGGCAGGCCCTCGGGGATCAGGCCGAACATGTCGCGAAGCTCGCGCTCGCCCCACACGCAGGCGGGGACGAACGGCGTCACGGACGGGAACGTCATCTTGGCGGGATCGACCTCGGTGCGCACGGTCACCCAGCCGGGGTCCTCCCCCTCCATGGAGATGACGTAGTACACGGCGTAGCGGCCGCACAGGCTGCGCTCATCGTTGCCGATGATCACGGGAATCCAGCCGTAGCGCTCGTAGTACAGGTAGTGGACGGCCTCGGGCAGCTTGTCCTGCTTGACGGTAATCGTCAGCTGGTCCTCGCACTGCCACTCGACCTTCTCGATAGCCCCCGGCACTGCGGCGCGCAGGGCCTCGACGTGGCTTTCGCAACGACGAGCGTAGTCCTTCTTTTCAGGTTCTGCCATGGTGCTAATTCACCTCGCTTGTCTTGGTCTGGGAACTGAACACCATGCGGTAGAGAGGAGCCTCGTGGAGCTCTTCGACGCTCTGGTTCAAAACGACGGACGTTGCATCCTCGACGCCGCTCGTGATGGCGACCGGGGTGGCGATACCGAACCACATGACCACGATCGCGAGGGCGATCTCGGGGATGATCATGAGGGCGGGCACCTCGTGGCGCTTCATGCCCTCGGGTGCCTTGCCGAAGATGGACTTGAGCGCGATGCCGGTAAGGGCAAAGTACACGCCGGTGAGGCCAATGGCCACGAGCACGACCACCCAGATGGGACCGGACTGGACGCCGGCCACGAAGGTGAGGAACTCGGAGATGAACAGGGCGAACGGCGGGAAAGCGGCGAGCGCGAGCAGGGCGATGATGGTGAGCGCTGCCGTGACGGGAGCGATCTCGACGACGCCCTTGATCTTGTTCAGGTCGCGGGTGTGGTAGATGTGCTGGATGTTACCGGCCATGCAGAAGGCGAGCGCCTTCGTGAAACCGTGGAAGATGCAGTGCAGCAGGCAGGCGGCGATACCGAGCGGACCACCGATACCCAGGCACAGCGCGACCACGCCGACGTTGTCGACGGAGGAGTACGCGAAGCGGCGCTTGATATCGTCCTGCTTAAAGATGCACAGGGCGGCCACCAGGATGGACAGCGTGCCCAGGATGAGCAGGAGCGTACGCGGATAGGTGTCGCCCACCGTGATGATGGACAGGGAGTAGAAGCGGATGATCACCAGCATGGCGCACTTGAGCAGCACGCCCGAGAGCAGCGCGGAGACCGGGCTCGGAGCCTGGGAGTGCGCGTCGGGCAGCCAAGTGTGCATGGGGAACAGGCCCGCCTTGGTGCCGAAGCCGATGACGATGAACGCGAACGCGAGGCGCACGAGCATCGGGTCGAACTGGTCGGCGTAGGGCATGATGGAGGTGAGGAAGGCTGCCTCATGCGCGTTGGGCATGATATCGGCGGCGTTCGCGTAGATGAGCAGCGTGCCGAACAGGCCGAAGGCCACGCCGGCGGTGCAGACCATCGCGTACTTCCAAGACGCCTCGAGCGCCTGCTTGTTCTTGTAGATGCCCACGAGGAACACGGTCGACAGCGTGGTGGCCTCGACCGCCGCCCAGGTGAGGATGATGTTGTTGGACAGGCAGGCGAGCAGCATCGTGAAAACGAACAGGCTAAACAGCGCGTAGTACTGCTTGGTGCGCTCGGCCGGCATGGTCTTCTCCTCGATATCGATCTTGATATAGGAGATGGAGTACACGCCGGTGATGAACCCGATGATGCCTACCAGAAGGACGAAGATCGACGAGAGCGAATCGAGATGGAGCCACAGGCCCAAAGCGTCGATATTCTGCCCGCTCGAGAGCATGGTTCCCGCGGTGACGACCGAAAGGACGAGGGTCGCCGCGACGGAGATGGTGTTGAGCCCCGCAAAGACGCTGTAGGACGTCGTCTTGGGGAGCGCAGCCATAATCAGGGAGAACACGAGGGGACAAGCGAGCAGGGCGACCGTCAGCATTGAAACATCCATGGCCTACCCCTTCAATTCGGTCAGGTCGTGGGAGTCGAGCGACTTGGTGTCGTTCCAGATCCTCACGACGACGGCGGACATGATGATGACGGCGAAAATGGCGTCGGTGGCGATGCCGATCTCGATGATCTCGGGGGCCGTGGGCGCGAGCAGGGCGAGCGTCACGTGGCTACCGTTCTCCATAAGGCAGTACCCGAAGATTTGCTTGAGGATGTTGCGCTGGGAGATGATGCACGTGAGGCCGACGAAGAAGTGCGCGAAGCTGATGGCGAGGGCCGGAGTAGCCACCTCAGCGGTGGGCAGGCTCAGGCGCGTGACCACCGCGAAGCAGATGGCCACCTCCAGACCGGTGAGGATGATGGTCCAGGCCGGCTTGATGGAGGAGGTCAGCGTGCTATCGGCAGGCGAACCCATCTTTTTGTAGGCACGGTTGAGAATGAACGGAACGAGGATCACCTTGGTGACGAAGGCCGACGCGGCCCACATGAGAAGCTCGGTGGCACCGGTGGTGAGGCCCAGGGTGAGCAGCACGCCCACCAGGACAACCGACTGGATCGCGTACCACTTAATGGCGGACGGGATGGTCTTCGAGACGACCACCATGGTGGAGGTCACGATCAGAAGACCGCCCAGGATATTGACTAACGAATAACCCATGTCCTACCTCCTAACCCATCCAACTAGAGGACAGAGGACCGGCGACGACGACCATGATCATGAGGACGACGAACACGAACGCCATGGCGCGCGGAAGGGGCTGGCCGGCGGCCACGGTCTCGCTCGGCTCACCGGGCAGGACCTTACCCATCCAACGCAGGAACCATGCGAAGGTGGCGACGGTCTCGACGACCATGACGCACACGAGGACAAAGATGACCGTGTTGGTAGCACCAACCGCGAAGCCACCGGAAATGATCTGGAACTTGGAAAAGAACGTGCTCATGGGGGGCACGCCGGCGATAGCGGTCGCGGCGACCGCGAAGCCCACGCCCGTGACCGGGTACTTCTTCATGAGGCCCTGGATCTTGGGCAACATACGGGTTCCCAGCGTGAAGCTGAGGGAGCCGGCGATGAGGAAGAACAGGGTCTTGGTGAACGCGTGGTTGAAGATGTGCTCGACGGCGCCGTTGAACGCCATCTGGCTTCCGAACACGGAGAGGCCCAGGCCGAAGAACACGTAGGCGAGCTGCGCGATCGTCGAGAAGGCGAGCAGGCGCTTCATATCCTTCTGGGGCAGGTACATGAGGAAGCCGAAGAGCATGGTCACGACGGCGTCGATGATGGCGACCCAACCGACGATCTCGGGGATATCGCCGGCACTCGCAAGAGCGCGGGCGAACACGCACACGCCGACCTTCACCATGGACGCGCCATGGAGGTAGGCGGAAACGGGCGTGGGGGCCTCCATTGCGGAGGGCAGCCACATGTAGAGCGGGAACTGGGCGGACTTGGCCCAAGCGGCGAACAGGATGAGCAGCAGCACGACGGTCTTCATACCGGAATCGAGCTGGGAGATCGCGCTCAGCGCGAACGTGCCGGTTCCGGCGAACAGGAAGGCCGCGCCGATGTAGAGTCCCAGAGCGCCGATATGGGTGATGATGAGCGCCTTCATACCGGCCTTCTTGGCCGTGGGCGTCATGTAGTAGCTGATGAGGCCCCAGGAGCACACGCCGGTAATCTCGAAGAAAACGAGCTGGCCGACGATGGTGGAGCTGTAGGCGAGACCGGCCATGGCGCCGATGAACGTGGAGAAGTACACGTAGAAGCGGCGACGGGGCGCGTCGGGATGCTCCTTGTTCTTATCGCTCATGTACGGGAACGAATAGATGACGACGAGCAGGCCGATAGCGACGAACGCGGGTGCGAGCAGCGTGCTCATCCGGTCGAATATGAAGCCCATGACCAAGGTCTGGCCCATACTCGCCCAGGTTACATCGACCGCGTTCATGCCGTTTCCGGCAAACGTCGCGGCCAAGCCAACGGAAGCGACCGTGGCGATGCCGCCGGCAAAGGCGCAGATCCATTTAGCGTAGGGACGCGGCAGCATGACGATGAGCAGGGAGCCCAGCATGGGGACGGCGATCGCCACCATGGCAAAGAGGGACAAGCTCGATTCGATTGACATAGTTTCTCCCTTCTCCCTACACGCCTACGACGACGAAGACGAACGCGAGGACCGCGATGCCGACGACGACCCAGGTCTGGTTACCGAGCACCTTGAAGCGCGAACGGGAAACGGAGTTCTCGAGCACGCCGCAGACAACGAAATCGACCAGGCACTTGACAAGGAAGACGACGGCGCCCACGAGAGCGGTGACGCCGATGGTCGCGGGCTCTCCCCAGGGGATGAAGATGGAGGTGAACCAAGCGACGACCACGACCTGCTTCATGCCCATGGCGAGCTTCATCATGGCCAGGGACGGGCCGGAAAGCTCGGCGAGCGGGCCCTCCTGGAGCTCTTGCTCGGCTTCGGCCTGATCGAACGGAAGCTTGCCGAGCTCCATATAGCAGGCGGCCGCGAAGGCGACGCCGGCGAGGATGACGGCGACGACGCTCGAGACGTTGCCCGTAACGATGTGCTGACCCATGGTCGCAATGTCCGTGGAGCCGCACACGATGGCGACGGTAAACAGCGCGATGAGCATGGACGGCTCGATGAGCACGCTCATGAGGAGCTCGCGGATACCGCCGAAGCCCGCGTAGGCGTTGGAGGAATCCACGCCGGACAGCGCGAAGAAGAAGCGGGACAGCGCGAGCGCGTACATGATGGTGATGGCGTCACCAAAGACGGGCATGGGGCTCTCGAGCGTGAACATGGGCAGGCCCATGGCGAGCATGAACGACACCGCGAGGAACAGCGGCGGCATGATGCGCAGCACGAAGCTCGAGTCGGAACTCACGGACTCGGGACGCGCCATGAGCTTCGCGAGGTCCCGGTAATCCTGAAGGATGGACGGACCGCGGCGATTGTGCATCTTCGCGCGAATCACACGGGCGAGGCCGGAGAAGAAGGGCGCGACCAGCATGACCACGAGGCCCTGCGCTATCGCAAGAACGATGTTCATAATATCCTCTCCCCTCTCTAGACCATGACCACGGCGAGCACGAGGAAGACCACGAGCGCCGCGACGATGTAGCAGATGTATACGGAGTAGTTGCCGCCCTCGATCTTGGAGGCGAGGCCGGCCAGCTTATCGGCACCCTCGCTCGGTGCATCGACCAGGAAGCGGTCGGGCAGGGGCTCAACGCCCTGGGCGACACCGGTGAGCTTCTGGAACACGTGCGCGATGGACCAGCAGATCTTGGTGCATACCTCGCGCAGGGTGTAGAGCGGGCCCATGAAGAGCTCTACGTCTGACGCGAAGCTCGTGGCGACGACGGGCATGTGCTCGTTGGGCTCGTAGCCGCACGCCCAAGGGTCGGTCTTCTTAGCGGGGGCCTTGGTGCCGAGGCAGGACCTCAACACGAACGCGAGGCCGGTGAGGACCACGAGCGCGATGGCGATCGCGGGGGTGGAGGTGGCGGCACCGGAAATCTCGTTCACCAGAGACACGCCCGAGGTGGCTGTGACGGCAGAGCCGGCAAGCACGCTCTGGGCGACGTCGCCCAGAACCGGGGCGATGACGGGAGAGCCGATTCCCAGCACCACGCAGATGGCCGCGAGGAGCATCTGCGAGAACAACATCGGAGCCGGGGACTCCTTGGCGTTCGCGGCCTCCTGGGAACGAGGGCTGCTCGCGAACGAGACGCCGTAGGCCTTCACGAAGCACGTGACGGCCAGGGCACCGGTGATGGCGAGGGCGGCCGCGGAGGCGACGGCGAACACCATGACGACCGGGTCGGAGAGCGTCGAGATGTTGAACAGGGACTGGTAGGTGAACCACTCGGAAACGAAGCCGTTGAGCGGCGGGATAGCCGAGATGGCAAGGGCACCGATGAGGAAGCAGACGGCCGTGACCGGCATACGGCGGAACAGGCCGCCCATCTTCTCCATGTTGCGCGTACCCGTGGCATAGAGCAGGGAGCCCGCGCCGAGGAACAGCTCGCCCTTGAACATGGCGTGGTTGAGCGTGTGGTAGAGGGCGGCCATGAGCGCGATCGTCGCGATGACGTCGTTGCCCAGGGCGTGCGCCGTCATGGACGCGCCGACACCGAGCAAGATGATGCCGATGTTCTCGACGGAGTGGTAGGCCAGCAGGCGCTTAATGTCGTGCTCGTGGAGGGCGTAGACGACGCCCAGGACCGACGAGATGGATCCGAAGACCAGGACCATGAGGCCCCACCAGAGCTGGACGCCCGAACCCGCGAGCAGGTCGAGACCGACCTTGAGGATTCCCAGGATGCCGATCTTGATCATGCCGCCGGACATGAGGGCGGACACGTTGGACGGCGCCTCGGGGTGCGCCTGGGGCAGCCAGGAGTGCAGCGGGATGATACCGGCCTTTGCGCCGAATCCGAAGAACGCGAGGACGAAGCACGCGGAGGAGACGGCGGGTCCAAAGTCATGCGTACGGAAATCACTGAAGCTGAAGGAACCGCCCACGCCGTTGGTCATGAGCAGGAAGCTCGCCATGATAAGGACAAAGCCCACGTGCGCGATGACGAAGTAGAGCCAACCGCCCCTAATGGAGTTCTTGTTCTCCTCGATAACGACAAGGAAGTAGCTCGTAAGGGACATAAGCTCAAAGGCGACCAGGAACCAGAACACGTTGTCGGCGGTGATGACGAGCATCATCGAGGCGACGAAGGTGTTCATGAAGAAACCGGCGCGCCCGACCTTGCCCGGGTACTCATCGAAGTAGGACAGACCGTAGATGAAGCCCGCAAAGGCGAGGATTGAGATGAGGACCACGATCAGGCCCGCAAGGCCGTTGAGCAAGAGCTCGAGACGGGCGAACGGGAAAAAGAAGACCGTGTTGAGGGACGAAACGTCGCCAAGCACGGCCTCGAGGCCCGCGATGAACGACAGCACGGCCGCGACGGCGCCGATCAGGCAGCCGGCGGTCTTGGCGGCGTTGTCGGCCTTAATCAGCAGAACCGAGGCGAGCGCACCGATGCACGAGACGGCAAGCGATGCGATAAACAGCGTCATGCTATCCATTGTTTACGCTCCCTTCTGCTTTCTCGGACAGGCCCTGGGCCACAGCGGTAACATCGATGGCCGGACCGTTTTCGATCGAGCGCAGGCGCTTGGCCTCGTCGAGCTCGCGATCGGCCGCGCCGCCCATGACGGTCAGCGCCTTGGTGGGGCACGCCGCCACACAATGCGGGCCGTCCGGATCGAATGCGCACAGGTCGCACTTGACAGCGCAGGTGTACTGACCAGGAGCCCACGTAAGCAGGCTGCTCAGGGACTTAGGATACGAAGGCGTCGGGTCGCACATGCCTGCGACACCGGCGATAGACGTGCCATCGGGATGGATGGCTCCGAAGGGGCACGCGATGGCGCACAGCCTGCACCCGATGCACTCCTGCTCCTTGACGTGGATGCGATCGCCATCGTGCTCGATGGCATTCACCGGGCAAACCTCGGCACAGGGGGCACCCTCGCAATGGTGGCAGGCAAGGGCGGCCGAAATACCGCCGGTCTTCACGAGCGCCAAGCGCGGCGTATCCTGAAGACCCTGCATCCGGTGGGCGTCGGCACAGGCGGACTGGCATGTTCCGCAGCCGATGCACCTCTCCGGATTGATGTCGATGAAGCGGTTCATCCCCACTTCCTTTCAAAATAACGGGCCGGGCTCCCGAACGTACGGGACGCCCGGCCCAAATAGCCAACGAGAACGGGACTACACGATTTGGTTCACGTGCGTCTCGTCGTCGAACTTGGCGGCGCCGGGCTCAACATCCTGGGGAGCGGCTGCGTCCACCAGAGCCTGCTTGAGCTCGGTGTACTGACGCTCCACCTCGCCCTCGGCCCACACCTGGTCGGCGATGGCGTCGACCTGGCAGGCAGAGAACTTGTCCTCGGGCGTGTGCGAGACCGGGTCGACCTTGTGCATGGTCAGCTCGTTGCACTTGCCGATCCACCACTGGTAGGTCATGTAGACCGTGCCCTTGTTGATACGGTCGGACACGTCCGCGCGGCTGTAAACCTGGCCGCGGCGGCTGTGAATCGAGACGATGTCGCCGTTCTTGATGCCGCGGGCCTTCGCGTCCGCGGGATTCATGCGAACGAAGCCGGGCTCGTCGGCAAGCAGTGCCAGCGTCTTGCAGTTGCCGGTCATCGAACGGCAGCTGTAGTGGCCGACCTCGCGGACGGTGCAAAGGATGAGCGGGTACTCATCGTCGGGAAGCTCGGAGGGCGCCTCCCAGTCGTGCGCCATCAGGTTGGCGCGGCCGTCCTTGGTGGTGAACTTGCCACCAGCGAACATGTCGGGCGTACCGTGGTCGTTCACATCGGTGCTCTTGACGGGCCACTGGGCGTAGCCGCCCTCGGGAGCCATCTTCTCGTAGGTCGCGCCCACAAAGTTGGGGCACAGGCTAATGCACTCGTTCCAGATCTGCTCGGTGTTGTCGTAGTGCATGGGATAGCCCATACGCGTGGACAGGTCCGCGAAGATCTCCCAGTCGTGACGGCACTCGCCCTTGGGCGGAACGGCCGCGTCAAAGTGCTGGAAGCTACGGTCGGATGCAGTAAAGACACCCTCGTGCTCGCCCCAAGAGGTAGCGGGCAGGATGACGTCGGCGAGCATGGTCGTCTGCGTCATAAAGATGTCCTGGCAAATGAACAGATCCAGCTCGGAGAGCGTCTTGCGCATACCGGCCGAATCGGGCTCGGTCTGCACCGGGTCCTCGCCGTAGTTGTAGAAGCAATGCACCTTGCCCTCGTCGACCAGGTGGCCCAGGTCGGTAAGCTTGTAGCCCTCCTCGAGCGGGAGCTTTTCCTCGGGCACGCCCCAAGCCTTGGCAAACTTGGCACGCACTGCCGGGTCGGTGACCTTCTGGTAGCCAGGGTACAGGTTGGGCAGCATGCCCATATCGCAGGAGCCCTGGACGTTATTCTGACCGCGCACGGGCGCGAGGCCGGAATTGGGTTTGCCGATCTGGCCGGCAACGCAGGCGATGGAGGCGATGGTGTGAACCGTCTTCAGGTTCTGCTTCTGCTGGCATACGCCCATGCCCCAGCCAATGATGGCAGAGGGCTTCGCCGTGGCGTACATCTCGGCAGCTTGGTGGATCAACGCGGGCTCGACACCCGTGATGTCCTGTACGGATTCGGGAGTGTAGTTCTTGATGGTCTCCCACCACTCGTCAAAGCCGTTCGTATGCTCGGCGACGAATTCCTTGTCGTAGAGGCCATCGTTGACCAAGCAGTTGGCAAAGGCGTTGAGGAACGCGACATTGCAACCGTTCTTGATCGGAAGGTAGAGATCGGCGATACGCGCGGTTTCGATATGGCGCGGGTCGGCGACGATGATCTTGCAACCCTTTTCTTTGGCTCGCACGATACGCCTTGCGACGATGGGGTGCGAATCGGCAGGGTTATAGCCGAAGAGGAAAATGCAGCCCGCATCCTCCATACCGGGGATGGAGCATGACATGCAACCTGAACCAACCGTGTCCATCAGACCGAGGACAGTAGGGCCGTGTCAAGTACGGGCGCAGTTGTCCACGCTGTGGGTGCCGATGCACGCACGCGTAAACTTCTGCATGACGTAGTTCGCCTCATTGCCGCCGCCTCGCGAAGAGCCGGTGGTCATGACAGCGTTAGGACCATATTCGTCAATTATGGCCTGCATCTTAGATGCGGTGAAATCCAGTGCCTCGTCCCAGCTTACGCGCTCAAGATCCGCGCCCTTAGTGCGGCGGATCATCGGGTGCAGTACGCGAGGAGTCAAGATCTTGGTGTCGTTGATGAAGTCGTAGCCGCTCATGCCCTTAAGGCACAGCTCGCTCTGGTTGGTGATGCCGTTGAGCGGTTCGGTACCCACGACCTGGCCGTTTTGGACCAAGAGGTTAAACTGGCAACCGGCGCCGCAGTACGGGCAAATCACTTTATGCTTCTCCATGACACCCTCCTTCCTTTCTCTGCTACCGATTACTCGGTACTTATTTGACAATCATTGGGCCTGTCGCCCGACGCTTACGCCTCGTTTTCGATGGTGGCGCGGGCACGCTCGGCAGTCAGTTCTGCCAGGCGCTCCTCGTCTACCAGGGTGAGGCCCTTGGTCGGGCACGCCTCGGCACACGCCGGACCGCCGGGACGGTCCACGCACAGGTCGCACTTGAGCACGAAGCTCTTGGTCTGCGAACCCACACGCACGTCGCCCATCAAGACGGGGACCTGCGTGGTAGCCACGCTCACGGCGCCAAAGGGGCAGGCCATGACGCAGCTCTTGCAGCCGATGCAGTTGTCCTCGTTGACGCCGATACGATGGTTCTTAGGATCAAAGAACAAGGCGCCCGTAGGGCAGGCCTTGGCGCACGGAGCATCCTCGCAGTGGTGACATGCCACCGGCGCGGAAATCTCGTAGGTGCGCGTTACGCGCAAGCGAGGTGCGGCGATGTTGCCGGGAATATCGTGTGCCTCGATGCACGCCGCCATACAGGTTTGGCACCCAATGCAGCGTGAAGAATCAGCCACGACTCGTTTATTGCCCATGTTGTTCACTCCCTCCTGAATCCCTTGCCGGAGAGACCCTGTCGACATTGACCCAAGCCGCCCGTGGCCTGGCATCGACGAATCGAATGCATGCGGCGAAACATGCACTCGGTAGAGTTTCTCCAACGATATACAGGTTAAATATACGCAGTTGCAGGGGGCAAACTTGAGCATAGGCCCTGCAATACGGGTGTATTGCAGGGGTTTTGGCAGGTTGGAATTATTCTCTAGAAGCTATAAAGGTGAGTGTATTACATGCGTACATCCAGGGGAGATTTCACGCTCGTTTATAAAGGATGTAATACGTTTGATATATATTTCGCGCTCATTAACTTGAGTGCAATAAAGTAGTGGTTATAAGATTGGTTGTTATCAGCTAATGCTGTATTTGACCATTCAAATTGCACGCTCATTAAGGGAGGCCAGTGATGTCATCGACTCAAAAACGAGCCATCCTGCAGGTGCGCATTCGCGAGGAAGACAAGCAGCATGCCGAGCGTCTCTACGACGCTATGGGCACATCGCTCGCCGAGGCTGTCCGTCTATTTGTCGCGCAGAGCATTTTGATGCGCAAGCTCCCCTTTCAGCCGGTCGCCGTGCGTTCAAAGGACGGCACCGCCGCCTATGGATCGCTCAAAGCATATGGTGACCCCAATCGCCGCGCCGAGGAGCGCAATGCCTGGATTGAATACCTTGCCACAGAAAGTGACGATTCGATTTTGGGCCCCGAGGAAGTAGATATCCATGAGTAGCACCATCATCGACGAGACCGTCATCCTGCGCTACCTGCTTGACGACGACGAAGTTCTGTCACCGCGCGCCGCCAAGGTCATCGCCACGCGCACCGCTCGCGTCTACCCCGAAATCATCACACGCGTCGTGGTCACGCTGCGCGACGTCTATAAGGTTCCCCGCGTTGAGATTGCTGCGGCCTTGAAAAGGCTGCTCGATGACGTCATGGTCGACGAGCCCACCGTTGTCGCCCTTGCCGTCAAACTCTTTGGCAAGACCCATATGGACTTTACCGACTGCCTCCTCGCAGCCCGAACCGCCATCTACAACGATGATGTCGTGAGCTTTGGCAAGCCCATCATCCAAGGCATGATCGATTACCGTCGCAAGCGCCAAACCGCTGCCGAAGTCCGCGACCGTGCCGCCGAAGCCCGCGACCGCGCCGCCGAAGCCCGCAGCCGAAGCACCGACTCCACCATCGACAAGCTCCGCCACCGCCCCCGCAGCTAACCCCATCCCCTCCTAAGTTGCGGTGAAATACGGACTGTTTCATGCCTTTAAAGGCCTCAACAGTCCGTATTTCACCGCAACTTATTGTTGGGCGGCGGAGTCGGTAGTCTCTGCTATCAGGAATCCGCAAAAGGCTTTGTAGTTGGGATACCGTAGCCGCGCATCATAGCGCCAAACTCTTCGACATCATATGTGTCCGATAGCTTGAAATGAATGACGTTATGACCCATGGCACGCAAGTTCGCATCGCGCAATAAGGCGGCTCGATAGGTTTTTGCCGCAGCATGTTCCAAATCTTTTTGAGTTTCGCCCTCAAACTTACCCAAACCATGAAGCTCTGCCAACATCCATGACCCATCTGGCATCTGCCAACCATAATCTGCCAGATAATAGCCGGCGCTTCCTGGCCGAGCAATCTCAACCTGAAGCTCAGGCGCAGCGACGCCAGCAAGGATCATTGCCGCTCGCGCCTCGGACTCTCCCCCGTTATCCGACCTTCCGTCCATATACTCGAACACGTCAAACGCACGCGCAATGCCATGCAAACCGCGGCAATTGGCCTGCGCATACGCGCGCAGCTCCTCGCGGTCGACATCATACTCACGAGCCAATCCATCGACGTAGCCAAGCGCATACCGAAATGCACTCGTGCGGGCAATATCGACCACCGTCCGATAGGGGTCTGTCAGCGTAAACGGGCCGAGCCGCCATACCTCGCCCGGGCGCCATCGACGATACTCAACGAACTCATATGTATCGCGCCTTGTAGACCGTGGCAGCAGCACTTGCACTTTATCCAGAAGCGTATACGCCGAGCCGATGCCGTAGAGCAGCGCTGCCGTCGATCCGCAAAACACAGCATCCGGTTCAACGACCGCAATAGCGGATACCAACTGAAAGATGCGATCTTCAACCCCAAGATTATTCCAATAGACCGGATCCGCATACACATGGTTGTAAAGACGAAGCATGAGCTCTTCCTGCATAAGCTCGCGGGCACGGCGTTCATCCCAAGGATCAATTGTTATAAGCAGCTGTCCATCTTGATGAATTCCAAGGACCGAGAATAGCATCCTTGCATATGACTGAGGAAAATGTTTGCCTTTATCGAGCATGGCCAACCCCATAACCATCACGGCGGAGAGAATAGCATTACGCTATCGCATGCTTCCGTCCGCAGGCCTTGCCAAAAGCTGACCAAAAACTTGACGTCGCAGGTCAGAGCTTCAGAAAATATTTCCACTCTCGGTAGACGGTCACTACGACCCTCCCAACGGCATCAAAATCCAACCTTACAAATAGTTGCGGTGAAATACGGACTACATGGGCCATAAAAGCCAAAAAACAGTCCGTATTTCACCGCAACTCAAGAGGGGATGTGGGGTCCCGGCATGTATATGAAAATGGCTCTGGTCCCAAAAGGAATCAGAGCCATTCATCTATCCTATGGAGCGGGCGACGGGAATCGAACCCGCGTCATCAGCTTGGAAGGCTGGGGTTCTACCATTGAACTACGCCCGCAAGATATGGTCGGGACGACAGGATTTGAACCTGCGACATCCTGCTCCCAAAGCAGGCGCGCTACCAAACTGCGCCACGTCCCGAAGGTGTTGAGCAGCTAAGGTCTAAACCTTGCGTGTCCCAAAGCGAAGGAAATTATAGGGGAGACTCCCCGCCTGTGCAAGCGGCGATATTCTAGCTCCTCGAATGTGCGACAAACCGGCTGTGGAGCAGGCCTATCACAAACGCCACCACGGCGACCGGTGCCCACGCGGCTCCAATGTCCGCCAGCGGCAGCGCATCGAACGGCAGCCACGCGCCCGCAAAGAACGCATCGCGGACCGAGGTGATCACACTCTGCACCGCGACAACTCCGCCGACCCAGACCCACACCTGCGGATGAGCGTCGCAATAGCCGTGCACCAGGCCCATCAGTACCAGCACGATGGCAACGGGATACAAGGCGTTGAGCATGGGCACCGAGAACATGAGGATCACGTCGAGGCCCACGTTGGAAAGCACGCACGAAAACGCCGCGAACACAAAGGCGAGCATCGCAAAGGGACGGCGCACGGCCTCCTCGGAGGCCTCCGCTCCCCCCTTAACCACATACGTCTCGCAGAAGTAACGCGAGCAGCAGCTGATAAGGCCAATACACACATTCATGCAGGCGAGGAAGAAAATCGCAAAGACCACGACCGTGCCGGCTAGGCCAAAGTGCATAGAGGCCGAACGCGCAAGGATCGCGGCGCCGTTGGTGGCATCGGGCATAACCGTACCGAGCTGCATACCGGCAAGCGCCAGGCCGCAGTAGATGATGGCCATGAGCACGCCGGCGATCACACCGGAACGCGAAATCTCGAAGGCCACGCGCTTGTCATCGGTAACACCCAACTCGTGGATGGTCTCGGCGATGATGATGCCAAAGGCGAGCGACGCAAGCAGGTCCATGGTCTGGTAGCCGGTCAAAAAGCCCTGCACGGCAGCACCGGCATTGTAGGGAGCCTGCGGCGCGGCAGCGGGACCCAACGGCGAGACCACAGCAGCACCCACGACCAGCACGATGAGCGCAATGAGCGCGGGGCCCGTAATGCGACCGAGCACGCGCGTGATGACACCCGGGCGCAGCGTGAGCGCAAACGCGACCACGAAGAACCCGATGGCAAAGACCAGGCGAGCCGTGCCGAGCGAGACGCCCTCGGGCAGAAGCGGCACCAGCATCTCGAAGGCCGTGGAGCTCGTGCGCGGAATAGCCAGACACGGGCCGATGGCCAGATACACCGCCGCAACAAAGAACTCACCAAACTTGGGGTGCACGCGGCCGGCCAGCTCGCGGGCCGTTCCGGCAAGCGCCACGGCGATAAAGCCCATGACGGGCAGGCCGATGGCGGCGATGAGAAAGCCGAGCATGGCGACCGGCGTGGCAGAACCTGCCTGCAGCGCCAGCAGTGGCGGAATAATGAGGTTGCCGGCGCCAAAGAGCATCGAGAATAGGGCGATGCCGACGGTGACGACATGGTCGGAGCGCAGACCGCGCGGGGCGGATGAAGCCATGGGTCCACCTTTCGGGTTGAAACAAAAAATGGGACGGGCAAAAACACCCGTCCCGCAAGTATATACGCTCTAGCAGCTTTAGCAGGCTAAATCGCACAGAGCATCGATAGCCGTGTCGACTTCTTCGGTCGTGTTGAAATACCCAAATGAGAAGCGGACGACGCCCTGGCGCTCGGTTCCCAGCGCACGGTGCATGAGCGGGGCGCAATGGGCGCCGGGGCGCGTCGCAATCCCCCACCCTTGCATGAGCGCATCCGAGATCTCGGCAGAATCGATATCGCCCACGTTGAGCGACACAATCGCAGAGTGCGTCGGCTGGTCAAAGGCACCGTAGAGCTTAATCCCCGGAATCTCGCGCACGCCGCCAAGGAAGCGATCGGCAAGAGCACGCTCGTGGGCAGCAATCGCCTCGACCCCACCCTGGGCCTCGATAAAGTCGAGACCAGCGGAAAGGCCGGCGATACCGTGGCCGTTGAGCGTGCCCGCCTCAAGGCGCGTGGGCCACTCAAGCGGCTGCAGCGCATCGAAACTGTGCACGCCCGTACCGCCCATGGCCCAAGGGGCTACGTCAATACCCTCTGCCACGGCCAGGCCGCCGGTCCCCTGCGGACCCATGAGCCCCTTGTGGCCGGTAAAGCACACCACGTCGAGCCCCATGGCCTGCATATCGATATGCGCCGTGCCGGCAGACTGCGAGGCATCGACGATCACGAGCGCACCGGCCGCATGGGCCATGGCGGCTACGCGTGCAATGTCGACCGCGCTGCCGGTCACATTGGAGGCGTGCGTCACCACCACGGCACGCGTGCCCGGCGTGACCAGCTGCTCGAGTTCGTCGTAGTCGAGCACGCCGTTCGCGTCGCAGCCCGCATGCTCAACGGTCACGCCCTGCTCTACCGCCAGGCGATTGAGCGGACGTAGCACCGAGTTGTGCTCGAGCACTGTCGTGACCACGCGGTCGCCGGGGCGCACCACGCCATTGATGACGGTGTTGAGCGCCGCGGTGGAGTTGAGCGTAAAACAAACATGGTCAGCACGCGGGCAGCCCAGCAAGCGCGCAAGCTTGGCGCGGCAGCCGTGGATGGTACGCGCCGCATCGAGGGCGCCCGACGTGGCGCCGCGCCCGGCATTGCCGAGCGAGCACATCGCCTGCGTCACGGCATCGATGACCGTCTGCGGCTTGTGCAAGGTCGTCGCCGCGTTATCCAGGTAGATCATCGCACGACCTCCCACATATCAATCACGGTATAGCCCTCGGTGGGAACGCCCGCCGCGGCGAGTTCGCCGCGCAGCAGGTCCTCATCCGAAGGCTGTGCCTTCCACGCCAAACCGCAGCCGGCAGCGACCTCCCCGGGCACGGGAATCGTTCGCCCAGGAAGGCCGCGCTCGATGCATAGGGTCTCGCACCCCATGGCGGCCGCCGTAGTGGGAAACGTGATGACAAGCGCCGGGCGCTTCTCCCTCATGGCAACTCCAACCAATACGCTACGGGCGCACGACGCGCACGGCCTGCTCCATCTTCTCCACGATCACGTACATGTTGGTGACCTCACCCACCGCAAGCTGGTCTTTAATGCCATAGTGGTCGAGGCAGGTACCGCAGGTGAGAATCTCGACACCCTGCTCCGCCAGCCCCTTCAGGTCATCGAGCACCGGCGAGCCCTCGACGGTGAGCTTGGCGCCGCCGTTGTAGAACAGCATGGTCGCGGGCAGCTCCTCCTGCTGCGTCACGGCAAAGATAAAGGCCTTCATGAGCTTGTGGCCCAGCTCGTCGTCGCCGCGGCCCATGCAGTCGGTGTAGACGGAAATGACGAGTTTGCCCTTGCCGGCGCTGGCATCACAGAAGGCAGCGCCATCCTGCTCGGGATCGACCACGGCAACGGCGCCAGAGGTCGCCACGCTCACGTGCCACTCGGCGTCAGAAACCTTCTCGACCGAGGCCGTGCAGCCCTTCTCCTGCGCCATCTTGGAGATGTTCTTGACGGCGGTCTCGTTATCGACCGAGGTCACGACGGTGCCCTCGCCATCGAGCTGCTTCAGGGCTTTGAGCGTCTTGACGACGGGCAGCGGGCAGGCATCGCCCATGGCATTGACTTCAATCTTGGTAGACATAGTTTTTCCTTTCGAAAGAACCGTTCTGGAGAACGGTAAACAGTTACATAAACGTGCGGGCTAGCGAACAACGTGGACGGCAGGACCGCCTGGCACCGGCTCGCACACGCGACCGACGACGGCGGCAATACGTCCTTCGGCATGCAGACGGCGCGCAAGCTCATCCACATCAGCAGCAGGCGCCGCGATGAGCAAGCCGCCCGAGGTCTGCGGATCGTACAGCGCATCCAACATACCCGGCTCCAGGTCCTCGTCGGCAGCCACACGCGGGCCAAAGAAGTCCTGGTTGCGGTAGGAGCCCGCGGGGATAATGCCCAGACGCGCCATATCGAGCACCTGGTCAAAGAGCGGCACCGCTCCCGACGCAAGCTCAACCTGCACGCCCGAACCCTCGGCCATCTCGCACGCATGCCCAATCAGGCCAAAGCCCGTGACATCGGTGCAGCCGTGAAGTTCGAGCCCCTCGGCCAGACGAATCGGCGCCTCGTTGAGGGTGCGCATCGAGTCAAACATCGGGCTGGCCTCGTCCTGCTCGATGAGCTCGCCCTTGATGGCTGTGGTGATGATGCCCGATCCGATCGCCTTGGTCAGCAGCAGAACATCGCCCACGCGTGCGCCGCTATTGGCGAGCATGCGATCGAGCGGCACAAAACCGCTCACGGACAGGCCGTACTTGGGCTCGTCGTCGTTGATGGTGTGGCCGCCCGCGATGGTGCAGCCGGCCTCGACGCACTTGTCGGCGCCACCCGCCAGAATCTCGCCGGCAACCTCAACGCCCAGGCAACTGGGGATGCAGAGGAGGTTCATGGCATGGCTCGGCCGCCCGCCCATGGCGTAGATGTCCGACAGCGAGTTGGCCGCGGCAATCTGGCCAAACAGGAACGGGTCGTCGACCATCGGCGGGAAGAAGTCGATGGACTGCACGAGGCCCAGGTTTTCGCCAACACGAAAGACGCTCGCATCGTCGGAAGTATCGAACCCCACGAGCAGGTTGTCGTTATGCACATTGGGTAAGTCGCCCAGGACCTGGGCGAGGGCTCCGGGAGCCAGCTTAGCGGCTCAACCGCTCGCGGCCGTCATGGACGTGAGCTTAATCTGATCGTCAGCCATCGATACCTCCTCTCAAACACAAACAATGCTTCCCAGTATACGCATGAACGCGCTTCCACGGCCGATACATCACCCTAGTGCCTGCGCGCGAATGCCCGCACCGATAGCGCCGGCAAAGCGGGCCTGGGGCGACGTAGTCACTGGCGACCCCAGCAGCGCGGCCAGCCGCTCCACAACGTAGGCGTTCTCGCACAGGCCGCCGGTCAGGTAGTACGGGGCGCCCGCTGCCTGCCCGGCCATAGTGGCCACGCGCGACACGACACTCTCGATCACGCCACGTGCAATGTTCTCGCGCGGCTCACCGCGACCGATCAGGCTGATCACCTCGCTTTCGGCAAACACCGTGCACATGCTGCTGATCTTGGTGGGCTCGCCAGAACGCGCCAGGTCGGCCATCTGCTGCTGGGAAATGCCTAGGCGGTCGGCCATGATCTCCAAAAAGCGCCCCGTGCCGGCGGCGCATTTGTCGTTCATGGCAAACTTGGCCACGCGGCCGCCTTTAAGCTGGATGACCTTGGTGTCCTGGCCGCCCACATCGATCACCGTGCCGTGATCGCCAAACAGGCGCACGGCACCGGTGCCGTGGCAGGTGATCTCGGTCACGACCTTGTGCGCATAGGGCACGGCGACACGGCCGTAGCCGGTCGCGAACACACGCACATCGTCGCCCGTCACGTCATAGCCCGCCGCTGCCAGTGCCTCGCGCAGCCGCTCGGAAGCATCGACCGAGGAGAACCCGGTTGGCTGCACGCACGTCCACGCCACCGAACCCTCCCCATCGACCACAGCGGCCTTAGCCGCCGTAGACCCGATATCGATCCCGATCCCTATCATGGCTCTCTTCCAATCTAAACATCAAAGGTAGCGGCGCGTTCAGGCGCCTTAGCTCTAGGTTTCTCATGTGCCGGAGATTGCCCCGAAAGAGGAGCGCAGCGTACTTTGGGTACGCAAGCGACGGTTTGAGGAGCAAGATCCGGTGCCTGAGGAAGCTAGAGGGTTTCGATGAAGGCGGCGATGCGGGTCTCGATCTGGCCCATGTCGCCGTTGCTGTAGTCGGTCTCAATCTTCATGTACGGAATGCCCGCACCCTCGACGGCCTCCTGCATGCGCGCACTCTCAACGTTGAAGGTGTGGCACGCCTGGAGCACGCTCTCCACCACGCCATCGACGTGATACTTCTCGCACATGGCCAGCGTGTTTTCCATACGGCCGTCGTTGGGCGTCATGACCGAGCAGTTGATATCCAGGTAGCGGTCGGCAATGGCGCGCAGGATGTCGGGAGCCTCCGAATCGATCATCATGGCCGCCGTGCGCTCGCCCGAGCAGTCGTCCATGCACACGACCACGCCGCCGTTGGACTCGATGGTGCGGCCGATTTTGTTGATCACGCCGCCCACCGGGCAGCCGGTAATCAGAATGCGCTTGGCATCCGCCGCAACCGGGCGCTCGCCCGCGTCGTAGGCCTCGCGCAGCTTGGCGACCTTTTGCTCCAGCTGCTGCGTATAGGCCTCGATATCAAAGCTAAACGTACCGGCAAACATAGTGCTCATCAGGTCGACGCCGCTCATGGCCGCCGGCTGGTTGGCCTGCAGCGCAAACATCTCGAGCTGGGCAGCACGCAGGCGATTGCGACGACGGACGGCAGCGCGCAGGTCGTCATCGGTGATCGTAATACCGTAGAAGTTCTCGAGCTCCTCCTTGAGCAGACGGCACTCCTCGTACCAGCCCTCGCGCTCGTAGGCGCGATCGCGACCCTGTGGCAGGTGCAGAATGTGCGTGCGCTTGAGCTCGTTAAGTAACTCGTACATCTTCTTCTTGCCGTCGCAGGTGGTCTCGCCGATGATCATGTCGCTAAAGTACGTAAACGGACACTTTTGCGAGTAGGCAAAGCCGTAGGTCGACTTGATGAGCGGGCAGAGGTTTGCCGGCAGCACCTTCTCGGCCTCGGGAATCACCTCATCGGACGTGCCGCACAAGGCCACACTTGCAGCGCCCGCGGCATCGATAATCTCGAGCGGCGTATAGTTGCACAAAAAGCCGACCAGGCGATTACCCGCCTGCTTATAATCCTTGACGCGAATAAACGCCGCCTTGCGCTGCTCGTTGAACTCCTCAAACGTGGACGGCAACGGCTGCTCAATATTTTCCGACATATAACTCCTTAACAAACCTTTTAGCCAACCAAGGAAACGGCTTTCCCAGGTGCCCGAGGTTGCCGTGAAAGAGGAGCGCCGCGTACTTTGACACGCAAGCGACGGTTTGAACGGCAAGATCGGGTGTCCGGGAAAGCCGCCGGGACGGATAGCCCTAAATGGTTTCCAAGAAAGCCTCAATCCTGGTTTGTAGCTGGCCTGCATCCTCGCCGGCGTAGTCGGTCGTAATGTGCATAAACGGAATGCCGGCCTGCTCGGCGGCCTTCTCCACGGCAAACGACTCCATCTCGTAGAGCGTGCAGAACTGCAGGGCCACGTCAACGATACCGTCGGCATGCAGGTCCTTGGCCATCTGGACAATGTCCTTCATACGCTGGTCGTTGGGCGTAAAGACGGCGCAGTTGATCTTAAAGTAGCGCTCGGCGATGGCGTCGAGCAACTCGTCGACCGTCTCGCCGGACTCGTCGACCAGGTCCTTGTAGTAGCGCGAGCCCGTGCAGGACTCCTCGCCCACCACGACGCCGCCGGCCTTCTCGATGAGGTTGAACAGCTTCCAGTTGGGCACGGCCATGGGCGTGCCGGTGTACAGGATGCGCTTGGTCCCCTTGGGCGCCACGCCCTCGCCGGCCTCGACACGCTGCTCGCACTCAGCCGCCATATCGTTAATGGCTCCGGTCAGACGCGGCGTGTCGTCCATAAAGGCGGCCTGAACGGTCAGCAGGCTGTCGAGACCGCTGATGGGCGCCGGGTCGGCAGCGCGCGTGGCAGCGAGGCGCTGCAGGGCACGGCGTTTCTCATTGACGGCGTGGATGGCGGCCTTCAGACGCTCAGGCGTAATCTTGACGCCGCACTCGTCCTCAATCTTGGCGGCGAGCTTCTTGACCTCGGCCTTCCAGGTCACGAGCGTCGACTCGTCGTGTACGTTGGGAATATCCATGACGTACATGTTCTTTTGCGTGGCAAAAAACTCATAAGCCTTCTTCTTGCCATCGCAGGTGTTCTCGCCCACCACCAGGTCACTCGACTCAATGTAGGGGCAAACCTCGCCCAACTTAAAGCCGGCAAAGCTCTTGATAAGCGGGCAGGTATTGCGCGGCAGGTGCTCCTCAACCTTATCGGTTGCCCAATCGGCACCAGAGCACAGACCCACGGGGATGCCGTCACAGGCAAGCACAATCTCCTCGGGCACGTAGACACAGAACGAACCGACGATCTTGGTGGCCTCGCCGGCCTCCTTCTTGTCGAGCATCTCCTTAATACGGCCGCTGTGGATGTTGGTGGCGACAAAATCCAGGTAGGACGTGGACTTGGGGCGATTGTTCTGCGTCAGGAACATATCGCCGTACATCTGGCCCACGGCGCCCAGCAGCATGTCGTGGTCGGCAAGATTCATGCCGAGGCTCTCCCACATCGGATGGAAATCGAATTCTTCAGCCATGACGGTTCCCCTCTCGAACCAAAAATGAATAGCTACGGTATTGCTGCACGGTGGGTGGCGAAAACCCAGCCGCGCCTAAACCCGGAATTTTGGGGAACCTGCTTTGCAGCTGATTATTTAGTTGTGCGTCGTCTCTCCCGGAGCCGTGAACATACCTGCTCATATGCGGCTCCGAGCCATGTATAGGGCGCGCGCGGCAACGCGGCGAATGTATGTCGTCTGCGGCATATGCGCACCCTCCTTTACAAGTTAAGGTCAACTATATCAACGGTCGTCGACCATGCGAACACCGTTGACATTCGTACGACAGCGTCGTGTGCCGTCGTTTAATAAATAATTATCTATGTTGATAAGAGTTTTTCATCCATCATTCGGCGAACGGCAAGACAAAGCCGCCGAGGCTTAGATCCCCGACGGCATTACCCGGCGCTATCGACAAACCAAATGGATCTTACTCGCACCGAAGTGCATGCGTAGCGTCTCGCCTGCTTGCGGCAGCTCGTCGACAGGCACGCCCACCTTGTTGACCTTCCACTGCAGACGCGTGGGCGCATCAGTACGCGGCACGTCCAACAGCACCAGGCGCTCAAAGCGTGAATCGCTCACTCGGGCCACGTGCAGATCGTAACTGTTACGACCCCGCTGCGCGCGGTTGTCAACATGGAAGTAGCTTGCGCGAATGCCCAGGTACGCCACATTATCGGGAACCTCGCGACCCACGTTAAAGGTCATGCCCCAGTCCAAGGCTTCAACTTCCTGAGGCCCGATCTTGCGCGCACGGCTCGTGTTTTTGCACCCCGTCAGACGCAGTGCTGCCAGCGTCTGCGGACGGCGGACCACGTCCTCAACGGAGCCGACCTCCTCAACATGACCGTTGTGCATCACGCAGATGCGCTGGCACAGGCGGCATGCCTCGTCAATATCGTGGCTCACGTAGAGCACGGTGCGGTTGCATACATCGAACAGGTCGAGCATGTTCTGTTCGAGGGCGCTCTTAAGATAGGAATCGAGTGCGCTCATGGGCTCGTCGAACATAAAGATGCCCGGATGCGCCGCCACCATGCGCGCGAGCGCCACACGTTGCTGCTGACCGCCCGAGAGGCGCGCGGGATAGCGGTCGGCAAAATCGGCCAGACCGAAAATGCTCAAATAGCACTCGGCGAGCTTTTTGCGCGCGGCGGCGTCGCCCGCATCCTTTACGCCGGCGCACACGTTATCGGCCACCGTCATGTTAGGAAACAGCTGATAGTTTTGGAACAGCAGAGCGCATTTTCGCTCCTGGGGCGACAGGTTGATGCCCGCCGCCGAGTCAAAAAAGGTCACGCCGTTGACGACAATCTTGCCCTCGTCGGGCGTCTCCACGCCGGCAATGCAGCGCAGTGTACAGCTCTTGCCGCAGCCTGAGGCACCGAGCAGCGCCACGCGCTCCTCACCGGCCTCAAATTGCATGTCGAGCACAAACCCGGGATAACGTTTCTTAATATCCAAAACGAGCGACATAGCTTATCGACCTCCCTGCAAAGCGGCATCATCGCGCATGAGCTCGGCCAGCGCCTCGCGATCGATACGCAGCGCATCGCCGCCGACTGGGTCGAGCGAATCGGTCTGGCCGCCCAGCTGCTTGACCTGCTTGCGCTCCGCACGGGAAAGACCCCGCTCGCGATACTTTTGCGAATGAGCGGTGTACATGTTGATGAACAGGATGACTAGGAAACTAAACGCGATCACGACGACGACCCAAAAGAGGGCCACCGACGTGTTGCCGCCCATCCACTCAAAGTAGATGGCGATGGGGATGGTCTGCGTAATGCCGGCGTAGTTGCCCGCAAAGAACAGGGTGCAGCCAAACTCGCCCATGGCACGCGCGAAGGCGAGCACCGTGCCGGCGGCGATGGAGGGCCAGCCGAGCGGCATCATAAGCTTGGTGAAGATGCGACGCTCGGACCAGCCCAGCGTGCGCGCCGCATCGAGCATCTGCGTGTCGAGGCTCTCGAAGGCTCCGAGCGCCGTACGGTAGACCAGGGGAAACGACACCACGACGGCCGAAATGACCGCCGCGGGCCAGGTAAAGACGATCGAGACGCCGTGCGCGATGAGCCACTGGCCCACCCCGGTCGAGCGGCCAAACAGCATGAGGAGCAGAAAGCCGCAGACCGTGGGCGGCAGCACCATAGGGATGGTAAAGACCGAGTCGAGCAGACCCTTGATGCGACTCGAGGTACCCATAGTCTTCCACGCGGCGAACAGGCCCAGCGCAAAGGAGATCAACAGGGCAAGGCCGCTCGTTTTTATGGACACCCAAAACGGTCGATAGTCGATGTCGCCTAAAAAGGAGGCCAGTGAGGTCAAGGGCCCCTGCTCATTCCGCAACACGACAGACGATGCTTCTACCATTTGAGCGCTATCAAGCCAACGCGCGCCGCCCTTGGCATCACCCGAGGCTGATGCAATCACCACATAGCGGTCCCCATCCGCACCGCGCTCGTCAAAGCCATAGGTATACCCACCGGCATCAAACGTTGTTTCCGCCGTGACATACCAAGGAAGATCCACGTCCCCTAACTGCGCACCCCCCATGCAGTTTGCGCCGTCGAGCTTACAGACGAGGGCCTTGAGACCCGATACGCACTCGTTGTCCTGCGGATCCAATCCATACTTCTCGACCGCCTTGGGCGATATCCACACCACAACGCGATCGGCAGCAGGCGCCACTACAAGGTCCACGTCCTCGTCAACGGGAAACCGGTAGCCTTCAGGCTGGCCCTCCATGGTACGGGCGGTCCCCTTGGCCAGCCGCTCAAAACCCTCGATCCCATAGGAAAGCCCATGAGCGGTCGCAGCAACCTGGGCCCCGTCCTCAGCGTCCCCAGCAAACGCAAATCCCGGCACCCAGCAAAGCGCGAAGGTCAAAGCACAGGCGACGAGTATGCGGAATCTATTAAGCACGAAAAGCTCCAAGCGAATACAAGGACGGAGTGAAACACAAAACGATGGAATTATCGCGCCAAGCCGCACTACGCGGAAAGCTCAAAGCCGTACTTAGCCCAAATCTTCTGAGCCTTCTTGTTGGACAGGCAAAAGTTGATGAACGCCTCGGCTTCGTCGGCATGCTCGGAGCTCTCGGCAACGGCACCCGGGTACACGATGGGCTTGTGCGAATCCTCGGGGCACACGAAGGCCTCCTCGATGCCGTCGTAGCGGAAGATATCGGAGCTGTAGACAAAACCGGCTACGCAGTCGCCCGTAGAGACATAGGCGGCGGCGGTGCCCACCTTATCGGCCAGTGCGACCTTGTCGGCGATCTCGGGAGCATACTCGCCGTCGTCGCCCTCGGTACCGGTATAGAGCCCCACGGAAGCCAACGCCTGGTTGGCGTACTTGCCGGCAGGAACGGTCTTGGCGTCGCCAATGGCGATCTTGCCGTCCAGATTCGCGACGTCGGCAATGGCCTCGATCTTGGTGTCGGAGCCCTCGGCGCGAATAATCACGAGGTCGTTGACGAACATGTCCTCACGCGTGTCGGCGTCGACGAGTTCGGCGATCTCAGCGTCATCCATGGTGCCCTTGGAAGCGGTGATGAGCACGTCGACGGCGGCACCGGCGCGCATCTGCTCGACAAGGTCGCCAGACGCCTTAAACTGCGTGTCTGCAAACGTGGTGCCGGTCTGCTCTGTGTAGAGCTCCTGAACCTCGGGCAGAGCCTTCTCGAGCGAGTTGGCGGCAAAGACCTGCAGCTCGACAGCCTTCTTGGAAGATGCCTTAGCAGAACCGACATCGGATCCGGCCGGCTCGGACGTCTTGTTGCCCGAGCAGCCAGCAAGGCCAAGGCCGGCAGCGACGACAGCAGAGAGCGAGACGAATCCGCGGCGAGAAACCATATCGAACATGTTCAATCCTTTCGAATGCTACGCCCGGACACCCCGCCGCGGGCTTTAATCTGCAATCAGATTATACTTCTGCGCGAATAATGATAGTGAGAAATTATTCTCGCCAGAGAATATAGTTTCGAGTTACCGTGCACCTCGGCGTCGCTTCGGTGGAAAATCAAAACCACCCCTAAAAGGGGTGGTTTGCTCTTAGGGTATAACCCTTGGATTT